>Ga0247760_1000058_pt1 | contig 98978 bp, 104 predicted proteins | sample UWRJL171409R4_FD_179936 | JGI IMG/M metagenome (GOLD analysis project Ga0247760, IMG submission 179936) | Plant litter microbial communities from Arlington Agricultural Research Station in Wisconsin, United States - UWRJ-L171-409R-4 | ecosystem: Environmental > Terrestrial > Plant litter >...
GTGGGGGGGGGGTTTGGGGTGTTTTTTTTTTTGTGTGTTGGGGCGGAGCGTTTTATGCCGAGACGAGAGGGTTGAGGATCTTGGGATGAACTGGCGATGACATGCTACAGAAGTTCTCCCACCGATGGGCTCGGTGCCTTATATTGACCGCTTTCAAAGAGGCGAGATACTGACGACATGGTCGGACATTGTCGACAAACGCGGTGCAGCCGCCACGCCGACACAGCTCCATATGCTTCTTGAAGGGCACCTGCATGCTATGTAGGTCATGCTGCGAGGTAGATGCGAGTTTGAAGTTTGTTGTGCCAAATCCAGGGGGAAAAACACAACCCCTGTTAGGAATCCGGGTGGCTTGGCGGTAGCTCGCGCCAGTTGGAATCGGATTCATTTGGTGTTAGCAAATTCCTGCACAATGACACCGATCTTGATGCAGGGCTCGGCGGTCGGAAATTGTTTTGAGTTTTGAGAGAGGCCAAACCTTGCTGCACGGCCTTCCTCTTGTCGGCCGTCCAGATGGGAGCGAAGGGGAAAAGATGAAATAAGTGAAGAAACATGCAAAAAGAAGAAGAAAACAACTCAGCCCAGATTTGAACTGGGGGCTTCCATCTGTCGTTATGCCCCCCTCCGCACTTTCCAGAAATGGAATAAGAATACTTTGGGAGAAGCAGGAGCGAGGCATAACGGGGCAGTCTGAACGTGTTACCGCTACACCACTGAGCTGTTGAAATTGTACACCGCAGGACTTCCCCATATAGTGCCCCCTCCCCCCCGGGACTAGGGGCCGAAATGGCTTGGGCTCGCTCGCTGGTCGTCTACGAGGTGGCTTGGGAGCCCCCCATCGCGGAACCCTAACCCCATGAAATGCCAAGCCCACCAACCTCCTGCGCCCCGCGCCAAGAAAACATTTGGCCCCACCAAAAAGTTCCGATAAGCCCGATAAGCCAGCTTGCGTGAAGGGGAGAAAAAATCTCGGGAGCGTTGCGACAGCTCCCAAGACACAATCCCAACAGGCCAGGCAAGATGGTCAAACGAAAGGTCGCCGCGCTCGAAAAGGTCGAGGCCGACTTGGTCAACCTGCAGTACAAGATCCGAAGGGACCCTAAGTGAGCAATCCTCCAATTCGAAGACCCCGCGGTCGCTCAATTGCTGATTTTGCATCGCAGATCCTACGCACAGGAATTCTACGACCAGTGGCTCGCCTACGATGCGCAGCGGCAAATCTTCGTCTCGGCGCCTACGACCGCTTCCAACGAGGATGTGAAGAAGTTCCACGACCTGGTCGACTTGGTCGCCCATGTCGCCGACCTCTACCCCGACCTCACCGCCTCGTACCCCGACCACCTCAAGGAGCTCTTGAACCGCCACCATGCGACTCTCGACCGGGAGCTGAGAGAGAAGATTGTCGGCAGTCTGACACTACTCAGGAGGAAGGATGTGATTGACTCGACGAGCTTGCTCACGACACTGTTCCCAATCCTGATCTCGACGCCCAGCAAGAGCCTGCGCAACCTCCTCTACACCAAGATCATCAGCGACCTGAGGGAGTCCAACTCCAAGACGACCAACCACCGCCTCAACCGCACAATCCAGACTGTCTTACACAACCTTGTCACGTCTGACCGCACCTCGACCAAGGGAATGTGGGCAACCCGCATCACGCGCGAGCTGTGGCGCCGCCAGATTTGGATCGACGCCAAGCCTTGCGACGTGATGAAGGAGGCCTGCCTGAGCGACAACGAGAAGGTCGTCGTGGGAGGTGTCCGTTTCTTCCTCGGAGGAGACAAGGCACGGGAAGAGATGGAGGATGAATCTAGTGAGGACGAGATCGATATGAAGAAGATTAAGCATCAGTCCGGTATCAACAAGAAGTCCAAAAAGAGACTCAAGGCGCTTGACAAGGCCCACGACAAAGTCAAGAGGTAGGTTCGACATTTTTCGCAGATGCCGGTGGCCGCTAACAACTGGACAGACAGGAACGCAAGAAAAACGCGCCCCATCCGCTGAACTTCTCCGCGCTCCATCTTATCCACGACCCGCAAGGCTTCGCCGAGAAGCTCTTCCAGAAGCATCTATTAAACACGAAGAACAGGTTCACCCTCGAAAACAAGCTTCTTGTCCTCCAGCTCGTCACCCGTCTTGTGGGCTTGCACAAGCTTACAATCATCTCGCTCTACTCCTGGTTCGCCCGGTACCTGACGCCAAAGCAACCCTCCGTCACATCTTTCCTTGCCTCCCTGGCACAGGCCACGCATAACCTTGTCCCGCCGGATGCAATTGAGCCGCTGATTGCCAAGATCGCCAACGAGTTTGTGTCTGAGGCAGCAGCCTCAGAAGTCGCAGCCGCCGGCATCAACGCCATCCGAGAGGTGGCCATCCGTCAACCCCTTTGCATGAACGAGACACTCTTGCAGGATTTGGTCCTGTACCAGAGGAGTAAGGACAAGGGCGTGGTCATGGCGGCGAAGGGTCTTCAGTCTCTCTACAGGGAGGTCTACCCAGAGCTGTTACAGAAGAAGTACCGCGGCAAGGAGGCTACCATGGGCCTCAAGTCGGGCGGTCTCAAGCAATGGAAGTTCGGCGAAGAGGAGGTTGGTGGTATTGAGGGTATCGAACTGCTCGAGCAGTACAAGGAGGAGCAGAAGGAGAAGAGAAAGGCGGAGCGGCTGGACGAGAATGGAGAACCCAAGGCCGACGGCGAGGACGAGGATGATGACGCCTTCCACTCCGATCAGTGGGAGGTTGCCTCTACCGATAGTGACATGTCCGACACTGGCTGGATCAACGTCTCTGACGGAGAGGATGACGAACCTGCTACCAAGCGCCTGAAAACCGATAAGGAGGCGCCCAAGCTTGTGGATGGAGAGAAGGAGGATGCCGAGGCAGAGGACAATCGCATCTCAGTTCTTGCCACCACAACAATTCTCACACCGGCAGACTTGCAGAAGCTGCAAGAACTCCGGAGAGAGGCGAACGTGGACAAGATGCTGGGCAAGACGTCGAAGCGCAAGAAGGAACTTATCGCCAGGCACATTGATGAGGGTGTCACGGCGGACGATATCGAGTTGCCGGCCAACCTGGGCAAGAAGTCGACCAAGGAGGAGCGCTTGGCGCTGGCTAAGGACGGCAAGCCGCTGCGCGAGGAACACAAGTCGACACAGGCCATCAGGAAGTCGAAGAAGGAGGCCGAGGGCAAGAGCACGACGAACAAGGAGAAGGCGCGGAAGAAGAACTTCCTCATGACGATCAGCAAGGCCAGGCAGAAGAACAAGAGGAGTTTGACGGATACGAAGAAGGCGCTCAAGCTTCACGTGGCAAGGAGCAAGAGCGGAGGAAGGAGAGCAAACGGAACATAAGGTATTCGTTGAATTGGGTTTGGGGTTATCTACAGCTCGATATGATAAGAATGAGTCAAGACACCGAGAAACGCGCTGGCGAACCGTGAATGCGACAACTGTGCAATGCAAGGAGATGTACTTACCAGGCAGATAGGGGGAAAGAACTTACCCTTGTGATGGTTCAATACGGGGGATACGGCAACACCAACTTACCAGAATCTTGCCTCAAAGTCCCCCAAATTTTTTAACGGAGATGCAAGGAAAGAAGCGACCGAAAACGAAATTCAGCCAGCCCCTCGGCCGACACCACAGGTACATCTCCTCACCTTAGATACTTACCAGAGATACTGGCCGAGCTCACTCAAACCCAACACGCTTGGCAGGAGATCCACCAGTGGGATCTCGCCTGCGCTTTGACGGAGCGGGAGTTGGCGACACCTGGGCGCCGCCGGAGAAGCTGAAAATCTTCGAGTCGGCAGTAGGAGTATCATCAGTATCATCATCACTCGACGCCACCGACGAAGCTCCCGACGAGGACGAGCTGCTTGAGCTACTCAGCCAATCATTATCATCACTACCCAAGCTATCCTCCGGCGCAGCCGAGGCCATCCTCTTCCGAGCACGGGCAGCAGCAGCATTCTGATTCTTCTGCCTCTTCGTCTCCTCCCTCATTTTATTGCTCATCGCCTTCGAAGTGAACCACCTCCCTTGCCCCTCACACCAAAACCCATCCCTTAGCTGCGGATGCGCAAGCAGATATCCCTCCATATCATGGCCGCCACACCCCCTCCTGCCGCCCTTCACCTTCCGGCCCTTGCAATCCGGCTTACTGTGCGCACTAAGCCACGTCCTGTACGCGTCACGGTGCTGCATCTCAGCCCACTTCTCCTCCGGCCGCGACTCGTACCGTAGCAGCTGCCCGTCCGGATTCTCCGGGTCTTCGAGGCGATACGTGTAAGGCTTGCGGCCCGCGTGAACCTCCCGGTCGAGAGCGTCGCGCTCGAGGCCGAGGATCGCGAGGCTCAAGGCCGGGATGAACGGGATGGTGTAGCGAGCGCCGGTGCCGCGCTCCGTCACCCACACGGGAGTGGCGTCGCTGATGTGCAGGTCGGCGCCGTCGAGGTGCGTCGAGCTCACGCAGTACGTGTCGAAGGCTGGCCCCCAGGAGCTGGGGTCGGGGGAGTCGTTGTCGGCGAGGAAGTGGTACGAACAGAAATGTATCCTCATGTTTGTGTCGTCGACGCCGAGGGTCTCGCCGCACGCGGCGCAGTGGGCTTAGGGCCGTGCAATTCTCTCTCGCCGAGCCGGATTTGGGGCCGGCCTTTGCGGATGGTGCGGTCGTGGAAGATGAGGAGGTTGAGAAGGTTGAGGAGGGGGAGGTTGTCCTCGATGTGGGGGTGCGAGTGTAGAGCGGAGGCCGTAGTGAAGACTTCGAAGCAGTGAGTGCAGGATACGCGAGGGCGGGCGCGAGCTTGTAGAAGAGCCGGCGGTTGGTTTGGTGGTGCTGGTAGATGTGGAGGGGGAGGGAGTACGCGGTGGGGAATTGGGAGGGGCATCCGGGGCCTTCGCAGGAGAAGGGGATGGGCGAGGGGGGATACTCGACTATGGAAATGTCGGAATCGGAGTCGGAGTCGTGCTCGGACTCGGTTCCTAGTTCGCTGCCGCTCTCGGGCTCAGGGATGATGTGTTCAGGAGCGGGTGCAACTTCGTCGTCCCTGGGAACGACGTTGAAGAATGGACTGGTCCCGGTGGGGGTGGTTGGCTGGGTTGAGGCGTCCATGTTGGTCTTCTCGATCATATGATATCAGCTGATTACCACGAGACTTTCAAGAGTGGCTTCGCGGAAGCGACGATAGGAGATGAGGAGTGGTTAGTTCCGGTGAGGTGGCTGATTCCAGAACAGGAAGAAAAGGGAGCTCTGGCTGAGAAATGATCTACTTGATCAACCGTGAGCGATTCCTATTTATTTATTAGACACAAATTTCGAGGTATGTTGCATGTACGAGCAGTCCCATTGTTTCACTTTGTCTCGTCTACCTAGGTGGCTGATGAAACAACTGCATTGCCAACGCCGCCGGTAAGACGGCACGCGGTGTGGAAGCTGCTTCGTCTCTAATAGACGTGTCAAGGTACTCGTCGAATCTCCCTGCTAATACCAGGTACCCCCCTTATCCCCCTTTGTCCACAGAAACTCCCGGCTTCTTCCACGAGCCTGCTGGGCATTCTACTCGGTTGCCGTGAGATTTCGCTGTCTCTCTCAAGCCAGAGATACAACCGCTCCATCTCCCAACGTAAGAAAGGACTGCTTATCCTATATGTATGGATGAGGAATGCCGCGAGGGATGCCACGATCGACTGAGCCATGATGAATCCACCATGTCTCTGCTAACATTAAAGCCAGACGCCGAGAGTCCAGCCGAGGACACAGCCGTATCAGATCGCCGCGCACTTTGTTAGCTTCGGCATTCTCTTCAGCGTCAAAGTTACTGCCAGGAGGAAAGGGATACGGCGGCCCAGCAATCACACAAACCACATTATGTCGTCCCACATTGCCGATGGAGAGCAAAAAGGTGGCGGTTTCGAGTCCGGCGAGGAAGAAGGAAATCTGGCGGTAGGCAAACGGGAGCGCCTCCTGTCGGAAGGCCCTGCTGGCTCGTATGATGGCCAGGTCTTGGCGATACGGGAACTGGTAAAAGTCGCTGAAGTCAGCGAGCCCTGCGCGAGCCCCTTGCGGGGACTCAAGCCTCGCCGAACCCACACGGCCTTCTTGGAAATCGCAAACTCGTAGATCAAGTTCCGGATTTCTGCTGGGAGGTCGAAGAAGTTGTCAAGGTGGGAAGGAACAAGGGCCAGGCTCTACCATCCCGGGCACGTTGTCGGATGTCTCAGGTACTGCACAACTTCGGGCCCGCGGAGAAGCAGATTCTACAACCAACCGAGTCATTCAATACAATGCCTGTAATTTCCTATCTAGCAATCTTTTCTCGGTAGTAAACCCCCCATTGAAGTCAAGCGTAGTACGTAGAAAGCTGTTGCTCTCTCTGCTGTTCATTCGCCTCCTTGTCTCACCACGTTAAATGCTTATCACGTCCAAGTCTGAGCGGAGCTTTCCCATCAATCCCACGGCGCCGAGTTCGCAGTAGGCTGGTCGTGTTCTTCATCAAAGATGTCGAAGCCCAGATGACGGCCGGGGTCAAGGAACCGAATGGGGCCACGTTTCGAGGATATGTTGTCGACAATGTTGAACAAATCGTCGGGCAACCTCCTGATGTGAAGGTTTTGGGCCATATGTTTCTCCTGCACTGACTTGGGAACAACTGGGACCCCCTTTTGCACTGCCCAGGAGAGGCATACCTGGGCCGGTGTCATGCCGCATTTCTCGCCAATGTCAATAATCTGTTGAAGCCGTCAGATGTTGCGTTGCAGGAAATGGTCTGTGAGCGAATAAGGGGTCATACCTCGGGGTCCTCGGTTGGGAATGGCTCATCCGGATGTCCTCGAACTACCGGTACCGGCCGCCCGCCCAAGGGCTGATGTGCCATGAGAAGGATGTTATACTTCAAAGACAGTTGAAGCAACTCTTGCTGCGGCAGATACCTATCGCCAAGATGTCAGAAGCCTTTCAGAAACCAAGGGCCCAGAAAGCCGCCTACGGGTGGATTTCGACCTGGTTCACGGCAGGAATTATCCTGGCGACCTGGAGGACTCTCTTGGTCTTGAGCATGTTAAAGTTGGAGAGACCTAGGTTCTTGTCAGCTATTACTTGCGACATGAGGTCAAGAAACAGCGCAACAACTTGCCGATAGACCGAGCCTTCCCCGAGTCCACGAGCTTCTCCATCGCCTGCCATGTCTCTGGATATCGTCTAGAGAGATCGTAGTCGATGAGTGGCTATGATTAAAAGTGATGATTAGAGCGTGTACATGGTTACCGGCTGGTCGCTCCCTACCTTTCCATTTCCGCTAGGGTGGCGGACTGTTTTGTTATTTTCGTCCGCCTTGTACGCATGTGGGACTTTTGCTCGGTAGTCAACACTATGTTATGGCCCGGGAAACAAACCCGGAGGCATCGCGAGGTATCTTACAGTGCATCAAATACAGGTCGACTGAACCTTGGTTAGTTTCTTGTCTGTGGTTATGTTGCGGGAATTGCCATACCATAGTCCAACTGGAGGTCTTTGAGGGACCGGTCCAGGGCTTTTTCGACATCAGCGGGCTCGTGCCAGGTTTGCGATCTGAATGCCGCCATCGTCAGGAAACGGGCCTCCCCTGCTAAGTATCTAGGTATGTAGCGCTTACAGCTTAGAGGTCACATAGATCTCATCCCTAGAGATACCACTCTCCTTGATCGCTTCGCCTATCTCTTTCTCGTTTCCATAGGCATTGGCGCCGTCGATGTGCCGATAACCGAGCTTCAAAGCTGTTATGACGGCGCTCTTAACAAGTGAGTTTCCACTGTCGCCCTGAAAGGTCCCCAGGCCGACGGCAGGCACTCTGGTGCCGTTGTTGAGAGTGAATGATGTAGGTAAGTCCATCCTAGCGTCTTTGGTCGGCGAGGAGATGAGTGCAGAGCGTGGGATCTGGGCGGAAGGTGGCACTGACTACCCGACGAGCCTGACTTGGAACCAAACCCCGCACCACCGAAGACGGAAGCGGCCTCCTGCAGCGTCACAGGACATCATTCAGCCATTGGTTGGAGATACAGGCAGGACGTGAAGAACTTCCCCTCAAAAGCTTGGGTGCTCTACTCATGGCCGAGAAAAGAATCCTTCGCGAGGCAACGCCGTGGAATAAGACCTCCCATTGCCAATAACCCTGGGCCTCAGATTCCACCTCCCTAACTGCCTCCAATCCCCAAGATGGAACCCGGCCTGGCTTACACTAGCCCACAGAGTGAACATCAGCTCGATCCCAGTGTCCTCGCTGGTAAGCCAAACGGGTTTTGCGTTTAACCCCGCACTGTTAACAACAGTGTCCATTTTAATAGTGCTCCCCAACGTGGCAGAGGTCCTCAATGTGTCTTACCATGGCGAGTCGGCTTGGGCCAAGGCCATTCGCATCGATGTCCGCCATACCGACGGCAGCGAGGAGGGCTACTTTATGAAGGTTTATTCAAGTTCATGCACTTCATGTGGGCGATTGATGTTTTTTTGTCACTCACTGCAGACTCCAGGTTTCTGTCGGCCACCACGGGCGTGAGGCGCTGAAGGGCGAATTTGCGGCAACGTCGGCAATCTACGAGCTCACCCCGGACTTTTGTCCCAAGCCTATCGCATGGGGAAGTTTTGAGCTGGTGTCCGATGCACACTTCTACATCTGCAAGTTTTACGACTTCGCCGAAGGTGTCCCCAGCCCGGCTTCCTTCTGCGAAAAACTCGCTCGGCTGCACTCAAGCAGTACTTCGCCCGAGGGCAAGTTCGGCTTTCATTGCACCACATACAATGGTAATCTGCCCCAAGACAACACCTGGTCTGAAAGCTGGGAGAAGTTCTTTAATAATGGCCTGCGGCACGTCTTGAAGGTGCGGGAGGAAAGAGCCGGGCCGAGCCCTGAGCTGGAGTTGTTGTCGCCTACGCTGTTTGATAAGGTCATCCCCAGACTCCTACGCCCTTTGGAAACTGGTGGAAGAAAGATCACCCCATCTCTGGTGCATGGCGATCTGTGGTGCGGTAATGCCGGCATCATTGACGAGGACACCGATGAGGGCATCGTCTATGACCCCTCCAGCTTCTGGGCTCACAACGAGTGTAGGTACCCACCCCTTTCCCCATCCGAGTGGAGGTGGTGGTTGACAATGACAAAACTCCAGACGAGCTCGGCAACTGGCGACCGGAGCGGAACAAGTTCACAAGTCTGTACTTTCAGACGTACCACTCGCACATCCCGAAGTCCCAGCCAGATAAGGACTATGAAGATAGAAATGCTCTCTATGCGCTGTAAGATTTCAACCTAAATCATTCCAGCCCTCTTCCTGACGAACGATTTGTGTTAGGAGGTTCAATCTGCACGCAGCGACATTGTTCCCCAACCAGGAATCGTTTCTTCGAATGCAAGTCAGCCACCCTTCACGAAAATCATTGATGCAATTAACAAGAATGACCCCATTACAGGGCTATCGACGAGATCCAACGGCTGAACGAGAAGTTCAAGGAGGGATACAGTGGGCAGGAATGACTGTGGAAGAAATGATCGGTGATTCGGAACTGCTGTTTCTCCCGTTTTGTCAACAAAGCCATCCACTCGACCTTTTCCGAGATTCAGACAAGTGTTGGCAACGCCATTTCAGTAATTTTTACTGGTTGCGTCTGGCCATCTCGGGCATTCTGTGCGAGGAAGCGCGTCGAATTACTAGCGTTACAGTTATTTCAATACTGGATTGAGGTCGGAATCTGGGATAAACAACCTACCCGGCATACCAAGCGCGATCGAGCGTGACCTAGTTCTTTTTAGGCGCTGGGAGCCCTTTTAGCAACCAGAGTTTCACGCACTGCACGATTGAGCGTACCTTTCGTTGCGATTCCACGTTATTTCGTGCATACTATTTTTGGCGAATGGCGGCGTGGTTGACAATACCCTTGTCTCAGGTTAGCGGCAAGCCTAGTATGAATACGGAAGGGCGACACCCCCTGCTTGCGGATGGGAATCGTTGGCCCGCGCAAGAGGCCTGGGCAAGCAAGGCTCCGTCCGAGATGCAATCCTCCCTCTTCACAGCCGACCTAATCTACTCGTAGCGCATCAGTCGTCAATCGGAGGAGAAGACTTGCTGGAATTCCGGCAAGCTGTCCTTGGACAGATGAAGGGACCACACTCATGAGCCTGGTAAGCGTTTGAGAACTGCGTTTCCCCTATCTGTGATAAGTGGCCGCGCCCAGCACCAGGATCTGGCGCCAGCCCGCGTTCTGCATCCGCGTCCTGTCGTCCCTACGCTGACAATGATTGCCCCTCTCCGCTGTAGCAACGCAAAACACCGTTCGGCGGGCTATTCTCTCACGGCGGAACCGACAAGTCCTTGCGGGCGGGAATCGCCCGAACCGAAACCGATAGCTCGCTCTCGCTCTCCTCGCTGGAAGTCGCCGATAGCGTGAGAGGTTCGCTTGGCTTCACGACCCTTCACGAACCCTTGCTGCCAACGGTCCCGACCACGGACCTTGTCTTCATCCACGGTCTCGGTGGAGGCAGTCGCAAGACATGGTCCTTTTCGCCCGACATTTCGCACTACTGGCCGCTCGCCTGGCTCCCGAACGATGATGATTTCGCCGATGTGCGCATCCACACCTTTGGCTACAAGGCCGATTGGGGCGAGCGGCGCGAGAGCGCCCTCAGCATCCACGACTTTGCCCAGTCGTTGCTCGGCGAGCTACGGAACGACCCGGGCATCCGTCGAACGGCCACGCGCATCGTCCTTGTTTGTCATAGCATGGGTGGGTGCGTAGCCAAGATGGCCTATATCCTCGCCCGCCAGGATCCAGCAGCGGCAGACATCGCGGCACGTTTCCACTCCATCTTCTTCCTCGGTACGCCGCACCGCGGCTCGGACATGGCGGGCATGCTCTCAAACATGTTGACGGTCGCATGGGGGCGGAAAGCATATGTAACGGACCTGGTACCCAATTCGAGGGCGTTAAGCTCCATCAACGACACCTTCCGCCACTACGCGCCCTCCCTGCGTCTGTGGTCGTTCTTCGAGACGCTGCCCGTTCGTGCTGCCGGCGTCACGGACCACATTATCGTAGAGAAGCACTCGGCGACTCTGGGATACCCTAACGAGGAGGTAGCTGCAATGAACGCTGATCATCGGCATGTTTGCAAGTTTGAGACGCGTTTGGACCCGAATTACAAAATGCTGCGGAATGCCCTCGTCACAGCCATCGACATGATCAAGACGACCCCTTCCGTGCTGACCTCTGAGCCCGGAGCTAGTGAATCTAACGAAACGGACAAGCACGCCAAGCCAGTACCTCGACTTATTTCTGACTCCATGTCCCCCGCCGAAGCTACCTCGCGTTTACGCTCGTTTCTAGGCATTCGCGATTCGTACGAGGAAGACGACCTTACCACGCTTCATATCCTCAAACAGCCTGGTTCTTGTCATTGGTTCATGGAAAAGGACTTCTTCTCCTCTTGGAAAGACGGCGCGGGCCCGGGAATTCTCTGGCTCGTTGGGAGGCCGGCTGCCGGAAAGTCCGTCCTTGCCAGCCATGTCATTGAACGGCTCAAACAACAGCCGCAGACATACTGCAGCTACTTCATATGCAAACACGGCGAGGTGGGAAAGTCAACACTACGAGATTGCTTCAAGTCTCTCGCTTTGCAAATGGCTTCACAGGATGTCCTTGTGCGGGAAACGCTTCTCCAACTCGCCCAGGACGATCTCGTGTACGATATGACAGACGATGCCAGCATCTGGCGCCGCCTTTTCGCTGGTAGCATCTTTAAGCTTCCTTCCATCTCTCAGCACAACTGGGTTGTGGATGGCGTTGACGAATGCGCAAACTTCAACAGCCTCTTCACCAAGAAATTCCTCGCCGCAATCCCCGAGCAGCTCCGATTTTTTGCCACAAGCCGCGCCCTGCAGGAGATCGAACGAGGTGTGGTCGGTCTTGGGCCTAGCCGGTACAGCTTGCAAGTGTTGTCGGATACGGATACTATCGAGGATATGAGGCTTTTCTTGTCCACACGCCTGGAGGAGCTCGGCCGACCAGAAGCCCCCGAGGACCGCGAGGAGATGTGCGAAAAGATTCTCGCGAAGTCCTCTGGCTCGTTCCTCTGGGCTCGGCTTGTGCTGCAGGAGTTTGAGAACACGTGGACCGACGAAGCTATGGATGCTGCCCTGCAGGAGGTCCCCGCCGATCTGCACGACCTGTACTCCCGGATGCTGCACACTATCGAGGCCGACACGCAAAAGCTGCCACTCGCCAGGTCTATATTGACCTGGGTTGCCCTGGCATCCCGCCCGCTATCGACACAGGAGCTGCGCAGCGCAGTCAAGCTTGACGTCAACCAGACGCTACAGAACGCCGGCCGGGCCGTACCCGATGTCTGCGGGCAGTTGGTCTTCATCGACAAGGACGACAAGGTACATATGATACACGAAACCGCGCGGGAATTTCTTGTTGCCGGCGGCGAGTCAAGGGGCACTCTCTATGACGAACCTGAGCGAACCCCATTTGTCTCAAAAAAAGAAGGGCATACGAGAATCGGCTCGCTTCTCCTGCGCTATCTCTGCAACGAAGGGCTCAAGTCCCAGCAAGGGAAGACGCAGCAAGGCGGCGGGCGCCTCAGGGGTTTCGCCAAACCAGCATCTGCCGCACCGTCGGCCGATTTTAGCCTTCTCAACTACGCGTCCGGCTTCTTCTCCGATCATCTGTACCGATCTACATCCGAGGACGACGCCCAGGCAGAAGACTTGGCCAACTTTCTCAAGGCGAACACGATTCTATTATGGATCGAGCACATCGCCAAGACTGGTGACCTAACCGACATAACCCGCGCGGCCATGAACATGCGCGAGTACCTGACCCGGAGGATGAAGTACGTGCCACCAACCCACCCAACCGTCCAGCTTGTCGACCAGTGGGTCACGGATCTCATACGCGTCGCCGCCAAATTTTGCACCCAACTTTTAGCGTGCCCCTCTTCGATTCATTGCTTAATACCAGCCATGTGCCCATCCGACTCGATAATTGCGCGAACCTTTGGCAAAGACGCAAAACGGCCGCTGCCAACATCAGCCGCGTTGGTGGTCAGGGGCCTTCCACCTGGTACCTGGGACGACTGCCTGATACGGCTGGATTTCCATAAGGGCCAAACCACGACTATCTGCCATGGCGAACGCTTCTTTGCCATCGGTCTGACGACTGGCATGATCTCACTCTATGACTCCGGGTCGTTTCAACGTCTGCGACGGATGGCGCATCCAGAGCGCGTCAAGATCCTCCAGTTCAGCCGTGATGATTTACACCTTGCCTCCTGCGGTGCGAAACGTCTGTCCATCTGGGACCCAAGATCGGGTGTCATGACACACTCCTTCCTATTGAGGTCGGCACCCTTGGCGGTGTCATTTTTGGGTAGAGATGAACTTCTCTGCGCTTCACAATCTAGCGAGACAACGCAATGGTATAAATTAACCTCTAATTCCCGTGAATCTCTCCTCAAAGTGCTAACCATCTGGCGCGTAGGAACCTTGCTACAGAAGAACAAGATTCGCTTCCGTGGAGGGGAACTGATGACATCGAGGACGACGGGTATGCCGAGCCTTTTGCCCTGCAGGATATGATCCCATCACAACCACCGAGTCGCGTTGCTTTCCTGACGACATCCAATGACGATGTCCCTATGTTAATGGCCGTCGGCTACCGCGCTCATCCAGTCCTGGTCTGGAATGCGCTCGATCTACGAATCATGGGGATATGTGAGCCAGGCATTGAGAACAACGGTATCGACGCCATGGTCTTTAACCCCAACCCGGACATTCCTGCCCTCGTCGTTTCGTATCAAGATGGTAGTCTCTGCGTCTTCGACTATTTGGAAATGGAGCTGCAGAGTTTGAAGCCTGACGGGTATGCCCACAGTCTTGCCTGCTCTTCCAACGGGCGCAGCCTCGTGACTGGTAGCAGCCAGGGGCTCATCGAGATATTTGACTTCGAGAGGGAAAATAACGGCCTGATTACCCTGGTGCCGATCTATCGAACCAACCACCCCCTCGACCTGACGATTCGCAGCATCACGTTTAGTGCCGACGGACTTCGGTTCCTTGACGTGCGCGGCCAGCAAGGGCGCGTATGGGCGCCGGCTGCTCTGGTGCGGAAGAGCGCCGGTGACGTAGAGAGCTCTGTAGTTGATAGCGCGGAGGGCGACGCATCATTCCTCTTGCCGCCAAAGTCTACAGGTGTGGTCCACTGCCTGGGCGATCCGGCTATCACGAGCCCACTGCGGGCTACAATGGACGGCAGATACGTCGTCGCTGGAAACAGCAGCGGGGAAGTCGCGCTATTTTCTACCATCGATGCATCGTTGGTTGCTGTTCTCTACCAGCACGCCCGCGGCGCTTCCGTTGTTAACATCACCCTCGGGGAAGCAAGGAACATGGTCATTTCGGCGGACGACTCTGGCCGCATCTTGGTAGCAGAGCTGAGCGTCCCCGCGTCCAAGGTCTCGGAAATGCCGAAGCCGCAAAGGGCCCGTTTCATCGTTGATCGGCGATTTGGGACGGCAGTGGCGCGCATGCTCGTCAACACGAGCGTGGACCGCCTTCTTGTATGCGGGCGCTACGTAGATGAGCTGTGGGAGATACCTTCTGGAAAGGTTCTTGTCGATAGACCTCACCCTGAACTCTCAAGCGCTACTGGCGGCCTCGCAGCTCAAGCAGTGCCTCCGCAGCCCTCCGCATCAACTGCTTCGGTGTCGTCCGTATCGTCAGGGAGAGTAGATTCAGGAGCACTGCTGGCCACCGCGCACCCTCACTCCGCATTTCGACACCCTGCTACCGACGACTGGTTCGTCCTGGTCACTGGTGACATTGTCCGCATATACGCATGGTCAGACTTTACTGAACAAACCTCGCCCAAAGGCATTCGACTGGAGAGACTGTCAGCGCGAGACGACTTGGTATCCCAGTCCACCGGGGACCCCGAGTCTGGCATTAACTGGACAACGGCAACGGTGTCTTATCACGTAGGGCCGGCGTTTGTTACCGAACTCATCCGGCCATCAGCGTCGGCCTCACCTCGCCTCTACTTGTGGCTGGCCACCGAGTTCAACCCGTCTTCGGGAGAGCTAGTTGCGCGACCCGCCGCCGAGCCAAATCTCGAGGCAATCGGCCCCGCTGTGCTGGAGGTGCTGGGCATGGTAAGCCCGTCAACCCTCGTTTTCCTAGACGCCAATCTTTGGGTCTGTACCACAGAGCTTCAGTCCGTACTTATGGCGCCAGTTTCCCCTCAACCCTCCATTCTACCCAGTCCTAGTCGGGCGATAGTGGGGGGCTTTCAGCCTCTGGGGTCTCCGCGTACCTCCTCGTCCAGGCCATTGCCGCCGTCTCGTCAGAGCACGTTCTCAATAGGATCCACCACCTCTCCGGCTCCGATTGTGCATGCTCGCCGCCACTTCTTCGTGCTGAGCGAGTGGCAGACGGCGGGAACAGGAGGGAGATTAAAATGTACGCTGGCGACGAGCGCGATGACGCCGCAGGACGGTATTTCCCGGGGTGCTTCGCCCGGAGGGGGAAGAAGTCGTGATGTAGTGGTTGCTACCGGCCATCATCTTGTCGTTGTCAAGGGTGGTTTTGACTTTTATGAAAACGTCAGCGCGTCTCAGGGGCCATTTACGAACGGCAGACATGTTCTTCGGCTGGCAGACGGGACAGGTAACCAGACGGCAGGGTTTTCTATGGCTCTGGGCGGCGGACAATATGTGTGGAATGTTGTCTCGGGGAGTATGCATCGGCGGCTATTGAATCGTTGAGGCCTAGATACCTGCTAGGGTCGGGGGACCTACCTGAGATTTGGCTGCCAATCATTCCCCGCAAGGAATCAAGTCAATTAAACACTGCCCGCAACCGATTGAAATATCCCAGCCTACTCAGCAATCTTCGTCCCCCTTAGCCAAATAGCAGCCTTGACAATAACGCCATTCCCAACATCAAAGTCCCTCTGCAGCGCCAAGTCCTGCGCACCAAGCACCTCCTCCAGCGAGACCTCCGCCTCGCCCTTCTCATCCTCCCCATCCATCAGCACAATCTTGACCGGCGGGCCCGGGAACATGCCCGCCAAGATCGGGATCTTGAACGCCTGATCGAAGCCCGGGTTCTCAATGTCAAATCCAGGAGAGTCTGTCTTGATCGCCGTCCGCCACACCCCCTCGCCCCAGTACACGCGCACGCTGGGCTTGAGATCCTGTCGGCGGCCGTTGAGGTTGCGCACCGATGCAATGAGCACGCTCACCAGGCCGAGGATCTTGTCGCCTGAGGCCTCTCCCGAGGTGAAGCTGGTTGCGTCGGGGACGAAGTTGTGGAACTCCCCGTGAAGGGTGATCTTCCCGTCCGTAGGCTGACCCTTGTGAGCAAGGGGGAGATCGTGGCGGCCGCCTGCCAGGAGGAGCTGCTTGACCGAGATGGTTCCCAGACCGATGTCGTCGTCGGAGGCGGTGTCGTCGTCTTTGATGTCGGCCTCGAGGAGCTGCTCGTGGTCGGTAACCAGCACGTCGTGGGTCTCGTTCCACTCAGGGTGGCGGTTGTTTTTGACGGTGGCAGTGCGCCACTCGGGCTCGGCAGAGAGGTTGAGCTTGACGAAGCAGTCCGGGACGTCATGAATGAGGCGCTTGAAGAAGTGCTTGCCTTCCTTTTCCTCGCCAAAGTTTGCGCCGGATTCGACGGTGAGGCGAAGCACGCCGAGCGGGTGCTGGTAGGTCTTGAAGTAGTCGTTGGCAGCGTCAAGCTTGACGAGGAAGCGGTTCGGAAGAACGGCCATGGATGAGATGATGGTCAAAATCACCTTGCGGATGGCCCGGTCAATGACACCGAGGTTGGCGATGTGGGCTGCGTCAGTGAACTCGAGGTCGAGGTGGGGCTTGTTGATGAAGGCCACTTGGGCGGCGCCAATCTGCGAATATCAGCATTTTAGGCCTCGGGGTGTGGTTGAAATCTGTACTTACGCAGGGGAAGATGTTTGTCAACGGGCAGAGCAGAACTGAGAACCTGCCCTTGAGCTTGACATGCTCGACTCCCTGGAGGGGAAATTAGCGTAAACAAAGTCAAGCGCGATACAAACGGACAACTCACAATCTTGGGGACCATTTGCCCGTTTAGCTCGATATCGCAGTTCCCATTCCAGTCGAGATCCAAATCCAGCTTGATGCCATTGTTCTCGGTTTGGTGGACGTCGACGTTGGAGATGTGGATGGGAACTTGGCCGAGATCAATCTTCTCGAAGCGGAGGGAGTTGAGCGGCGCCGGCAGCATGCTCGCAAACATGGGCTCCGCAATCTGCCCGACCATTCTAGCGATGGCCACCGACAAGTTGGGCCACAGCTGCACAATCAAGTCATTGAGAAAGCCTAATCTCGTCAGTGAGAGATTCGAGGGTTCCCAATGAGGGGTTCATACCTGGCGACTCGGCACCGCCCGAGGCCGTCAGCGTATCGACGAGAGAAGCCATTTCTGATGTGTTGTTGGCTGCAAGATAGTATGACTTGGCAAAGGGAGGAAGACAGGGGACGAGCGAGCTCTTTATGCCTCTGGGAAAAATGGTCTTTTGTGATCCAGTGTCACGTACGATGGGTTGTGCAATGGGAAACGGGAGGTTGCGCAGCGGGGTTCAATCACACACCTAATCTTGGCAGACCGGCTAACGTGATGTCATTCCTTAGCTGCGGCCTGGCGTATGCACGATGGCCTGATGGGGGCCAGCGGGAGATTCCAGCCGCGATATTGGACGACATCTTCAGTGTGGGATGGGCCAGCAGCCATTGGCTATCGGCGGCCAATAAAACACTGCTGCATGCGGTGCGCGGTTTTCATCCTCAATTTCATGGCAGAGCTGTCACGATGTGTGGCAGGAGAGGTCTGTTGGTTGGTTTCACGGTGTGGATTGTTTGGAGACTGAGAATCCACACACATATTCGCCACTAACACAGCAGCTCTGCGACATCAATCCCTGCACGGCTGAAGAGGGGATTCAATCCGGCATGGAGCTAAAAAGAGGCCTCTCCATAGGTTCGAGCTGCGGCTCCCGTGCCGCTGCTGGGCAGCTGAAGCTACAGTGGAGACGCTCGCTGGGCCGCTGAGTGACGCAAGTCCACACATCATGATGATTCCCCTGAACCAGGACCAGCATCCCACGTCGAGCCATCCACCAGCAACACGGAGCAAAAAGAGTCGATCGAGATGGGACTCGAACCCACAACCTCAGTCTGGATCCCTCTGAAGTAGGAGGACCACACGATACCATTTCGCCACCCGACCGATTTTATTGTAAATAGAGTCAGAAGTGGACACTCAAGACTTCGCAGAGCCAGGCTCGAGCCGAACCGCCCCGAGAGTCCTGAACCCATTTTGAGAGACATGCCTCATTTGGTGCTCCGCAAGTGGCCGATATTGTACTGCAGCAGGCTGAAGATCTCCATGGGATGCATTGCCCCTACAAACCCCCCGTCGGAGCCAGCCTCCACCGGCATCTGCTCAAAGGCCCCTCTGAAAGGTTTTGAAAGGACGTTGAAAAGGAAGAAAGCGTAACCCTAGCCCCACAAAGCAAGTCTGACGAACAGACAACAAGAATGGTACGGTACCTAACTTACCCACTGGCAGAAGGGGCCCCAGCTCACAACATTTTCCACGGATCAGGAGTACCTAGGTAAGTAGAATAAGTCGAAAACATCCAGTACCGAACGATCTAGCCAGAGTTTTGGTATGCGATGAGTATTCCCCGAGACCAGAGCGCAGTTTGTCATCTGCGGATCGGAAGCATGGGCGTCTGCATGCTCAATGTGTCGACCATGTTGAGTTCCACCCACAGTCTCTACGTCTGTCGTCCGAGTTAGAGAGTTTTTTGAAGCAGTTTTTTCAACCCGCATTGGTCAGCGATGTATTGGGCATCGTTGAAGAGGCTTGCAGCTGGCTGTATGTAGTCGACATGGCGTCGGCCACATATCCCATACTGAAATTACCACAGAAATCGCCACATCGTACCGGGAGGCGGCTGCATTGCATCCACTAGTCCTGAGAGAGCAATCTCTTGGAATATCCATACTCTGGTGAGTTATGGGTGGCTGAGATCGCAGCGCTGGTATTCGTTTGGCGACTCGACATCAAGTGAGTCTTCAACTTGGCTGCCCGCATTGCCCGATTCGAAGGAGGTGTGGATCTCGGGGTCCGAAAGCGCGGCATCCAAAGCCGCGGTTATCGGCATGGCGCAGCCATCTAGGCGAATCTCGTATGGCTTTTCTTTTCTGTCCCAACAGTAAGAAGGCGCGGGCGGTGAATGAGCAAGTCGCTGTTGCAGTCAGGGATTGTCGTGTGGAGCAGCGGGCCCCTCGGGCAGCTCGGCTGCCGCATCTGACGAGGGCTTGAGCATCAGCAAACGGACAGAGTCGCCTTTCGCAAGCGGGCGGTACTTGAAGCCGCGGGGTCATCTGGGATTTCTGATTGACAACACGTTTATCGCTGAGGTCGAACATTTCGGAGCTTGACGGTGAAACGGGTCTTGTCTGTCTCTGGGGCTCCCCTTCCTCCTGCGGAAGTCCAATGCAAGGCCCCCAACCCAGCTCCTGGAAAGCGGCCACAGTGCATATATAGGTAGGTATATTGCGAAGCTATTTCGACTTTTCCGGGCACTGGTCCAGATTCACTATCAACAAACTCACATCGCCATCACTCCTAATAATATCTCCTTTCATCAACCTCTCAATCATCGCACTATTTCTGCTAACTCTACCAACAATTACACCATCCCCAACCCTTGGAAATGCAGTTCTCCATCCCCACCTCTGTTTTCCTCGCGGTTCTTGTCGCCTCCCCCCTTGCCAGTGCCACCGTCTTCATAGCCCTCCGCTAGGGCCCCTCGGGTGGCCAGTCCCAAGTCGCCTGGTATTTGCCCCCTTCCTCTTCCTCCCCCTCGTCGTCGGCCTCTGCTATCTTTCAGCCCTTTTCCCAGCACTTACGCTAACAATTGCCCCAGGACCAACGGAACCCCAGACATCTGCTCCGGCTTTACAATCATCATCGTCGGCACTAGCAGCCCTTGCGGCATTGACTTCTTCGTCGACGGCGGCAACGGCCCCTTCACCCTCCAGGGCTGCGGCGGCGCCGGTTTGAGCCTCGAGCGCACTCAGGAGTTCAACAGCAACTGCGTCTTTGAGTCCAAGTTGGTCGCCTGCAGCGATGGCGCCGTGGTGGGGGTTGATGGGCGCAGAAAGTGCTAAACTGGGAGGGGGGATTGTTTACTGCCTCCTTTTGTTGCTGTATGATTGTCTGGCGCATAAGACTACAGTTAGGTGGTCAGCTTCCTTTCTTGATTTAGAGTACTGGTACTTCTAGATTGCTTTGCCCCCTTTCTTTGACGTGGTGACGTGACCCCCGCCTAGCGGTCTGGATGCTCATGAAGCTATGGGCAATGAAGGGACAGGCAACACATTCTGAAAAGTACAACTCAGCCCTCCATCAAATGCTGAAAAATGCGCGGAACCTGTCACATACGGCCATACCCATTGGAGAACTCGGGATCCCGTCCGCTCTCCCATCGATAAGCGGTGACCGCCAGACTAAGAATTAAAGGTAACTATCTACGGTGGGGCTCACACTTAGACCTACTACCTGTATATCCACCGACCCCTGTGCAGTAGCTTTTCCGTTGGCGCGCATATTCCGATCGTGGTTTTTGTATGGAAATTTTTAAAAAGGTGCTCGTAGGCCCCAAACGGGGCCCAGAATCCGCACGATAGAACCCTAGCCATTGGCTAGGGTCTAGGGCATATAGGAGCAGCTACTGAGCTAGCTAGAACTCAGGGGCATTTAGGGCACTTAGAAGCGCCCCTATTTTAACAGGTACCTAGGTACGTAAGTACCACACGCAGCCAGAGCACAGCAAATTGCTTGTGGACGATGATGCTAAACTCGTCGAGACTAAAGCCGGCTGGTAATATACTATCTCGGATTTCTAAGATAGGAAATCCTTTTAGTTCTTGTAAGTCGGACGATGTGATAGGGTCGTAAGAATAGGTAATGCCGTAAAGCTGCTGAATGGTTATGTGCCGCTGAGCTATAATGATATTCAAGGGTAGGGCAGTATTAGCTTATTTCGGGATATAATGTATTCTAAGCTAGGATATTATACACTGGTATGCTATGAACTGGTATATTCTAAGTGCTAGTATGTTATATACTATACCTATATATTAAAATGATAAACTGAATACCATCTCACTTTTGGTACTAGGATACTACGTACTATCTTAGGAACTAGATTAGGATGCTACGTACTAACTTACTTGTACTAGTATATGCCAGAAAAGTGGACACTAAGGAGGAAACTTCAGCCGGGGGACTGAAAACGGGCCTCTGAGGCTGTACAGCGGTGGCGTATGGGATCACCCTAGCTCAGGGAAGAATTAGGGAAAGCTTAGGACAAATTAGCTATAGCTCACCCCTGCTCAGGACAAGAAACGAAAATGGAAATTTTGTGTACCTAGATCCGTCACAGATTACTAGACTGTTCGCTAGGCTGTTGCGCGCGGAGAGAATCTAACCACACCAGCCCTCTATCAATCTGTGGTCTGCCAGTTATTGGCCAGTTAGCGGCAGTAGTCAGACTCCGCTCGGAGACTGCCACCCTCAAGGAAGCATTCAGCCAGCCCCAGAACGCCGGCATGTCGCATGGCAACTACGGTGTGCCGCGCCTGACAGGAATCCAGAGCTGGTGACCATGTTTATCCAGCCCTATATTGGCCCACCGCTCAGCAGTAGGGGCAGAATGGCTGATAACATGGGGCCTGAGGAAGGCGAGCACCGTCCGTCCGCCTCGCGTCCAACGTCGCAGCTAGGTCCGACAAGATAGGATGCTGAAAGACATCGGCGACCGTGAGCGAGCTGCCGTCAAAGACGCCAGTTTCGCGCGCCCAAGCTACCAGCCGCATCGCCGAGATGGAGTCGCCGTCAGACAGGAAAAATTTGTCACCGGCGCCGATACCGTCGGGCGGTACTCTTAACATCCGGGTCCAGAGTTCCCGCAGGTGGTGCTCCGTGTCTGTACGTAGTACTATTACTACCGTCTACGCCGCGGACGATGCAAGCGCGTATTACCCAGACACGCCAGACTCTTAATGTTGATCCATAATAGCCGACAGTTTAACTTAGCTAAGTCCGTAGTTAGTAGACTCCTTGCGGGAAAGTACCGCCTTATCCTTTAAACCACACTAAAATATGTTGATACTTATAAAGCCCTTCAATGATTTACACTCCCCGGCCCACAACCAACGTATCGATATCTCCATCTCTCTCAACCTTGGGCCCCCACAGATCCACGCTTCATCACCAATATCTATGTATCCCAAGTCCGTAGCTGCCACGCAGTTTTGAAATCCACCTCATCCCATTTATACTTGCTCTTCTTACTCTCCTCCAAGATCCACTTGAAGAAAAAGCGGTTGCCCTTCACGGCCGCGACATGCAGAGCCGTCCATTTCTCCTTCCCACCCACCGCATATAGCAGATGGCTGCTCTTGTCACGTAGCAACCTCCCAATTGGGACATCGCCGACGGCAGCAGCCCACATCATAGGCGTCCAGCCGTCGCGGAACCGCTTCTCAGAGCCCGGGCCGTCGACCTGGGCTCCATACTCCAGCAAAGCCTCCACCATGGCGACATCCCGCTCATCTATCGCATCCTGGAGCGGCGACAGCAGCGCCCGGTTCCCCTCGGGGTCGGCCTTATGAGCGAGCAGCATCCTCGCGGCGGCCACGTTTCTCTGAAACACGGCGAACGCAATGGCGGAGAGGCCTGGACCACCGAACGCGTTCATATCAGCACCGGCATTGATGAACTCGGCGAGTATTGCCAAGTTCTCGTCCCTGGCCTCGCCCGAACCGGGGATGGCAGACATCAGAGGCGTGCTGCCCATCCAGCCATCCGGCAGAGACACGTCAGCCTCAAATCTCAACAACAGCCTGACCATCTCGATATTGCCTCGCCTTGCCGCCGTGACGAGAGGGGACACGATTTTAGGTCTGGAATCGTTTACATCCGCACCGGCTTTGACGAGTTCGCAGACGGTGTCGAGGTGGCCGTTATCCACTGCGAGAACCAAGGGAGTTTCGCCGTTGAGAGTCGGGATGGTGAGGCACGCGCGGTTTGAGGCGAGGGTACGGACTGCGGCAGTATGGCCACCCGCTGCGGCGTAGTGGAGTGCCGTCCAGCCCCTTGAGTCCTGGGCGGCAAAATCAATGTATTCTGGGCTATTTAGAATTGAGGCGATGGTGTCATTGTCACCTTCCTGGGCTGCGACGTGGAGGCGGTTCTCGGCACGGTATCCAGACGGGGCATGTTGGGAGCTGCGTTCCAGCAAATAGTTGAGCTCCGAATCTTGCTTGCCCTTGTCGGTGGCAGGATTTTCATGCAGAAGCAGCCATTCCTGCTTTTCGACCTTGTACGGCTCCGTGGTCTCACCAATCGCGAGAGTGAAGCACACCCAACCCTCAGGCTTGGACGGCTCGGTGAACTTTTCCACGAGGAGGCCGACACGAGCATAAGGCTTCTGTGGAATAAGGGGTTCATCGCTAAGCACATACGCAGTTCCTTTCCGGACTGCCTCCTCGAAGATCTCGATGCTCTTGGGACTTTCGGCCTTCGTGGCTTCGCTGATATAACAGAGTGAGTAGGAGCCAGGTGATTGGCCGTTGTCGAGCTCTAGAATCGTGCATCCGGGCTTGCTCGGCACAATCTTGTTGACCTTGCTGGTGAGCCACTCGCCCGCCATTCCGCGGAGCTTCCAAGTCCCAGCTGCGGCACTTTTGGAGTCCACTAACCCCGGGAAGACGGCCGGCGCCCACCCCGGATACGAAGCCCGTGGAGGGCCGTGGAAAAAGATCAGCCTCGTTGCGTGGTATTTTTGAGCCTCATAAATCTTCCTCATGGCCTCTTCGATGGTGTCTCCAAATCGCCATTCGAGCCCGAGCGTGGGGAAGACGGACCGCGCATAGTCCAGCTTGTCAAAAGCGTTGCGGTAGCCACACCCAATAGCAATATCCGGCAAGGTAACACCGACCGTGTCATTGCGCTGCAGGCGGAAATACGTCCGAAATAGACTCGGAAACCGGCCCATCTGGGTGGAATCGTATCCTTCTCCAACCTCGCTGTGTGCCTTGCTTCGAAGGGTGTTGACAATGTCAGCGAATCTCACAAAGCCAGCCTCGGTGACCACCACCGCGTCTGTGGCGAGCTTGATCTCCTGGTAAGTCCACACGCGTGATACCCATCCTGCCTCCATTAGCCGTCTATCCTTGCCTACACGCACCAGGAAATCCCAACCAGAAAGGACTTACTCCCAAAGCACAAGATGACAGCCACGTCGACGGCATCGGTCGAAGCGAGGCGAAGCGCCAGCGCATCAAAGACGATGACTTGGCGCGCCTTCCGATAAATATCGGCCATCGCATTGATCAGTTCCGCTTTCAACTCTTCCTCAGCGAACTCCAGCTCCTGTCCGCCGCCGGGGATAGCCACGCTATCCGTCCAGATCCAGTTGATACCCAACGGCGCCACCCGGTCAAACACCTGTTCGATCAGGCTCCTGTGGAGGCCCCTGTTCTGATCATCCGATCCCAGTCCCTGCGCCCACACGTGCGACAGCGCGGCGTATCCCCCGGGGGGGTTGGTGCGGAACTCGCCTTTTCGATTGACGCAGAGCGCGCCGAGCACCGCGGCCGAGTGCTCCACCTCGGCCCGGGACGGCTTGACATAGTCAGTAGGGCCAATCCCAGCGGCTTCTTCGGCGGCCGAGAGATTGAGCGCAAAGCTCTTCAATTCCGGGTCCTTGATTTCATCGGGCGTGGCGAGCAGGCGTCCAAAGACGTCGTCTACCTCCTGCTCCGTCCAGTAGCAGAGTTCGTTCAAGGCGGTGACTCTGCTTAGCGGCTCGGGAAATCCCTTGCCCATCAGGTGTCGCTTGATTGCCAGATTGTTCCGCTCTCTTGGTCGATTTTCCAGGGACTCGCGGAGTGCGGCCAGGATGGATTGGACGTCGATGCTAGTGGACGACATTACGGAACTTGAACTCGAGCGAGAAGAGAACGCGACTCAACGCAGATCCTTGAACGTATAGTCGTGGTGATGGCCTGCACAACGGGTGGTCTTAGAGGAGGCTGGAGTCTGTGGGTGGTGGGAGACGAAAATGCAACTGAAAAGGGGCCGGCTGAAAGTGAAACGACAGTGGCGGTAGCAAATGGCCGCCCATTGGACGGGAGCCTGAGGTAGGGGTCGTCCGCAGATTCGGAGCACAAAAATCCAAATCCCGTCTACCATGAACGTGAGAATGGTGATCGGTGTATCTTTCGGCACGAATGAGGATTCACCACAATCCAACTTGATGCCCATGAGTACTAGCTAGTATTTGACTGAAATTGGTTCTAATGATGCGTGCCTCCTTGTTCCATCCCTGGGGTGACTACCGTTGTTCACTTTCGGGTAAATCAGCTATCAAAACTACTCAGTCCAGACACGCTCGGTGTCATCGCGGACGCTTTCTCTGACTCTCCCGGTGGCCCCTGACTCTTTTTAGGGAGCTTGACGAGATTTCCGCGCTTTCGTAGTCTTTCCAAGCTCTGAAGCCCTACCATGAGGATCCCTCGTTTTTCCTCCAGACGTTTTCTCTCTTGGGAAGATTCCGGGGTTTCCCCTGCGAGTTGGGATAAGTCCTCGTCACTCATCTCCGGAAAACTGGTCGATCTGAAAAGAGCCGGAATCTTGTCAATGAGACGGTTTTCGATCGCGAAGACGCTCACGTCATCGATGAACCTTCTCAAGGCTACCTGAATGCGGGGTGAACAGTTACATCAGCATCTTTCAGTTGGCCTGAAGAAAATAAGAAGTAGGTACCTTGTAGTAAGCTTCCATGTAGTCCACCGCTAAGCCGCTTCCAAACCTCTCCATGTCGGTCTCGGATCCCTCTCCTGCCAGGTTCAGGAAGTGGATGGGGTTGACCGTAATCTTCTTGTCTGGATCATCGAAGGTATGCAGTCCGAATGTCTGGCGGATCAGCCTTTGGACCTTGAGTTTGCGCCTATTCTGCTGAATTCGCTGAACGGTGTCAGTGAGCTCGGGATTGTATGTGATGGCATTCTGCATGACAGATTCAAGCAGCTCGTGGACCTGAGCGTCTAGTTCAGCCTTCAACTCCTCGATTCCTTGGTGAACGACCTTATGAACGCCTTCCGCAACGTCGCTCGCGGTGATCTCCTCGACTATCTCCTGGGTTGCCCGATGCGCGGCCTCCAGAATATCCTCAACCAGGCGTCTCGTCATCCCGCTCCAAGGCTCACACTGCTCGACGAAGAGGTCGGTAACAACGAGTGGATTGAAGAGGCCTGGGAGTTCTCGACCCTTTCTGTACCTGAGGGCCCTAGCAACTTCCGTCACATATTCAGAACGAGAGATGCGAGGCGAATCTCGGGGTTCGCGATCATCATCATCCTCAGTCTCCGAATCGACGATGTACTGGCTCTGGCCGTTCCGCCGCATCTCATCGGCGAAATCGCCGAGTCGGTTCTGTACAACAGACCTTAACCTTCTTGGGAACCTGTCGAGCTCCTTCCGGTTTCCAAAAAACCAAGACGCTGTATACGTGCCCTCAACCGCTTGCGTCGCCAAGGACGTGTAATCCTCGCTGATGCGCAACAGGTAGCTCTGCTGCTTCTGTCGGGTTGCTCGCTCCGGGCCGAGCCGCTTCAAATCGGCATCGCAGATGTGAATGGCATCATCCACATCCTGCACAAGGCTTGGGAGCTGGGCGATAATCTGGTCCCTCAGCAATGCGCTGAGCCTGGTCTTCAGGGCCACCCCCCCGCAGTGGGAGCGGTCGATAGAAGCCCACAAACCCTTGGAGAAGAAGTCGCTCTCGATGCCATCACGCTCAGCCGAGCTGACATTGCGTTTAAGCTCCTCGAAGTTTCGGTTTCTCAGAACATGCCAGCCAAGACGAAGCTTTTCCTCTTTGTTCTGGGCCAGACGAACAAAGTAATTCTCCGAGTCAGAGCCAACATCCAAGGTGTCGGGCTTGGTTATGAGACCCATGGTGCGCAGCCCTTCCGGGTCGGCATGTCGAGCCATCGACGTGACTTCCTGCAGGACATACTCGTACTTGGCCGAGATAACAGTGAGAATGATGCTGCGCGGTCGTGCCATGTACCGCTCTACCATATCGCGGACAGTTTTGGCGTCGGCTTCAGACTGGTCTTTGTTCCCTGTCCTAAAGAGGCCGGGGAGGTCCACCATGGTGAGGTGTGGTTGCTCTGGTCCGGTGAGCTCGATGCGGAGGATATCGTTGAAGAACTCCCTTCCTGTGCTGGTGTTGCTGCTGCTGCTGCCAATGGGGACGGCGATCGGGTTCGCCATGGCGAGCTCCGCCTCCTGAGTCACTGCGCCCAGTCCCTCCGTCTCAACGCTCGCCTTAGGTTCCCACATCTTGAGAATATCCCTGTCATCTCCGAGCCGACCCTCACTGGGAATTATGGACACTTTGTTGCTCACACAGAGGCCCCGTCGAAGGACCAGCTCGGTGGCGAAACGAGTGCAGAGACCGTCCTTGGTAGGGAACGGCATGTGGGAGATGGCCTCGAGGACAGAACTCTTCCCCGCAGACTGGTCTCCGCAGACGATGATCTCGGGTAGGTCGACATAGTGGCTGACCCCCTGCGAGCGGAGGCTGTCGATGATGTCCAGAAGGTCCCGGTGGTCTCCTACGGCGAGTTTTGCGTCCGTCATCTTCGCGGCGATGGCAGGTACCAAGATGAAGATAAGATACAACTCTAGTGATAATGTGAATGCAAGAAACAGTTGACAGGGCAGTCGAAACCGACGCGATGTTATCGTCTCCGAGGGGGGTCGGGCACCAAATTCCCAATCTCGCCTGGGAGGGGCTGGCCATGAAGATATACAAGCCAACCCATATGTGCGAGGCCACCCAGATGTGCAAGGCCACCCAGGTCACCCATTATGTGCGAGGCCACCCATATGTGGCGAGGCCTCCCGCAGGATTCACCGAGACCTGGCTGCAGCGTCTCTGCACCACTGTTGGCCTGCATATGTAGTGACCTGGCAAATAAAATAAGATGAAGGCTGCAGCCCGTGGAATCGTCTGTACCAGCAACATGAAAGTTTATGTATTGCGACCTTGCTGGTTGAAGCTCTACGAGAATATTTCAACCTTGTACCTAGGTAGTGGGTATTCATTGCATCGGTGCCGTCGCCGTTCTGGTTAGAGAGGGGCCCGCAGTTGAATCTTGTGTCTTGGGCCGCCGCGGAGTGGTCAGCGCGACCTTGAGCTCATGCTTCAACAATTGCTCAATTTTGTCGCCGAGTCGCGCAAATGGGGCGTTTCTGTTGTATATTCCAGGAACTTTTGTGCAGTACGGAGGTGGCATCCATGACGGATAAATCTTCTGGTGACAGGCCTCAACCTGGAGTTTGAGTGGATGATGGAGCAGATACTGGTGGCAGTCAAAGCAAGCTTTCTTGCTCGAGCCCATGAACTTCATCTGGGGAGCCAAGCTCGGGTTATTTTCGTAAAAGAGGACGAGCTGCATTTCGGCGTGTAGCTTCAGCTCCAAGCGGCATGCTTTTCGCAAACGGCCTTCAACATCCTCTGTCCCCAAGTGCTTTTTTAGCATCTCCATAGTCGTCCCCGCGGTGCCCTTGTCGACGAGCCTCTCGACAGTTGATAGAAGGTCACGGCGAGCTTTGTCTTTGGTGAGAGAGAAACTGAGCGAACCAGGGGCCTTGATCTCTTGGATGTGAATCCCCGCAAAGACCTCGGGTAGCTTCGCTGCAAGCTTTACCATGGATTTGATGGCGGATTTATACCGAGCAATCTTGTGTAGGCCGTCTAGCCAGGCCGGCATATCTCTGCTAAGAAGTCCGAAGAGTACCGTAAATTGTTCAGGATAGGTCCACCTGGCCTTAGCTGCCCAGTCAATGAGGATGGCCATGGTTCCAGGACTCCAGTTTTGCGCAGGTGCGGCCTTGAAAGGGCAACTCCCAAGCCAAAGTCTCAACTCGGGCAGCGCCGTCGTCCCTAGATTCACTTGACCGGAAAGAAGCCTGGAGTGTGCCTTTTGTAGAAGGTCGCCGAACCCCTGCTTCTCGACCTTCTTGGCCATTGATAAGATTCGGTCTCTGTCGATTTCAGCCACCAAGCTAAGAATCTCGGTTTCCCCTTGCGACCATGACTTTTCTGCATTACACCCCGTGTCGTCAGCAACTTACCCTCGGAGCATTTCGGGGGAACTCAAGGCACCTCGGGCACTTACCCTTTCTAGCAACTTCTTGAAGTGTTTGTAATACCTTTTCAAGGCTAGTTAGGTCCTTCGGCGCCAAGCCGCGGTTGCGTGCTACGCGTAGGACGGCTCCGGACGGGACATGTTGTTCCAAGCAGACAGCCGAGGCTGTGTCAGCTCCCGAGCTTGAAGTTGAACAGATGAGAGCAAATGAAGCCAGGAATCTGTGCTTGAGCCGCTGCCCGCCAGAAGTGTCGCCATTGGGATTTTCGTCGAGGAGGGTCCTCTTCGGTTTCCCTCGCACAGGGTCGATCAAGCGAAGCAATGCTGACTGCACCACGAAGCGTTCACGCTCCTGCCTGCTAACCTGTATCGGTGCCGGCATCCTGAGGTGACCAGCAGAGTCGACTTTGCCGGCGAGTTCGGCCCCGGCTGTGTGACTGAGAGGAATCACGTCGTGAGGAGACGAGACGATGAGGGCTTGATTCCAGTGTTGGAGAGAACAACCCTTGACCCCGCTCCCTCTTGCTACCTCAGCTTCCAGGCAGACCTCCAGGCTTCCTTCCCCGCGCAGCCACTAAGACAGCCACCAATCGCTCGATGTACTTCCGGCACTGGTACCGCATCGGGTGGCCGCACACATCTGGTTGGGCCACTTCTCGACGCAGAAGTGCAGATTTCTGCGTCATATCGTATGCCCCATGCAGCTTGTCATGAAATTGAGCAGCCCCTAACAGCGCATCCGGAACATCAGTCTCCAGCAAACCCACCCACCTTAATACTCCGCAGGGCGTATTTGAAGCCCGGTTCCACAATCCGCGCGGCGGTTCTTCATTCTCCATCCCCTTCCGCAGTTGTCCTTTTTTTCTCTCTCTTTACAATTTGCGGTGAGGCTCCAGCCGTCAACTCCCTTCAGACCATGGCCTATGCTCCGAGTTGGCCGTTCGATCGCGGTGACGAAGGCCCCGATGAGGTCACTTCCCCCGAAGGATGGGCCAGCTCTTTCCTCCCAGAATCCATCATGTCCTATTCGACTTCATGGATGGACGAAAACATTGACAGCTGGGAGGTCGGCCCATCGACCAATCCAGTGCTGCTCGCCGCCGAACTTTACGGTCCGAGGTCCATTCCGGTCGACGATTCGAACTCGCCCATGCAGCAACTTTGAAGTGCTGACATGTTGTCACCGCCCCCTTTCTCAGGCACAGCTGACGCCATTGAGACTGTGGATAATACGGTGTCTGGAAGAGCGGCAGCTGTGGTTTCTCCTTTTGCCCCCGAACCCCTCTCCGTCAGAAGAAGTTCCAAAGCTCGCGTGCTTTGCACATGGAAGGGTTGTGACCATCAAGAACCTGACACCGACAAGATGAGGTGAGATGTTTTCTTGCCCGACCGGTGACCCATAATGCTCAACGTTTTTCTCAGGAAACACGCTGCCACTCACCGATGCTGTCCCAAGGAGGGCTGTGGTTGGGACAATGCTTCTGATCAGAAGGAGAAGGACCGTCATGTTTGGTCCAAGCATAAGGCCTGGGCCAAGAGCACCATGTATCCTCCTATCAGTGCCCAGTGTGAGATCTGTCTCCGAACTTTCGCTCGCGAGGATGGAGTAAGTCGCCACAAGAAGGAAGTACATGGGTCCACGAAGCGTATTAGGAAGTCGGGAGGTTGAGGTTGAGAGCAAGAGTGAAGTCATGATGCTGCTTTATTAATAACAATATACGGCGGTGTAGGAGGCTTTGGAACCTAATCTACAATGAATTGGTGATCAGCGTGCGAACGCACCTTTTGGCGCGGATGAGGATTCACCCGGTGCTTACGGTAGGGGGGTTTTCCTAGCGTCAAAACCGGCTCCTGTTCCCGATTATTTCTATCCATCAACCTCCCCGCCTCAGAACTCACCTTCCATCTTATCTTTTTGCATCATGCTAAACCACCATGATTACCTCAGTCGCCAAAATCGCCGCCCTCACCCTCGCTATTCCCACCACTCTCACCGCCGCATGCCTCCTGTACCTTAACCACAAAGTGTCCCCGCAAGTCATCGCTGGGACCAGAGTCCGTCACACCCCCTGGGACAAATTCACTTCGATCACCCGCAAACCCACCTGTACACCCCCTGATGTCGCCAACGAGAACTCAGAATGGATCCTCGCCGAAGAACGGGTTACGTCTCGGCCAGTAGCGTTGTCGCACCTGGAGCCAACATCGCTATCGTTTTTATTAACAAAATATATCCGAGCGACGATGACAGCTTTCGGGAACACGCCGCAGGTCTATTTGTTAAGGAGGATGATGCCGAGAGAGGATATTGTCGCTGAGAGTTTTAGCAGGGAGCGGATTCGATCGCTGGAGTTTGATGTTGGGCATCTTGTGTATGGAGTTTGGCGGGTTGCGCATCGTGGTGGGGATAGCGATGAGAAGGAAAGAGTAGAGCTGGCGATGGAAGCGCCGGCCGGGTATCGAGGGCCGGTTGTGGAGGGGGTCGTTGTTGTTGGGGTTGAGAGGGTGGATGAAGAACATGTCGTTTTTGTGAATGAGATGTGGATGTGGAGGAGGCCAGGGCAGAAGAAGGTGATGTTGGAGAGTGCAGCAGGGAGGTGGTTTCACACGTTGTTGTCGAGTTGGTTGGTGGTGAGGGGGGTTGAGGCGTTGACTGGGGTTGGGCTTGAGGGGGGGGGGAATTTGTGAGCTTTTCAGCGGTCTTCTCAAGCGCCGGTCGCTCCATGTCGTCTAGGACGGAGGTGTCCAAATCCCACTCGTACCGTTCATTCAGTTTCCATGCATTCACGCCCGGCGGGGCGGCCTTGTTTCGTGCACGGGTGCAGGCGATGGATAAGATTGCCCGCTCGAGATCCCCACTAGCGTTGGTTAGCGTTGTGATTTGGCTCTGGAGGCAGTTTTTAGTGCTCGGAAAGGCGCTGCTTGCAGTGGTTCGCCGCAAAAGGAAGGTGCAACTAGAGCCTTGTCGGAAGATGAACTCAGCCGCACAGCCCACATGCATGGGATCATCTTCAAGGCTAGGGATCAGGCTAGGACATCGACCCCAAGCCTCGCTGCAAGTCGCTCTCCTCGGCACTTCAATATTCAGCGCCAAAAGTGAAAGTGAAGACTCCCCCGCGCCAAGGACAGGATGGCCGTCCAACTACCAGATTTTGTGTCCAAACCTCCCGGCCTCGCCATCCAACTTCTTCCAAGTCCCCACACGCAAAACTGACAATGCCGTTCAACTTTCTCGACAAGATCATGAGGAGCGGGAGGGAGGAAGTACCTGTCGCATCTTCAGCGCCGCCTTGTGGAGTGAAGGCTGTCTACACCCCGAGCGCGGGGAGCGAGTGCATTGCCGAGTTCGTCCTGTTCATTTTCGCTCCACCCCCGATCTCTCAACGAAGGTGCCGCTGCTAACAGCTCGAACAGGACAGCGTCGTCTTTTTCCACGGTCTGACGGGTCACCAGCTCAACACTTGGAAGGCCAGAAACGCACGAGACGTATGGATCCAGACGCTGCTCCCAGACGAGATCCCTAACGTGCGGGTCGTAGCGTTCAGGTACGACGCCGGAGTTGCAGGCCGCGAGGTCTCGCAGAACACGATCCGCGATTACTCCCTTAGTTTGATCGTCAGCCTTCGACACCTGCGGTAGCGTGACGACACCAGTAACTAGCCGCTTATCTTCGTGTGCCACTTGCTTGGTGGGCTGGTAGTTAAGGATATTATAATATATGCTAACGGACGACCTGATAGTGACCATGCACGGGTGGCTTTCTATAATAATATCTAGGCTATTATATTCCTTAGAACCCCACACTGTGGCACCGATTTATGGCGCTCTGTTACTGTGTTCCAGACGCTGTTGAGCTTTGTGGCTGTGACGACCCTGTGGGCCGTCACCGGGGGCGGGGCGGCCCGACCGATTCCCCACGTGTTGAACAGTGCACACTGTGTCGTGCACTAGGCCAGGGGTGCAAAGACCCGAAGCCCCTACGACCAATCAGGAAAGTGCTCTGTCGCTCTGAGTGCTCTGTCACAGAGCAGGGGAGCAGACAGAGCAACAGTACTCTGTTGCTCTGGTTGCTCCGTCACTAAGCAAGGGAGCAGACAAAGCAAGGTACGAAGTACCTCTTGGGTAGTTAGTATAGATAGTCATCATCGTGCCCACGATGGCTGTGAGGGACTCTGGTTCCTCACGCTAGTATTCAATTGTTCATTTGTTTCCTACTGTTCAGACTCACCTCTGTGCATTATAGTGACAACGACCTACAGTGACATTGAACCCCCTTCTAGGAGTGCTAGCTTTCGGAACGCCCACCCAGTCTTTGGCGTCCGGCCATACGTTCTGTCTTAACCTGTCTAGTCCTCTCGAGGCCTGTGTCAGGTGCAGGTCGTAATAAATAAGGAGTTTAACAATAATGACAAGCCTGCACTTTCTACAGCTAAGCTTAACGCTATAATAAGGCTTTGAGAAAAAGAAGAGGAGCAGATAAAGCCTAGATCTACAGCTTAACGTATACCTCACGACTACTACAGTGTTAAGGCAATGTTTAAGGAGATAGTCTAGACTGAACTGGTGCAGTGACGCAACAGGGAAGAAACCACAAAGAGAACCACACCCACAGAACGTCGCAGTCGGCCTGGAAGGCCGACTCCCAGACTACTGGTCCTCTGATCGGAGGGACATATATGCAACTGACGTAGAAAAACAGATACGTACCTAGTATAAAACAAAACCTAGTATGTGACGGTGCCTAGCATAGAACGGAGCCTAGCATGGAATAACAAAGGAAACGCGACCGTGGATCAGGTCATCTTCCTTCGATCGAAGGGCCAGAATTTCACTGGGCTTTTAATGGGAGGTCTTCATGGTGAAATTGTCGGATTGATAATTGATGAAAGAAGCACGGTTCAAAGAACCGCGCGGCGCAAAGAACCGCGCGGCGCGGCCCCTTTTTGACGGTGGCACGCGCCAGAGAACGCATCGCTATGTATATAAACGGCTACTGTAATATTACACACAGGGCCCAAAAAGAACGACAGGGTCGGCCTGAACAAACGCCCCGAGTTAATACTAAGGACGAAGATCTGTTTTTCAAAGCCTAAGCTGCCTTAAAAAAGAAGTTCTCAGACTAACTAGCCATAATCTAGTATATCCAGAAACAATCCCTCTTATAAGCAGTGGGCCAACTGTTATATTAAACGCTACTGTAATTTCAGAGCCAGAGTCATCTTACTAACAAGGTTAACTAACCTTGACACTAAAAGCTACCTCATTAACAGCCGCGCTTCTACCTACTGCCTTATAGATGCCCTCCAAGCCTTAACACTACGCCAGATCAAGAAGTGGGAGGATAAGCGAGACAGTAAGAGCGTGAGGATACGCTAAGAATACGTTAAGCGTGAGTATTTTAATTCCTTACTAATAAAGGTATTATATAAAGCCTCAGAGTTAATTAATCGTAAGTATCAATATATAAAAGCAGCGTTTGCCATAAAGACTCGGCCAGCTAAGCCCCTAAGCCCCTGTCAGCCAGAGTGTATAGTATCCTTAGAGTACAGTATTCTATACCGTTATATAATCTACATACAGCTTATTAACAAGAAACGGATTCACCTTTAAATCGTTCTACCTCGCTAGCACCTTACACCCAGTCTTATAAGTAACCCCCATCTGTATTACTAGCGCTTCTAACAGTATTAGGATAAGGAGGATCCTTACCTACAGATTCGTAATCCCAAGGTAGCTAAGAGGCAGCAAGGAAGACCACGTAACGGTTGGGCTGTAATGCCCCCTGAGTTTACAATTACACAGACTATATCACAGACACTACGGATATCACAAATATCGCGAAAGGCTACCCCTAAGGCTCCACGCAAACAGTGACCGAGAAAGACTAACCCTAGGCCTCCATAAGGTAACTCAGCGCGTACTCAACCCGACATATGGCGTCAGCTGTCAGCTTGGGAGGTTATACCTTCTCCAAGCCCTAAGAGAGAGCCTCGCCGTCAACTGAAAACACGCCGTCGTCGTAAGGTAACCCCTGAGCCTGAGGCTAAGCGCGGCCGAAGGACTATTCTACGTAGCGATTCACGCCCAAACCGACGCCCTTCGTTGGTGATGACCAAGAAGTTAAGAAAGCGGGTTGCCGCGGGCAGCTCCACCAACGAACAGGTGGGGGAATTGGGTTTGAGCCCTGAGAGGCCCGTGAAGAGGGCCAGGAGCGGCCGTACGGTGAAACCAACAGAGAAGGTATTAGGTGCGAAATGAGGCCTTTTGCAGCGTTGGCTATATTACTGCTAATTAATCTCTGGCCTGCTGGCCTTGTGGTGTACCGAGGCACTGAATAGAGTGTTGAGAAACATGTAGATTATAGTTTGTTATCAATAATAGGTGTAGATCGCTACTAAAAAAGATATCACGTTCGTTTTGTAATGCTGGGAACCATTGAGATGCGTGGAAGACACGACATGTTGTTTGACCCATACATAACCCTAACCCTAGGAGGGGGAGGGTGCCCCCCTAAGAAAAACAGGGTGCCCCCCTAATAGATGCCCTGACAGATGTGAACAGATCGGACGCCTTTGCTGATGCCGGGGTGCCGCGAGATTTCGTCCAGTTTAGCGATAGAAGGACGCCCGATATCCACGCGGACGACGCGGACGAGCACTTCGGATGCCAGGTCGCGGAACTTTCGGCAGACTAAGCGGCAGTTCTGGATGTCGGCGATGGTGTCATCGTTGCGGTCCGCTATCACCAGCTTGGCCTCCGTGTCGTACTCCAGCACCTCGACGAGTCCAAATATTTTGAGGAGAGGCTCGTCTGGGAGCCGGAGGGCGGGGGGTGTCCGTGTGGCCATGTTAATGAAGCTAGGTAGATGCTGCATGCGGTACTGTCAGTTCACTGGAGATAGTTGTGACACACGAGCTATCTGGAAGGGAAGACTTACCCGTTTTCGTCTCAAAACTAACGCCCGCTTGTGAATTCCGTTCGATATTACTCAATCGAAAAAATCGCAGAGCGTAACGAGAGGTGGGATGGCAGAAAGCTTCGTGACAAGTCTTCGATGTTTGGCTTGAGAGCTTGAGAAGGAGAACCTGACTGCGAGGAACTTGAATTTTGTTCCGGCAAAAACAATAATGATAGCAGCGTTTGTGGGCTTCTGGAGTGATCGCATGAGGTACGCAGCTGTCGACAGTCGAATAGATCTCGGCGCGCGCACAGGGATATCCATCTTGATCCAAATTTCAGTCAGAGAGCGCAGCTGTCGACAGTCGGTTGGATCTCCGCAGGCTCTGCGAATGAGGGTGTCCCGTTCTCGCGATCAACGGGTAACAAGGCTCAAATGATGAGACTCACATCTCCCGTGAACAGATACACGTACTATGAGCGAGGGAGCCTGGCAAGGAGGCTGGATGTTCTTATAGGCTGGGCAAAGGCACCAGCTAGAAGTAAGGGCCCCTTTTCCACATGAACAACAACAGCTGTAACGCAGAGAAACGCTCGCATTGACATTTACCTAACATGTCGGAACACCAAAGCCCCCATCCAGAACAGCAAATCTTGAGTTTCGGGCTCTTTCATTTCCATTGTGTGGTATTACGGTTCGCCTTAAAAGTAACCCACAATGAGGGGACTCCCGCCATATAGTCCAAGCTGTCAAAGACGAATAGTTACCTAACTACTAGCTTTGCCTTTGTGATGATGCATGTCCTTGACAAAATGCCCTCTTCCTGTCGTTAATCTTAGTGTGGCCACCAGTTGACCGGCAGAACCGCCAGAATATTCGCAAAGTACGGTATGCCCTTCCCTTCCAGATTGTGTCCCACGGGGGCGGCCCTGTAACTATTGCAAATGCGTTTGCTAGCAACGTGAAGGTTCTCCCCGCGTGGGATACAATCCGACTCACTAAGGTGCAACCAAACGCTCCCGTCATGAAAGAGTACCAACAACATCAAGTGCAGTGCACGCAAGCTGCAGGTTACAGCATTCATTCCCCACTAAGGTAGGTATTATGTACGTCATGACTTGCAGCTATATAGGTACCTTTCCCCTTGTGGGTTAGGTAGGTAGGTACGTTTCCAGGCATCCTGCTCCCGAAGACTTGCGGAACTGATCCCGTGTGCTCGTGGAATGCAATTGACCTGTCGCGTTCAAACAGAGTCTCCTTCAAACAGCTGGTGCTGGGACAAAGGATTCCTTGGCGTATTGGCTTGGCATCGGGCGTTCTTCGTCGTCACCACTCGTAGCATCCACCCTAGCGGGCCGCGTCACCACCCTAACCGCCACAAGAGCCAACAAGAGCGGTTCATCCGCCCCACGCTGCACACGCTGTCCTCTAGGGCCGCGTCACCAACAAAATTTGCAATGTAAGTTCTGTGATGGGCTATTGCAAGATTGTAACCCTATCAGGTGGCTGGTGGTAATATTTCAGGTGTTGTTTATTCGGTGGCAGCGTGCTCTGGTCCCGCCCACCAGGTAAGTTGGGGTGCTGGCTAGATGGAAACCTACTTTTCGGGCCAGAGGTGTCCAGCCTCCAGATCTTGTGTCACCCAAACGGCCTATCGGGCCATTTGCATGCGCTAAAAGAGGCGATGGACTTACTGTGCCGCCCTTGCCGCGTTGGGTGCGGAACATGTAGTTAGCCTTACACGTGGTGGAAGGTATCAGGCGCTATTTGCTGCCTGGGGATGCACCAACAAAATGGCAAGTGGTACCTACCTGTCACGGCATGCCTCATTCCATGCTCAAAACACCCAACCCAAGCCCCAGCCGCAGTCTTCCAACAGGCTTGGCAGCATTAATAGGGCACTCATCGTTCCTGGTCGAGAATGAAATGCCTCGCGGCTTCCAGGGAAGGGGGTTGGCTGGCCGAGGAAAGGGGCAGGGTGTGATGCCGTGACGGGAGGCTGCTTTTTGTTCAAGTTGACTGCCAGTGCCCGAGGATGCCTCTCGTTTGTCGGCCCTTCTTGTGCCATCCTGAGGTATCTATCTTGATAATCATGCTTTACCCGCAGAGATTGGAAGGTGGTCACACCATGCCCTATTCGCTCCTTCCCTCCCTCTTCTTCATCCTATCCTTCGTCGCCGAATGGTGTTCTGCACAGGAGCTGCCCCCTCTCCAATTCAGGAACGCAGCGCCAGGAATTCCCATCAAGCCTAACACGACACTCCGAATTCTTCCTGTCGGAGACTCGATCACGGTGGGCTTCTTGGGTGACGACCTCAATAGCTATCGCGAGAAGCTGCGCAATAATCTCTCAGGTACGCGAGCAGAACTCAGACACCACGACTCAACCACTGCATCGCGAAGACAACAGAAGTGCTGACCAGCGTAGCCGACAATGTCACCTTTGCAGGCACTGAGATCGGCGGGACTATGGACGACCCGTACTTCTCAGCATGGGCGGGCAAGACGATCCAGTATATCAGCGACCGCCTCGACGATGCGCTGGCGCAACGCCCCAACATTATCCTCCTCCACGCCGGCACAAACGACATGAACCCAGACTCAGACGTATCGCACGAAGGCCACGATGCGAACGGAGCCGCGCATCGACTCGGCGCTCTCGTCGACAAGATGTTCCTCAAGTGCCCCGACGCCGTCATCCTCGTCGCCATGATCATCCCCATCACCCTCGCCCCGCAGATGCCCCAAACAAAGGAGTACCAAGAGCTCATTCCAGCGGTGGTGCAGGCACGGCAGGCCAAAGGCAAGCACGTCTTCGCTGTGGATTTCACCAAGTTCCCAACCTCGCTCATCTTCGACGGCGTCCATCCGTCCTCGGAAGGGTACCGAATCATGGGCGACTGGTGGTACGACTTCATCACACAGATACCGCGTAGGTGGATTACGGCTCCAGTCGGACCGGATCCCAAGCGCGAAAAGATCAACAAGGGGGGCCCTGAAAGGAACATCCCGCCCCTGAAGTGGGCTTTTGCTGGATTTGTGCTGGCCCTTTGGCTGGGGATATGACAGAGCAAGTGACAGACTGCCTCCATGAGGTACGACCTTACTCTGAGCTGCCAGGGAGAGAGGCTGCACGAGAAACCGCGAAGCCCACCGAATCAGCGCTACGTTGATCTGTCCGTTGGCTCTCGCCGTTGGTGTTGCCGCGGAGCCAAGCGCGAGTGGAGCCCCCTGAATTATGCACGCAGTGGCCCCTGATCCCCTGAATTTGGTTGCCCTGCCACGGCAACAGGCCCGTGCGTAGCCAAGGCCGCGCGGCGTCATCTCGCGCCCTGTATTTACCTACCTGCGAGTCAGCTGTCAATAGTCACCTTTCTGCTTATCTTTGCTGCCTGCACTGGGATCAGCCTCTGCTCACCATCTTGCGCTTGCTTCAGGGTGGTAGCAAGTCGGTCAGGGGCTGGACCTATGAGCAGATTTGTGCGCCACTTCCATGGGAATATGAGCTCAGCAGATGTTCGCTCGGTTCAAACTGAGATGCAGGCAGACCCGACTTGTCTGTAGTTGGCTCTCCGATGTCACCTCAGCCCCGGGCCGCCAGGATTTTCCCGACGACTGCTTGTTATTGCTCATGCGACCAATGGGATGTTGTGCTGATTATCGGCAAAACGGTTGCATCTCGAGTTAAGTCAACCTCAACTGCACAGGTATAAACGGTCTCACTGAGCCGATTTAATGATATCCTAAGTGTCCGGAAGACTCGTCTGGAGTATGAGATGGGGAGATCTTCGACAACCTTGGGCTTTCACGGCCATCGGTCAGCTAAAAAATAAAAAATAAAAAATAAAAAAATGAGCTGCATTTTTCTACCAAAACAAAAATAAGATCCCTATACTACGACCAGGATCCCGCGTCGAACAACATATCCACTAGCATCATAGATCAAAAACGGCAAAAAGATTCGATCGAGATGGGACTCGAACTCACAACCTCAGTCTTGATCCTTCTGAAAGTAGGAGGACCACACGATACCATTTCGCTACCCGACCGATTTGTGTTGTCAATGGAGTCAAGAGTGGACTGTGAAGATCTCGCCGCGCGCCACGCAGATGGAGAAGAAGCTAGCAGCTGCGGCAGAACTCCCCAAGGGCTGCACGTATGGATTCATGTTGAAGGCTTCCCGGGCGGCAAGACCTGCGTATCCCCAGTGTTGTCTTAAATCTCCTGGCGTACATCTTCTGGGGCAATCCCACTGGCGGCTGGATGAGCAAGGAGATCACCAAAGGCGTGCAGGTGGGCATGATAATGAAGTGTGGAAAAGGTAGATTGTTCAAGATTAACTCCAGTCTGCAAGTATTAGAATACCGTTACAGCAACGAGAGTTCACACACTTTGGATAGATAATTCATATGGCGCGCCTGGCGCCATAACCAACTCTATCTGCCCCCCGGCCCTATAAATATTTCACTCACCTTTCCCCGTGCACGCTGTGTCTTTTCTGCCAGCGCTTAGAACCAGTACCCGACAAGACCACTAAACCCCGCTGATTCCGCTGTTGCCAGCCCCCTCTTCCTTGCCAACACCACTAAAACGACCATTACGTAATAACGTTCCGCCACCGGTTTTCCCCCCTCAAGTTTAATATTAACCAGGCTGACTGATTCTACCGCACACAGAACAAGCAACCAAAGCCGATCAAAATGGCTGACCAGTTAAGCACTCGCCGTATTTCAGCTCGTCTTGCCGCCTCTCGTCTCCCAAGTCATAAGGCTCCGATTTTCCGCCTCCCGCCTGAAATTTTACTGTTGATCATGGACGAGGTGGAGGGCCTGGAGGAGGAATGCGGCCTGATAGTCCCTCGCCGACTTGAAAACATCACCGCGATCAAGATTCTACGTCTGGTGTGTCAGAAATTCTCCTCCTTGGCCTCCCCGCGCCTCGTCCGCATCATCAGCGTGGATGTTCGGCACTCATCCATGCGAGAACTGGAGGCCATATCGCGCCACCTAGTCATCAGCACCGGCGTGCGCGCTATCCGCGTGTGCATAGACGGCAACAGGGTATGCCACCCCGGCGGCAGCTTCGGTTTCTTCCGCACGGAACAGGACAAGGCGCAGAAAAGGGCCGGAGTCGACTGGCACTCCTGGCCACTAGCCGAACACCTGCGCCGCCTCGACGGGGTGCATAGCGCTTGCATGGCCAACTTCAAAAAGCAGCTCGTGCTGACTGCCGACGGGGAGAATCTGGCCGAACTCATTGCCACTTGTATCGCGAGGATGCCCCACGCGTTGGAACTCAAGTTCACCGACGCCTACTTCCACAACAGTGACTCCAGCGGCCTCTACTACTTGGAGAATTGCCACCAGGGTCGTCGGCGCGACTGGGAGTTCCCGTTTGACGTCCGGAGACCGCTTCCCAACTTGAATGGCCCCTCCAGCGTTTACCGACTTGAGTTCGCCAACGCTATCTACAAGCGCATCCTGGATCCCGATCTCAGCCACTCGACATTCGACGACGCCAGCCCCATGTATGGCCTTATTTTGACGCTCCCGACCGCCCTGTACAAACGAAATGTGTCAGTCAAAGCTGTTGATGTCGGACTGCGCCGCCCGGAATACCTCCATAACGCTGGCCGAAGTTCACGCACCCTGGATGAACTGTCCGCAGCAACAAGCCAAGTTCGGAGTTTCAGATTCGCCCTCCCGTCCCGTCTTTCCTTCGATGAGTGGGTTACTGTGGAAAGTATCCAACAATGCTTTGTCCGGCCATCTGCCTTAAGAGCTCTCCGCCTCGACGCGCAGCCAGGGACTTTATCCACTAGGCACGAGGGATTCATCGGCAGCTACCCGTTCACGAGGACACCATATCCTACACTGAGGGATATTGTCTTGCATGGTATCTACGTTATCGTCGACGATCTCCTGCGGCTTCTGAGTGGTCTCCCGTCTGATATAGACAGCTTGAAGATAGAGCATGTTTCGCTCTACTACGGCAGCTGGGCAAGGGTGCTGGACGCCCTCAGGGCCAAATCATTTCACCGTGTCAGTTTCTGCCAGCTGATATCGAATACTTCGGAGGGGAGAGGGTCTATACACCGCGACTTTGACTGGACGAGGGCGGAAGCGTTTGTGCTCGGCCATACGGGATTCAATCCGGTTCGCGCGGTCGAGACAAGATGCGAGGATTAATGAGGCGGAGAGAAACTTGGTAGCGGTTGCCCATCGCTCTTAAGACTCTCTCTGGGAACATCTCGTGGCAGCGCGAGGCGAGGACTGTTAAGACGTATTGGGGGTGACGGAACCTGGGTCTGATCTTATTGTGTGGGGAATACCAACGGAGTTTTGATAATGGGGTACAAGCTGCGGTTGACACAGAGACTGGTTTCATTTCCTCGAGCGTACTATCAGGCTGGGGAATTTTCAGGTTGGATGAAGAGGAAACGCAATGGAAAGGGGATCAGTTGAGGTGGTGGGGGTTTATCATTGTTTGCATGGTGGGCTGATCACAAAATTTCAGATGCTTCATCTCCTCAAGCTACTCTCAACCGATGGAAAGGGTAATCAATTTTGTCATTACTTCAAGTTTGGCGGGTTAGTCACAAAGGACAGGATTTGTCAAGATATTGTATTCACCGGAAAATCAAAGCCACCGGAATTTAAGTGTCTCTATGCTAATTGCCGATTATTCCCATACTAAGACCTCAAAGTGGAATTTGTGTTCTCAGGGGCAACAAAACAAAGCGACCCTCACCTCCTCATTCCAGGGGGAGGACCGTGCACCACTTCCACCGTGCATCCCAGCAGTGCAGCCATTCCCGCACGGTGCACGATTACTGTGCGTATCCAACCCTCGTCATCGCCGCAACATCGATGATTCGCGACCATTTTCCCAAGCTCTTTTTCCCTCCCTTCGCCACTCCCTCGACATTTTCCCCCTCCAACCTCAACCTCTCCCCCAAACGATGGCCATGGCCCCCTTCCTCTGCGCCCGCTGCACCAGGGCGCTGCGGCAGCCGAGCCTAGCCCTCACATTACCACCAACCCGCCAATTGTCGCATTCCCTCCGATTATCCCGCCCCGCAGCACACTCTCCCGACGCTGCCGCCGCTCCCTCCCAACCCGACGCGCAAAGCCACGACACCTCTCCGAAACACCCGCCTCTGCGCCCTCCCGATCCCGAGAAAGGCCCCATGGCCCGCCGCCTCGAAGAAGCCACCGACGAGGCCCTCCTCAGCGGCGGCCGCGCCGGACGCCGCGCCATTGAAGACGCGGGGTTCAGCGAGGAGCTCAAGGCCCGGCTGCTGAACAAGCTAGCCGATGCGCGGTTCAACGCCGAGCACTCCAATTTGCTGGCTGAAGCGGGCCTGGCCGCGGAAATACCAGATGTAGCGGGGGAGAGGACGCGGCGGATAGCGACGTCGCAGCCCTGGACGGGCGAGGAGGCCACGGAGGACACGGTGCTGCGGATGTTGAGCGACGCGCGGAAAACGTTGGCGCCCGGGCAGAGGGGGAAGCCGGTCATTCCGTCGCCGGTGATGGATATGCGGCTGCGGAGGGAGCAGGCGGTTAGTGCGGGACATAGAGCGGCGAGCGCGAGGGATAAGGCGCAGGCGTATGCGGGGATGGGGATCAAGGAGGTTGGGCTGAGTGAGAAGGAGAGGGAGTCGATGAAGAGGGAGTTTAGAGAACGGTTTCAGCCGGCGGCGAGGGCGATGCCGAATACGATGACGGGATTGGCGGCGTTGGCGAACGAGAGGTGGGCGTTGCCAGGTTGAGTTGAGGGAGTTTGAACGGGACTGACGAGTGGGTAGGATTGAGGATGCTATTGCGCGAGGGCAGTTCAAGGTTTGTTGGGCCTGATACGGGGGTTGGGGATGGGGATGAGGATGATGCTGACGGGTGCGCAGAACATCCCTCGAGGTAAAGGCATTGAGCGTGATACACGCGCTGATAACCCGTTCATCGACACGGTAAGTCGGCTGATGCTCGACTGGGGTCTGGTTGCCTTCGTTTGTCTCCAGCGTTGTACTGACGCTCTTGGCCAAAGACCGAATACATCCTGAACAAGATGATCAAGCGCCAAGCAATCGTCCCTCCTTGGATCGAGAAACAGCAGGAGCTTCTCAAGGCAGCTCGCGTTTTCCGGTTAAGGCTACGGAACGACTGGAAGAGGCATGCCGCAAGGTTGATTGCAAGCCGGGGCGGGACCCTCCAGGAGCAGATGAATCGGGCTGCAGAGTATGCTCGGGCCGAAGAGATTCACAACCCGCGCCGAAGAAACGCCGATGAGATCTCGATTCCTACAAACACAACGGATGACGCCGTCATGGTGGGAATACGACAGCAGCCCTGGACACCAGCCAACCTTGAAGCACAGTCTTCTGAGAGCTCACCGGAGGTGGCGTTGCCTGTAGCCTCCCGCCCTTTCCGTGATCCGGATTGGGAAGCCGCCGAGAGGTCGTACATGGAGCTCGCCGTCTCCAACTTGAATGCCATCACTAGGTCGTACAACCTCATGGCACCCGAACTAGCCAAGAAGCCGTATTTCTCGTTGCGGCGAGAGCTCGAGAACTGCTTTGCTGAAGTTGCCCCTCAGGTAGCAACCACCATCAAGGAGAGGGCAACACAGCCGTCCAAGACTCTCATCGATCCACTTAATAGGCCGCGAACGATATTTGAGCGGCTTGGCAGCAACGGCAAGGGCGCGAGCCGGGTCTACGATTCACCTGCCCCGCATTATGGGCTGAAGCAATTCTGGAGAGACTTGTGGAGTGCCCCGAAATGAATTGCTTTCGAGCGTTTCGCTGTATATGCGGCCGTGCCGTGGGCCTTGGGAACACAATCATCCACTTCCATTCTTGTAACAATTACCTCAGAAGAATACGCTTTAGGGGCTTAGTGTATTATCACGAGCTGATGGCTACCTACCTATCCTACACAACGTCTCATCTTTCGAAAAATGGCCTTCCTTGGAGTTGGGCCCTCGTTCGGGTCAAGACACCCGCACCGAACTTCCGTGTGCCGATTGCTTGATGCTCGAAGATGCGGACGTCCCATCCCTACGTCTTAGCCCCCCGAGCAGCAATCTTGTGTCTGCCCGAGAACATCACCTTTCCCGTCTGGCACATCAAGTGAGGTGATAATAGTTGATTGGTATATGTACACAGCGATGACACCTGTCCCGTGCACGGAAATACGGCCCATAAATTGCGCCATTCCCTTTCCAGCCCGCCATCTCCCCCGTGTGCCATCCTCACCAATCAACCCTGTGTGATCATCGAACTTTCTAGCCTTCTCACTGTCATCGCACTTTGTAGCCTCGTCACTCTCTGCTCAATCAAACTCCCCGTATTCCCTGTCTCTGTTCCCGATGGTAGTAGCTCCCCTGAAAGTAGTTAGCACCGTGTGTTGGTTGAGCTTGACATTGTCCTTCGACGGGTTTTTCGTCAACCATGGTGAAACATGGTGCTACCTGGCGGTGGTCGCTCGAGATTACTTAGTCGTCGCCCAAGTCGGAGTCCCAGTCGAAACTGGACGCGCTATTGGTGTCACTACTATCGGTGTCCTCTTCGACGACGCGCCAAGGGTTGTAGTGTATCTCACCCACGACGTATTGAGCAGCCCTTTTATAATAACTCGACTCCAGATGATCGTAATACTCAAAGGGCGCGAAACCGCCCCCCTTCAACAGGTAGAATCGCACGCTGCCAGTATAGGACTTTGCCGCCATGGCGTCGAAGACGTCTGCCCAGTCGCCATCTAACAAGAAAGCGTCGGACATTGTAACGGAGTTCAGCGTCGAGGGAACAGCCTTCAGAAGAGACAAAATCTCAGCTTTCGTAAAGAAAACTCCATCGAGATGTATATCTCTCAAGTTTGGGCGGGTGACAGCAACGTCAAAGAGCGTTGCAACAGTGCCCAAGGCAGGGCCCTGAGCATTCAGCTCCGGGGCCACGAACATCTCAAGGTCAAGCGTTTGGAGACCAGCCCTGCAGAACAAGCGGATCCAATCTCTATGGCCTTCCCAGAGCGCAGGGCGTCTGGGAAGGACATGTCTGACCGGATCTACGCGGTTCGGATCCCGTTTGCCGTACTGAAGTGAGAATCGCTGCAGTGGCTCCACGGCTTTTCCGAGACGACCCAAGGTGCGGGCAGTGAAGTTCATGGCTCTATTAGGGATTCGGTCGATTACGGTGACCTTGATGCTGCGGAGCAGCCCGCCCACGTCCTGAATGGCGATCGGCAGCTGCAAAATGGAGTTGTATGTCTGCGGCTTGTCAATGCTGTCGCCTCGCATGATCTCTGCTCCGGGATGCAGGAGATGCCGATAAACAGCGCCGTATATGTCGCCGTGGTAGATCGAGAGCTCCATATCCTCCCACAGACGGGAGGGGGCGCGGTCGTCGAATCGTAGGTCCGTCGCATATGGCATTCTGGCAACTGCAATCCCAACGGTTTCGGAAAACGTTCCATTTCTCGCAAGCGCCTCATACTCAGCTGAGAGTCGCTGATGCTCCTCGTGAAGCATTCTCAAGAACAGAAGATTCATCTTGTCTTCTTCCGTTTCCAATCCCTCATCCGTTTCCATTTTTTCATCCGTTTCCGATCCTTGTTCTGGATCCGATTCTTGTTCCGTTTCCGATATCTCATCAGACGACTCCAGGAAGTACGGCTCTGGAGACTCTTCAACTTCGGTAAACGGGGGACGGACCGATAGGAGCCGACACCACGACTGAATGACCGAATGGGCCTTTCTGATCCCATCTAGGTCTGCCTTTGGTGGCAGACACAAGGCGGTGTTCTTGGAGAAAACCCCGCGTTCCAGCCAGGCAAGGATGTTGGTGGCGAAGGAGAAAAAAGAGCGGTCAAGCTCTGTGTCGACGCATCTCAAGTCGACGCGGACGGTCCGAACACCCTTCTTGATCTCTGGATGGCAAGATATGGCCATCAGGCGGGCAATGGAGTCGTTCGTGTGATGAACGTGGACTTGGCGAACGAGCATGTGAGAGCTCAACTGTCAGAGCGAAAGGTCAGCAATGGAAATACAAGGGATGGGAGAGGGTCTTTACGTTGCAAAATCTCCGACAGACCAGGCGACAGCTCTGGATGTCCTTTCTGTCATACTCCAGATCCCAGTCTTCGACATTTGCCGGATCCTCGCCGGAGTAGCCTTCGACGAACTTGAAAATGGAAAGAAGGGTCTCGTTGGGAATCCTGAGAATGGGGCTCCTGCGCATGGTTGTTTGGTTAGCTTTGTGTTTTCTGAAGCTGGTAGGAGCTCGTTCACTCGGAGAGTAAACTTACGGTCTGGTCACAACAGACCCAGCCTCACCAGATCGACTTGTCGTATCGGGCGAAATCGCGGCGGTAGTCTCCTCCATCGCGGCGACGCTCTCAAGCAGCGTTTCGACGTGGCGATGGCTTGCGAGAAGGTCTATGGTGGAGGAAACGAGCGGATCTGGGGAGCGGAGCGCTTGGAGTAGTTGCGGGTGAGCGGTTGCACGAGAAAGAAGTTGGGGAGATGGGTTTCGAGAGTGAAGTATATATATGTGCTTTGAAAGAAGAAGAAGAAGAAGCGGGCAACACGCGTGCCTCGTGTTCGTTGTTTGAAGCAAAGAACTTGAAAAATAAACGAACCCAGCCAGCAATGAACACTGGGTAGGCAGGTAGGCACGTTGAAGAAGAAAATTCAATGAAGGGTCCGTGTAAGAAGGCGGTTTGGTTGCAATGGTGCGTGACTTAAATAACCTGGATGCCCCACGGGTTCCCCAGCTGCCTGATGTTACTGGCAACACTGGCGTCAACTGCCGAGTTTTCCCAGAGGCTGCTGTCCCGGTTTTGAGTTCTCAAACCAGTTTGAAGATTCTCCCTGTCGAGGCAGGCAAGTCGGAGGCTTCACTGCTATAGCCATATCACATTCCTAAGAGGCTCAACAACACCCTCCAACAGTCTACGCAAATGTGCTCAAGGCCCATTGAAAGTCAGTCAAGGTCCTGTCTATGTCTTAGATATTCATTACCCATCTACCTTGGCTGGAAGAAGACGTGTTGAGCTCTGATGTATTCTCCTTTACAGTTACGGCCGGTACCTACCTGGAATAGTGCCACCCAACCAAGACCTTTTCGGCTTCCATTGATAGCGACCCTGTTTCTTTTCCGTTACTGGGGCGGGGTGATCTTGGTTCAGTAGACAAAATTAAGTGGCCTTGCCCCTTCTCCGTGATGGGAATGAGCCAAGGGGGTTACACCCAACCGTCAACGGCATTACAATCCCCTGATTCAAAGAATATCAAGTCCCAAAACTCCGTTTGCAGTGGCGCTGCATTACCCCCCCATTACCATCCCTTCTTGCCAATAGACCATGCTACATTCTTTTTGTCTCCTATCCCCAAGCTCTGTCATGCTCTCCTTCATTGTCACCAGTGTTTCTCTTCCACCGTCTCATTCCCATAGCCAGCGTCGTGCTCCTCTGCTCCAGAGATTTGTTTTTTGTTTTTGAGGTTGGTGTTTGACATCTTCAGGCCTTACAGCTAGCCATGGGAGCGACCTCAGTGGCTACAACGATGTGCGACGACATCCTGAGCCATATGTCTCTCAAGATGCGCTTGCCGTCGTTGAGTCTGAATTTTCTGTGCAAATAGGAAGCCACTGCCGGGGGCGGAGCGTGCTTGGGAATGAGAGGACTAGCTGATGGGATGAGCCGTGAAAAGGGAGGGCTTGACAGCAAGACGATCTTGGCTTGAATAGTAGGTAAGGTGCCACGGGGTGGACGAAGAATTCCGGTAAGTACTTATCTAAGGTGGGTTTCGCGCTGTTTATTATTATTATTTGTCTTAGGCCGTAGGACTGAAGGCCCCGCCCGTATGGGCAGGCGGTCCCTCTACATCTAAGTTTTAATCTATAGATTGTGTCAGCGAGGCGCTGGCGCCTCGCCATTGACGCTCAACTGGTCTATTCTACAGAAATCCCATTGGCTTTGGTCTTGAAAAAAACCCTTGGCTGGTATTTATTATATTAGAGAATTAAAAGTGCGCTTCTAAAGTCTTATTTCCCATTTAAGGCCTATAATGCGCCTGCAAGTGCCTCATGTCCATGATCGTCTATCAATGCCACAAGCCCGTCTCGCCAGATTACGCTATCAGGATTAGAAGCGGAAGCAAGTACAGACTCCGCTAATGCAGGCACATGTTTGACTGCAGCAATCTTCGAGTTGCTCAAATATGCAGTTTTGGCCGTCAGGGATGCCGGTCGTACAGGTGCAGACGGTTGTTGTCGCGATTTCCGAGATAGTAGACGTCTAAATTATATCTATATTTAGCATCACGGTTCTATCGTGGGCGGCGACAACTTACCACAGCGATGAGTGCAGTCTCAGTAATAGTGGTGGTGGCGATCAGCGCAAGACCAAGACGGCTGCATGCCGAAGAAATCGCGGGCGTCCAGAAGCGCAATCAACCCTTCCTAATCACCCGACTTCGCCGCCTGGCCTCGGCGAGTGGGTTCAGGGCATGCGTTAGGGCCTCCCGACTGCTAAGGTACACGGACCACGTGATTGCCGGTCCTCGGCCCGCTTTCGACACCCTCTGTTGAGGGGTAGTTGCCTACCGACAACGCTCCCCAGGCTCGCCCGTAACCATCACGATGGATCCCATCAGCTCATTGAGCCTGGCATGCAATGTGCTGGATATGGTAGACAGGGTTCTCAAGTACGGAAAAACCATCCACCAAATCTACAGCTCTGCTAGTGGCCAAACAGAACAGCTGAAGAATCTGGACGATGCGATCCAATCCATGGCCGCTGTCGCCAACGAAATCGAAGCAATTGGCGGACAAATCACCGAGACCAAGACCGACTTTCGCATGCGCGAGGTTGCCCAACAATGCAACGCCGTGTGCCAAGCCGTCCAAGAGATTCTCATCAAATGTAAAGCCAAAGATGGCTCACTCCTATCAGCGGTGGCTGCCCGGTTTCGCCTCACATTGGAAAAGTCGGACTTGGAGATGCTCCAAGACAAGCTGAATGAATCCAGTCAATCGCTCAACTCTCTGATCGTGGCGAAGACATTGTGAGTCCTCCATTTCGTCGTCGACCAAGAATGTAGCGTACTGACTGCTGTAGCGCTGAGGTCAACAACGTCAGAACTCAGCTCAAGAGAGCGTTTGAGAGCATTGAAGCCCAATTGAAGGGGGGCTCCATTCGCCATTCCACGATATTAGATACGCTGGTGGACATGAGATCTCGTATGGAGGACACGGCTCTCGGCTTGGGACTTGTTCCAAAACAACTGCAGTTCATTGTGGATGAAATGGCTCAGGCTGCCGAGATGATGAAGGTCACCTCCATCCTCCAGGAACTCTCTTTCCCGTCCATAAACGACAGGTTCCGCGGTATATCTGAATCCGCGCCAGCGACATTCGAGTGGATCTTCAGCCGCCCAGATTGGCTACTTCAGGAGCAGAAAGGCCTGAAAATATCCTTCACCGACTGGCTTCGTCGCGGCCATGGCATTTTTCACATCGCAGGGAAGCCAGGTGCTGGAAAATCGACATTGATGAAATTCCTTTGCGAACATGGCAAAGTTGAACCGCTATTGCAGGAATGGGCGGGCGCACGGGGCCTCCTAACAGCCAGTTTCTTCTTGTGGAAGATTGGGTCGGCAGACCAGAATAGCTTGCGGGGTCTTATTCGTGGCCTTCTTTTCGCCGTCATCCAGCAAGAGCCTGACCTAGCCAGGCTTCTATTTCCTCGGCTATGGAACAAGTTCGAATCAAAGGAAAAGAGGCAGTGGCGGCAACCCGCTGCCTCCCTGGCCGACAGAGAAATATCCGGAGCGTTTGACAACATAACAGAGAATGAGACCTTTCTGGCTAAATATCGAATGTGCATCTTCATCGATGGCCTTGACGAGCTAGAGGAGGTCCAGGGTGTCAAGCATTACCATGTTGCCACGCAGCTGAAAAAGTGGGCCGCAAAGTCAAATGGTCATCTGAAGTTCTGCATCTCGAGCCGCGAAATACCCGTCTTCGAGGGTACGTTCGATGCTGCGCAGCGTATCGTCGTTCAGACGTTCACTCATAACGACATTAAGTTACTGGTCAGTCAGAAATTGGAAGGAAATCCACTCTTCCAAGAAAGGGCGAGAGTCTATCCCGGAGTCTGTGAACAGGTCGTGAAAGACATCATTGATGGGGCTAGCGGCATGTTTTTGTGGGTATCATTGCTAGTTACGCAGATCGAGGACGCGCTGGCAAACCACGATAGCATTGAGATGCTCCAGAAAATCGTCAGGGAAGCCCCTCCCGAGCTCGAGCACTTCCTTCAGAGCATACTTGACTCGGTCCAAGTTCGGTACCGTGTGAGCGCCTACTCCATCTTTGGGATAGTTTTGCGTTATAACGGCATACTTCTAAGCAGACCAAGCGAGTCGAGTTGCGGTACGGGTATCATCCCAGTACACCTCAGCAATGTTGGGTGTTTTTTGCTTTTTGACGCCTCTGACAGAGGAATGTTGGCGAATTTACCGGTCTCCGGTGATGACTTCCTACAAGCTATCGCAGAGGCGCCAAGGGAACTCATGCCTCGCCTTGAATCGTGTTTGAAGGCAAGATGCAAGGGTCTCCTCGCCTGCGTTGGAGATCATGTTGAGTTCACCCATCGGTCTATTCCCGAATTTCTCCAACGTGCACTCAATCGGATCGAGATGAACAGTGTGAGAGACAACCTCATAGCAGAGCGCCTAGCATGGGTTTTGCTGGCTGAAATCGAGTTCTGGTTTCCGATGCGTTCGGCCGATACAGCAAACGAGGGAATGATCAGGATGCGGAGTGAAGCCGTATCATCCGGGCCCTCGGCAACTTGGAGAAATATCATATGGCTTGTGGGCCAATGCATGCCCCAGGTCAAAAACAAAGAGCCCCAGTTTCAGCTTTTCAAAATTCTCAGGGCCATCGATGAAAGATGCCTCATGCTTCACCACCACGATTCCACTTACCCATTCGATCACCACTCACATCTGTCAGAGATCCGGGAGACTGAGTGCGACTACGGCCTCCATGGCTTGCGGTCTCTCTGTATTGAGGGTACAAGATTCCCTCTACTCTCGGAGGCTCTCTGCGTTGGCCTTCATGAATATGTCGCGTGGGAACTCACTACCAATTTGCGACTGAAGAAGAACAAGTATTACCTTATCAACGCCCTCATAACGTTTGCGGCGGACCAAAAATATCAGATTGGGGAAAGTCAGACCAAGGTGCTTGAAACTGTGCTGCAACACGGTTTCCCAGCCGATCAACGATGTCCAGCCTATCTCGACCATCACTTGAACCCTCGCTTGGCATCATGTCTCAAGACTATCTGGCACCGATGGCTTGACAAGCGTATCTATTGCGACCTTGGGCTATCTCCGCGAAAGACTGATATGGCGAATCTGTACCTCAATGACCACACGTGGCATCAAATTAGACTCTGGTTGAGGTACGGAGCTATCCCAGATATCACCGTCATGCTTAGGGGCCTAAGGCTGTGGCCCAAGGTCACGGAAAGTGATATAGGCGGTGGAGTTACCGATGCCTCTACAACGAACTGGGAGCTTCACCTGACATTTGGGCAAGATTCCATGCAAAAGCACTCCATCATAAGGCCTCTGACTGCAAATCCAAGTATTAGCGCGTTAAGGCAGTTGTTCGGCGAAGTTAACTTCTCAATCGCGTTAGAGGATTGGGCGAGGTACCAGAATCCGCCGGGTGCAGATGAGATCATTCGACTCGCACAACGAAGCCGAGAGCACTCGAAGAGAGTAGAAACAGATCAGCCTAGCGAGAAGGAAATCGAAGAAGCCGCCGGAGCTGAAGTGGATACACAAGGCATGACGGTCGCTGCAGTACCTACGCATTTTGTGACTACACTGCGGGCTCAGTTGGATGGTTGGGTGACCCTTGGTAAGTTTTCCTTTGCCGTTTTGGAGGACATCAAATAGTTGATACATTCCCTCCATTTAGCAGTGCTGCTGGTCACCCTGTTAGCGTACGCTCTAAGGGCCACTAGTCTGACATAATGATGTCCGACTGCGTTAAGGTAGAACTGAACTGTATAGGCACGGCTGTGGCAAGTCTCAAATGGTATTCCGATCACCTTGATTGACTATTTGAAGGCCGAAGTTGACAAAACCGCCACAACCACCTTTTTTTTGGTTCTCACAGAGTGTATCTTTTCAAATCTAAGGATTACAGCAGAGACACGGCACACTGGATTCGCTCCAATTGATGGGTTGCAACTGCTTGATTGTATTCCTTCTCCTCGGCTTCTCTGGCTTTGCCAGAGAGCCTCTATTATAGTTGCGAATGGTGGCAAGCCATTGCGTGTCAGTTTGCATGGCTTTTGGCAACCTATTACAGATCCACAGTTCTGGTAGATTCTGGATCTTTCCCAGCACTAGCGAAGCTGGTGTTCTGGCACTGCGTGGCCAGAGTCCCTTTCTTTTACCTAATCACCAACCCCTTGATATGAGGTCCCAGGGCTACGTAACGGTTGCTAGTAAAGGTTTCAGTTATTTGGTTAAAACTGCACCTGGGAACGAGAAAAGCTTTTAAAGTTAGTCTATTATATACTGGTCTATTTTAAGCTAGGATTTTCTAGACTTGTATATTATACCATACTAGCATACTTAATGCCATCCCGGTTTTAGTACTAGGATATTACGTATTATCTTAGGAATTAGACTAGGATGCTACATACTATCTCACAACATATACTCGTAGATACCAGAAACGTGGACACCGTGGGGGATATCGAAGGAAACTTTAGCCGAAGGAACTGAAAACGGGCCTCTGAGGGTGTGCAGCAGCTGCGTATAAGACTATTACCTTAGCTCAGGACTACGAACGAAAAGAGATATTTCCTGTGCCCAGATTCTTCTCAGGTTGCCACGCTGTAAGTGAATGCATCTCTGGATAGGGACATCAGTGGAGAAGCTTCAGGTATTCAACAAAATTGGGATGAAGTTCCCACTTGGTCACTACCGCTCTCAGCCACGGCGGCGCCGTGTCATCGGCTGGCTCGACAACTTCTTCCGTTCCAATGTCAAGTAGGAGACAGTCAACTAACCATGAGACTCCTTAGCCAACAGCAAACCGGAGAAGGCCCAAAATATCGTCTGCGGCTCAAAGAGGCAATCACTGGGGTGTGGAAGACCGCCAGATTATGGGGTTACAGAAGACACGGCCGGATCTGAGTAGACCCTTAGTAAACGCTCCAAGAGCAGGAAGCGATTGTTGACCAGCCCTGCTCCATAGCGGACAAGTAACTTGACAGTAGACTGACTCTCGGCCAACACCGCCAACACCAGCGCATCTCTCCCCTCTTCATCAACCCTCTTGTGATCCGCACCACGCTCAAGAAGATACTCCACCATATGCACCCTGCTATGAGCCACAGAACAAAGCAATGCCGTCCTCTTTTCCGAGCTCACCGGACCATCCACCTCGACGTCGCACTTGTCGAGCAAATACCGCACACCTTTAACGTTTCCTACCTTGGCAGCAGCGATGAACAACTTGTCCTTGACGTCGTTAGGAATCTCTGCCGGAAGGCAGTATTAACATGAGCTGGTTTAGAATCCTCTCGTGGCGCCATTGTGGGTAGTGCAGGCTCTCTAGCGCGGCGGATACCGCTGCGGCGATAGCGGTGGGGATTAGATCGTGATTGGCGGGGTCTGTTGCGTCGTGTGTCTGGCGGAGGCGGGAGAGGGATTCTCGGCACAGGACGGAGATTTCGGTGAGGTCTGGGTAGTTGATGATGCCGTGGTCTGGATGGGTGGTATTGGGGGGTTTTTGCGGGAAATGGTCGGCTTTGACGATGCAGGCCAGTGCGTCGGGGGGCATGTCTGCGAGGAAGGGTACAGAGTGCTCGTCTGGACGCCCGGCAGCTCGGAACGAAAATAGGAAGGCAGCAGCTGCTCCGTGGGGCTTGAACCAGGCGTGGAGATCCTCTTCGGTAAAGCGGCTCCACTCGTCCTCTGCGTGGAGGCCACCCTCTAGCAAATGCGCCATCAGAGTCGGTGCCGGAATCTTTTGGCTGTCCGCAGTCAACTTCACGCCGCGCGGATCATCCCGGAATACCTCACTCCGTGTCTTTACCATGTACTGAAGCAGTCCATGTTCTGCACACCGGGCGATGGCGCCGGGGCTGTTGATGAACCGTTGTTGAGGAGAGGGGGAGGACGGAGTGGGCGAGGAGGATGGTCCAGATTTGGGGCTTGATTCCGGAGGGGAAGGCGCGCGCGCCGTTGATAATGGTGGGGGAGATGGTGGGGAAGTCGAGGGGGGTAGTGGAGGGAAGGGGATCATGATGTCGACAATGGTGTTGAGGAGGGTGGGCGTGATGAGGGGGGGTGGGGGGGTTCAAGTTCTGATGCCATTGTTTTTTTTCTTCGGCTTTCAGGGGCTGGGAATTTGTTGCTGAGAGTTTGTTGGTTGGGTGAGGGAGGTCGAGTTGGAGTTAGATGGTGGAGATAGTGTTTAAAAGCAGGAAGTCGCCGGCAAAAATGGGAAAAGACCTCTGAGAGATGTCATGTAAATCCATCCGTCTGATTGGCCTGTCTCGCTTTGGGGGCAGGACCAACAACTGGGACGGGGATAGGATTTACCCAGAAGATCCTTCATCCTTCATTCTTCGTATTCACATAAACTGAGCTCTTGAATATGTCAACTCTTTGTTTCTAGCTTTGGGGCTTGCGCACTTGCGGCATCACGCATCAAATGCAGCCAGCCCTTTCTTTTTGATGTTGATTGAACGCTGTGATCCCCTGTACTCAAAAAAAGAGTCTATTTTCCACTAAGGCAGCGATGCCTCTCGCCAGCCGAGGCTAGTGAATTTGAAAATCTGCTTGCGGGACCAAGTTGCCAATGGATGACTGCAAATGAGTCGATCGAGACCTACGCCAAGCACATTTCAGTCTAGTAAGTATGAAGCTTGTTCTTGTGTGTCGCCACAACTGCAGTGAAAACCCTCCCCGCCAATCAGGATCATTCTGTAGTGGATGCGAACATCAGTCTGGAGCCGATTTCGCGGCGATCATCTCTGTTCTCGGCAGAGAAGCCGTGCAGACGAACTGCATCTCGCCCGTCAGCCGAGTGGCCCCTCGCGACAACCCCCCTAGCGTTGCAATAACCCTGCTTTGCTCGAACCACCATCAGGTGAGGGGTGATCTTCCATAAAATCGCGCCCAAAATTCCCGTCTCGTCAATCTCGCTGACACCTCAATCGGTAACCTTACTAACCAGCCGAAAGAGTCCTACCAGGTACCTACGGTACGGAGCCTACCTATTCCGCCATGGCTGCCACGCAGACAATTGAGGTCCCCCACTTGGGCGGCATCAAGGCCGGATGCGCGCTAGCATCGGAATACGACCCTCGCAGGCCAACCTGCGTGCTGATCAACTCCATGTGCACGACTGTCTCGCTCTTCAAGGAGCAGTTCGCCAGTAGGGAGCTTAATCATGCGCTTAACTTAATCGCCATCGAGCCCCTTGGCCATGGCGTCACAAGTTGTCCCACCGAGCACTTTACCTACTGGGACAGCGCTATTATGGCGCTGCAGATTATGGATACTTTGGGTATCAAGAAGGCCTTTGTGCTTGGGACGAGCCAGGGCGGGTGGATCGTGACGCGGATGGCGCTGCTGGCTCCTGAGAGGGTCGGTATTTTCTTTTTCGTGGTTTCGTCGGTTGCACCGTATCATCGCTGACATGATGGCCCTCTTCAGATCCTAGGACTCATTCTCGTCGGCACATCAATGGACAGTGAGTCAACCGACTCGCGCAGCAAGGGCGCATGGGACCCGAAGACTCTCCTTACCCCTTTCTTTGAAAACTGGTGCAGCACAACCCCAACCCCAGACTTCCTCGTCGACGATGTCTGGTGCGGTATGGTTGGGAGTTTGGGATTCGGCGCTGGAGCAACAGCACATATCATCCGGTTTTGGACCGAGACGCTCAAGTCTGTGTACAAAGGCGACGAGGGGAGGAAGAAGCTCAAGATGTCGCTCGCTTGCTTGCTGGAAAGGGACGGCCTGCTTTTGCGCGTTAGGGACGTTGTTTGTCCGGTGTACTGGCTACAGGTAAGTTGCACCGGCTCGGTCTCCCCGTTGGTTCAAAGCCCTTCGGAATCTAACAAAAACCAGGGAACCCTAGATGCGCCTTTCGGGACAACACTTCCAGCAGAGCAAATCAAACTGTTTACCTCGTCAAAGGAGACAGTATTGACTTTGGTTGAGGGAGGAAGCCACTATCTGAACGCAACAAACCCGAGGGAAGTAAACGCTGCTCTGATGCGGCTGGTCAGTAAGTACAAAAACTAAGAAGCCTGTATTTTTGAGATTGTATGCCTAGGGAAATGTCACGTCTACCTTGCTCCGCGATACCATTATGAAATAATGGATAAGGTATCCCTGCCAAATCACATGTGATGGGCATACTTAATTGCCTTTGCTCGAAGGGGGATCGATGAGCATCGCCCGTTCCAACAAGACATTCAACTTCGGCACGACAGTATCTGGAGGGGGGCCCATGAGAGTCACAGCCCCGCCGCGGCTCAAGGGGTGGTCGGAGATGTAGTAAGCCGAGCAGTCCTTTGAAGTCGTACTGTGCGGTACTGTTGCCCCGTTGCGCTGACATAGGTTGGAGCGGCACGTCTTGCGAGGCTGTCTGCTGCTTCACTCGCGTCGTCAGGTGTCCACGTTACGCAGAGCTGACGAGTCGCGGCTCTCAAGACGGGCGGACTGGCGTGCTCTTGGGGTGTGTTGTCTTACACCTCAGCACGCCGATGGTCGGGATTCTCTTGGAAGGGCTCGCCATAATGCCCCAGGACGACTGGCATCGATCCGTGGACTGTCGTCGTGGACCAAAATATTGTCTCGGATGTCCCCTCTATTCTGGGTCGAGTGGCCATGGCCCTCATCTCCCAACTGAAAAGTAATTTGCGGCTCGGCGGCGTTGCGGCACCGCTTTCCCGGCTGACCCGTTCCCAGGGAAAATGAAACCATTCAGCCGCAGTCAACTTGATCAAGTCCCGGAAGCATCGCACTTGCGTGTAAGTCCCAGAGAGAACTCGCATCCAACAGTAAATCGCATCAACGGCCACAAGCATCCAACCGACCCGACCACATGACCAGCGTACCCTCGGAGTCGTGTGCATCATTTGAATTCATTTGCACCTCCTTTCTTCCCTGTTGGTTTCAATCAATTGGAATTCAAAGCAAGTTTCGCTTGGCGGCATGACCCCCAATTCTGGAACAAGTTTCAACCGCCAACAATTGCACACTCAGTCATGAGGCCCAAATAGAAACCTCTCAACACTTTCCCCTCCGCTCGCTCGCACTTGCGTGGATCGGCAATTCCAACGAAGCAAGGGACCGACGAACACGTCCCATGCTCGTTTCGGGCATCGTGGCGTTGCGCTGCATCACGCTGCATTGCCAGCGTGCAGACTGCATCGTCGCACGACCAATTGAAGGTGCAGCGAACAGCAAGGACACGGCATCACCAACCAATCTCGATGTCAACTCCACACCGTCGCAACGGCACTCTCGGGGCGTCACTGGTCAATGTTTGGTCAATCCAATGGTGCCGGCCGTCTCGCCGACGCAATTGCGACGGCACGCAACGAGGGAGTCGGAGAGCGGCCCATGATGCCTGGCCGCAGGCAGTGAGACTGACGGCTCGCGAGCCCAGCCCCGGCGCGCGGAAAGGGGGGGAGTATGCAGGGAGGCCGTTCCGGTCAAAAGGGACATTTGCCCTGACGCTGACCGATGAGAGGCACTGTTCTTGAGCAAGGTACCCTCACTCGAGGGGTTGCTGCGCAACGCCGTGCCAGAGAACTTGCGAAGGCGAAATGACTCAACCGAGCCCAGCCGCGATTCTCCACGAGGGCGAGACGGCCTCACCACCGCGATGGCGAGGCCCCCCGTACCACGACCTGCGTGTCGCAAAGCTCGCTTACGTCGATGGCTATGCCGCGACAACAAAGAGCAGCGGGGCGTCTGAATCTGAGGCTTCGCGGTCGCCCAGCCCAAGTACCGAAAGCTCGAACTACTATGCCGCCTCTACCAGCAGTTGGGCAACATCAGCAGCCGAGACTGAGTTTGGATTCCCGAACGAGGATGACACAGAGCGCTATGGCAATAAATGGGATGAAGAGTGAGTCGGGAAGGCACTCTCGTGGAGCTGGAAGTTGACACCCATTAGATCCTCTGGCATGACGCCCGATCGTCCTTCGACGCCCGCTAATCGGGTCTCCCGGTTCATTAGCCGTCTTCCTGCGCGATCGTCCAGCCGTCCCAGCTCATTGAGGAATGCAATATCCGCCTGTGGTGGATCTGAAGCGGAGATGCCCTCATTTGAGAGCCAAGCGACCGACACCAGTGACAGCGAGTGCGAAACTGCAAAGAAAAGCGATGATGAGTCTGAGTCCGATAACGACAACGACTGGAGCGGTCAGAATGGGAACCTGGAGTCGCTTGTGATAACCGCCGTCGATGGGGATCTCGCCCTTGCCGCTCATCTCATTCCTCTGCTGCATCGGGATTTTAGTCTAACAATCAAGAGCAAAGTGGAGTCTTGGCAGTATACGGCAGCAACCAGTAATGGCGATGGCTCACCTGATGGCTCTGGTTCAGGGGATAAGACGTCGTATACCGAGACATCGCCGGACCAAAGCCCGGGTATCTCCCGGAAGCGACGGCGTACAGGTTTCGAGGGCGGAGACAAAAGGGGTGTTGGTGGGTGGGATGGAGATGAAGACGAGGATGAGGACGACATCAAGCCTCCTGGGCCTCCCTCTGGTGAGCTGCACCAGATGCTCGCATGCCCTTTCCACAAACGCGACTCGGCAAAGTATGGAATCCAGCACGGAAACTCCGGAAGCGGGAAAAAGCACCGGTACAGAGCTTGTATGGGCCCGGGCTTCAAATCGATCCAGCGACTGAAGTGAGAAATCTTCGTGCCCATAATGGCGTGTGGTCGCTGACTTGAAATCCAAAGGGAGCATCTAAAGCGAGTGCATTCGCCTGTCCAATGCGAGCGGTGCCATCAGATCTTTCCAGGAACCGATCGTGCGGCTTGCTTGTCCCAGTTGGCTGACCATCGAAAGATGGATGTATCCTGTGAATTAGGGGATCCATCAAGAAAAGAGGGTATCGACGAGGCCCAATGGGCAGCCCTGGACAAACAAAACCGAAAAAAGAACCAAGAGACACATCGAGTGGAGAAGTGGTTCGAGATTTGGGACGTGCTTTTCCCTGGTCGGGAACGTCCAAAGAGCCCATGTGAGCATACCACTGTTGGAGGCACGAGGATAGGGGCTGACTTATTGAAAGGGCACGACATTGCGGACCCGATTTTGCCAATGTCTTCATCGCCCTCCAAAGATGCCGAGTCGTTCGCGAATCTGTTCCTTGGTATCATGGATCACAAGATTGCGCAGGGCGACATCGATATCGCCAATCCGGACAAGTGGCGGCACGGCATCAAGAGTGTCGCCCAGCTGGCCTACAAGGCGCATATGAACCTTCATCCCAAGCTATCCCCCGAGACGTCTTCGAGCGATAGCCGCAACCGTCTGTCGCTCGTGGGGGGATCGTCAACACATCTGTCTGACCCGGCGACAACGGCGTCGCATCAGCTGACGGCAATGACGGCCGGGACGTCGATTGCAAGCAGTCACGGAAGCCAGGCAGGGCGACCGCGAAACTCTTATACGTTAAACTCATCGTACGGCAGGATGATTCCGCGGACCATGGCCAGCCAACCACGGCAGTTCATTGCAGCGTCTCCAATGGCGCAGGTGCCGGCTGGCACTGACATGGCTCCGCCGATTCCGCCGTCACCACTACAGGCAAGCGGCATGCCTGCCTTTGGCGGAATGAGCGCCGCCGACCCCGCTGGAACGTACTATTATCCCTATACTATGTTCTCGCCTGCCCAGGGCTCATGGCCAACTGGCACCCCGGTTGGATATCCCCCTAACCACATGGGTGGGATGCCCCAGGACTTTGGGATGGGAGGGCCAACGTACCACTTTGGTGAAGCACAAAACTTTGGGACGGGTCCGGCGGAGGGGGCGTGAAAGTGTTTCTGTTCATTTGTTCTCGTCGTTGAGATGAACCTGGCGTCCCGGGCATTTATCGTTTCCCTTTTCGGCCCCTGAAACAGCACTATTGGATAACAGCGGGCAGTTGAAGATTACTGCTAGGCAACACAAATAGGTAGGTCGCGGGAAGATGTTCTGCACGCGCTGCTTTCAGTTAGCAATTAGATCAACGATCAGTTCCACCTCTCGAAGCTCGTGGCCCGTACCAATTGGAAGGTGGTGGTGCTGGCTGGGTCCAGAAATCCGGGGCTAGATCCAGAACCGTGGTCAAGTGCCGGAGCCAGAGGACGGTTTGCACGTGTGCATTGCTAGTGAACGGTCTGTGCGGGCCGGGGGATCTGAGAGAGAGCGCCTTTCCTCTCCCGCTGTGGGGTGGAGGCGATCCCTTGAAGAGCCCCAAACCCTGAGACGCGACACGTGGAGAGCTTGGGACCTTGACGCCAAATAGCGGGGAGTCAAAGCAAAATGGTTCGTCGCGACCGGGTTCCAGAGTTTGATAGCCTCGTGGTGTGTTCCAGAAGGCGAACGCCGTGCTTAAGAATGGACGAAATCATAGTGGGTCGCGGGTGCAATGATCGCCGTTCCAGTTTTGCAGCTTCGGAGGAAGAACAGGGATGGGACTAGTGGCGTTCATGCGGCTCTGTGGGTTTTAAGGGTGGTCACATAAGGAACTCGTAGTGCAAATATCCTATTGATCAAAATATAACGGAAAATCGGGTTGAGTTGCAAATGCCCGTGGACGTTGAAAGAAGCGGTCCTGGTGTCGAGCCGGCGTGCAAAGGCCTTGCGTAAAGCCCGATCCAAGCTCCACGCCTTCAGCCTCCATAATCAAACCGGCCAATCAGTGATCACCGTGAGGCGGCGCCCCACCGCTGGTGTGGGGTGGGCAAAGCGGGAACGGTCGCATCCAACTTGGGCGAGGTAGGACCATCAGTCGACACGGTTCTCGAGATCCTCCGCCTGGATTCCTCCAAAAGAAATTTCTCGTATCGCCCACGTTGAAGCTTTGTGTGCACACCATCGGGAAAATCACCACACCACCAGCCAACCTGCCTTTTCGTATCGACGGCGCCGCATTGCCAACCGCTGCGGATTGAGGTCGCAATCATTGTTCGCGCCCCGTCGAGGGGTTCGCGCCGGCATCGAGCGTCTCAATGCGAGTCCGCCCTGCTTCGAGCCCTCGCCTCAGACAGTTCGAGTTGCGGTCTCACTCAATTGTCTCGGCTCCCTGATCACGGCCGAAAATGCTGTCGCACCTGCGCTTTCATCGGCGCGCCCCGTCAAATCCCACATCGCCGCTCCCCGACCCACCGCCGGCGTGGGAGGCTGCAGCGCTGCAGGAGCGTAATTTGACTGCCGACGATGCCTTGCCGCGCCCCGACACACGACCACGGTCGTCCAATTCCTCGAGCGTGCCGCCGATGCTACCGCCCATCACCCGAGTGACCTCCGATCTCGATCCCGAGCCCTCTCTCGATAACGCGCGAGGCGATGGCCGACCCGCGTCGCAAGACTCGCGCCCGCCCCCTAGCCGGCCCGCACACGAGGAGGGTAGATCGAGCTTCTTCGGTAGTGCCGCCCTGCAGAACTTCCGCCGTGGAGGAGGACAAGGGGAACAGCGTGCGGAGCCTGCGGGAAACATGCAGCGCCAGAGCCAGCTCCCCGAAAACCTGCTGTCGCGAGCGAAGCCCCCGCCGCCGCCCATCAACACCGGCTTTTCTCTCCGGCCGGGGCCTGCAACGAAGCAGCCGAGGACGCCTTCTTCGTTCGTCACCCCAACCGATCTACAAAACGAACAGCAAGGGCCGCTGTCGGGTAAGCGGCCGACGGGGACCCGTTACGCGAGCGAACCCGCGACCCTTCCTTCAGTCGCCGCTCCCGAACCACAAAAGGGGAAGAAGGGCCTCCCGTTCCTGAAGAATCCCATGTCAACGCTTCTGATGAGGAAGAGAGGGGGTCAAAACGCTTCCGTCACCCAGCCGTTGCCTTCTGTGGCTGAGCCAAGTTACGATCCGCGCATTCGTGGTACGAGGGTACACGATTTCAGCGCGCCACGACCGAGACGAACGCCAACTATCACCGATCCCGTCAAGAGTTCCGTCTCGGTTTCCAAACAACAAGTAGATCACGAGCACACCCAATCCCGGGAGAGTCCCGCTGCGGAACAGGGTGTGCGCGAGAGCAAGTCCAACAGACTTCCGCCCATCCTGGCGGAAAAGGATCTGCCAGACGTGCCACCCGTGCCTCCGAAGGATGGGTCTGTTTCCTCACACCGGACATCATCGTCGCTCACTTCAAGAGCCGGCTCTATGGGGGCTTCCGGGGTTCTGGGCTCTACGTCGTCGGTCAGAACAACTGCATCTCGCAATTTCTCACTATCTGGGTCCTCGCGCCGGGACTCCACCCTGTCGGCTCTGCCGAGGCACATGAAGAGCACATCCTCCAGATTCAGCTTCGACATGATTGGGGCAGCCAACCAGGAAAAGGTGCTCGAAGAGCGACATAGGCAGCGGGAACAAGAAAAGAAGACTACGGATACTAGTGCCAATGTACAGCGCGATTCTAGGTTCGATGACTTTGACTATGAAAATTTCGACTACGACGCCATGATGGACGATGACGGGCTGGAGGAAGCAATTCCCGGCGTAAATGCTGACTACGAAGAAGACTACGGCTTTGGAGAGGAGGCAATCCCGGGCGTCAATGCAGATTATGACGACGATGATGGTTTTGTGGGTGAAGTTGACCCGGACAACGACCAGGAGAACTTTTCCGGATTTGTTTTCCAGCGCTCAAATCCTACTTCATCGCTTGCCAGCCCGCACACACCCGGTACTGGCATGCTGGCAACTCCTCGTGACAATGAGGGCAAGGCTATCGGCTTTGCGCTGACCAAGGACACCACCCCCGAAATGCAATTCACTGCTTCACCTCTCGATATGCCACAGTCTCCATGCCCACCAAAGCATGACGACGAACCGGGCCTCGGTATTCAGGGGCTAAGCGTCACTTCGAATCCAAATGATCAACATCTCGACTCGGAAGGGATACTACCAGCGAAGCGAGAACGGCGGGATGATGACCTTTATTTTGATGGAGGTCTTGCAGACGAGCTGGACTTCGAGCACGACGGGGTCGCCTTTGACGAATCACTATTTGACATTGAGGATACCGACCAATACGGCCGACCAATCCCCGGTGCCTTTGCTCAAGCCAAGGAGGCAATGCAAGCTGCTCTGCAAAAACCGTCGAATTGTGACTCGGACATGACATCCCGTTCGGGTGCCTCGGAGTCAACGGCGCACACCTCGGTCAGCGCCGGGCTCTACCGAGCATCGACCAACGTGGAGGGACTCGAAGGATCCCCCAAAGCGGCCGAGCCAGAGCCTCTGCTAGATATTCCCAGACAGGACTTGGCCTACCAGGCGGCTCTGGCTGAAGCCACACAAAAGGCCGCCGCTCTCGGCAAATTTCGGCGAAGTTCTTCTCCCCCACTGCCCGCCGAACTAACCATCACATCACCAACCGACTCACAACCATCCCAATTACATGCCGATTTAGACGCGTCTTTGGACGATTACGAAGACGATCCGTTTTCCGAGGACATTGATGACTTTGAGTTTGACGATGAAGCGATTATCGCAGAGGCGAATGCTAGCGCCCTTGCCAACGACTCGGACGGTTTTTATGGCCAAGAATTTGGCTTTTACTCGGCGCCGATGCAGCAACCGCAACACGGCCACCATAGCGCGTCCTCTTCCACCAGTGCCAGCGGTTCCAACGTTTTGAGCGCCGAAAATCTGTTTCAGTACGCCAATGGCGGCTTTTTCGGCCCCGCCGGCCAAGGCCTTGCTCGGACAACAAGCGGGCGAGTGGTCTCGCGCGAGCCGAACCTCACCCCCATCACAGAGCGCTCCGAGTACTCGAACCGTAACTCAGTTATGAGCCTCGCGCTGCCGCCAGCGATAGGAAGTGACGGCCGGAGCTCAGCCGCCGGCATGCACAGCCCCGGACTTGCTCAGCTGGCCCTGTTGGCGTCTGATGACGAAAATATGAGCCTGTCAGCTCTGCGCAAGCTGCGCTCCAAGGCCTGGGGCGGGTCGCAGGCAAGCCAGAGCTCTCGCGAAGGCAGCCCGCGGTCGGAGCGGGCGCTCGGACCTAATGGTGACCCGGCAAGCTCGCCCTGGAATCCGGGGTCGAGCTACCTCGGCCCCGCAGGGCACGGGCACGCGCGGAAAGGATCCGCGTTTTCGCTGTGGAGCAGCTCGGACGCCGGCGAAAGTGGAGCTGGTAGCCCAACGCTCTTGGTGGCGCCTTTATCACTACCGATTTCGTCGCCCGTCCCGGTGCCACCCATGCTACCGCAAATGTTCTCGCCTGTCAGTCAAGGCAACGGTCCTGCCTCGTCCACGGCACCAGGACTCGCATGCTCTCCCGTCCTCGAAGGCGAAGAAGATTACGAGTGGCAGCAGCAACACCCGAGTATCGATAACTCGCTGCTGTCGGACCCTGTCCTTCACGACCACGACCTTCCCCCGCCTGCTTCGTCAGAGCCGGTGTCGCCTGTGCAACAACGACGGCCCGCCATGGGGCATCGGCACAAGGGCTCTGCGGACAGTATCTCGTACACGAAGGAGGAAGAACCAGAGAGTGGTGGGACGAGATGGGTTCTGGAGCGGAGGAGAACAGCGGAGAGCGGGGAAATCGAGATCCTCGGTAGGGAAGTGGTTGAAGGGGGCCGGATCTGAGGTTCACGTCGCACTATATGGTACACCAGTCCGTACGTCGGGCACTGTGGCTTTCCGTTTCAGTTTGGGTCATGCGGCATACGGTGGATGCAATAGATATTAATGGACTTGGGTCCTATAATGGGGTTACACAACCGGACCTAGACGGGGGCACAAGCCCAAAAGTCTGGTGAGGGGTTATGGGTCAGGTGTTTGGGCAGTATACATAGCGTTGTGGGTCTTTTTTTGGCTTTTTTTTTTTATTGTCTGGATAGAAATCCTTGGATGGCGGCGATATATATGATATACAACCTTTTTTTGGTGTTCCTCCTACCCCCTCCTTGGTCTGCCTTGTTATTTTTCTTTGTTGCGATGTGAGTGGCTGGGAGCTTCGTCCGTTGCCTGGCAACTGTCTGGCACATGTCCCATGCATATGACCTGATCCCATTCTTAAACGTATCAATTTGTTCCACCACGCATTTGCTGCAAAGGGGATTGAACCTAACCTGACACCTTCAACTCCAAACCACAGGCACATAGGCACTCTACTCGACCGGCGTGTCCTGCACAAGTTCATCCGTTATCATCGCCAATCACACACACCCTAAGGGTCTCAACCACATATAATGTCGACAAATCTCTCATCCACGGACTCATCCCCCGAATCGCCTCCTCAATGCGATAGGTGCTGTAAGCTACAGTCTCAAATGCTACAGGATGAATTTTGGGTCCACATTCCCATTCTAGACGTGGGGCGCTTTATCGCGGAATCGACGCCTAGATATCTCACATGTTCTATCATGTCGGCGGTTGTTCGACAACGTCACGGTGCGATTGATTCACGGTCCGGGAAGACACTCTACGACCGCCCAAAAGAGGTCACCCTTTCCGACCATTGCATCAACGGCGGTTTGAGCCAGGCCTCGAGATTGATGCTGAGAATCGACAGGAGTAGCATCGCAACGTACTCATTCTTTCACAAAGGAGGTCAGTAATCTGCTCCGCCGTTTCGCCAATAACACAAAGGCTGGAGATCTGAAATAGACTCGTGGTCCTGTCCTCCCCAGCTTTCACAACTCATGCCCCCAGGAAACGAACTGCCGGAAAGTACAGCATCGGAGGAGAGCCTCTCCTGGGCAAAGGAGCACTTGAGACGATGTACCGAGTCCCACCAGAGCTGTAAGGCTGTTCCGAACTCGCCGCTACCGGCTAGAGTTCTTGACATCCGATACTGCCGACGTGTGCTGACGAACCAAGGCGACATTTTCCCGGCCATATCCGGCCTGGCTAAGAATTTCTAAAAGGCCCGGAACTCGACATATGTGGCCGGGTTGTGGCTGGATGATTTGCCACGCAGCCTTCTGTGGTACGATAACTACAGTCTCCCAGGACTGAGCAGTTGTAGGAATTGTGCCCCGACCGAATACAGAATATGGAAAAATGGTCCCGCCGATCCCTGGCGAGCCCCCTCGTAGTCGTAGGCCTCATTGAAGCTCCCAACCGGCACCGACATCCGCATTCTAGGTCCACCATTAGGCCGGGGCTTCGACAGTTCATGCCGGGTAGTCGCTGCTGCGGCTGAGCCGGCAGGTCCGGATCTGACCGGAGAACTCTTGAAGTGGGGGAGCTATCTGAGGATCTCCGGCCGGCTCGTTCCCGCCATCCTCCGGTTGGATAAGTCCTAAAACACCGGCGCCGTATTCCATGACTTGGAATTCCTTCAGGGACACGAATTCTTTCATTTTACCAACGATACCCACTACTTCAAGACGCTAATGGGGCGTATTGACGTTAGGTCTAAGAACTTTGACCCTTGTCGAGCTTATGGTACTTGTGAAATCCCTCCAGATCGAGTGGATAAAGACTTTTTTACGGAAGCCAGTCTGAAATATTTGCCTGGCTGGATCAACAGGCATGAAACTTATGACTTTGAGCCAGAGAACCCCGCAACAGGAGTATACTGCCTTTTAGTCGGCCGCGCCCCACGAGAGAACTTAACAGGCGAAATCCTGTTTGAAGAGCCTCCTGTCGGTAGCGGATGCAACTTTGAAGAGGTGGGACCTGCGCATCTCTATTTCCTCGTCCTGAGGCGAGTGACAAAAGGCGGTGAGCCAGATCTCGAAGGGGATAAGGGCTTAGAGCATGACGGATCGTATAGATACCTCAGGGTCGGAGTGGTTGTGGTCGGAAGGGGACAGAAAGGCTGGGCGGATAAGCTGTGCGAGCTAGGACAGGAGCGTACGGTGACCATCTATTGAATGTGCAGTCAGATAGCGAGTCTTGGCATGTTTGGAAACTCAATGTCTTCAAACACCTCTCAGGTTGCGAATTTATTGACGGTGAAGGCAGTACCTGCCTGTGATCACATCACCCATGGGCCAATTAAATAGGGGCCTAAAAGCTGGTTCTGTGGGTCACGCTCACAGCGAGAAACCACGATCGGGTGACCAACCAGAAGTAGGCACATGTGCTACATGCGGGGATGAGGCAACCTCAACTGTCAAGCGCCCCGGTCCTTCAGACACGGACAATGCAAGAAGAAATCATACCTCCCGATGGAGCCGCCACCATCTACTCGCCGCTCAATCAAACTATAGATGAGATACGATTGCTCACCCTGCGACCTTGTCTGCCCGACCAGCCCTTGGAATGCGCTCTTGAGAAAGCCTCACTCCAGGACTGCCTGCCCGCCTACACCTCCTTCGTCCAGTCTAGTGGCCTCTCTGGAAATACCCGGAGGCAAGTCAAACAAATCTGGGCAGCATCAACCCGCGCATGCGATGTAAATCACGCAGGCCCGGGGCCGCCTTCCCCGCTTGCTGCGGATCCGTTTCTCGGCAGCGTCCCGGGACCGGACCACTACCGCTTCAACTGGGGCGACTTCGCCGCTCTTTCGTACGTCTGGGGGGACGGCATCCTGCGAGAGAATATCATTTTGAATGGCGAGGTGGTGTCGATAACAGCGAACCTTGCGATTGCTCTGCGCACCCTGGCCGCAGACGAGGTATTCACGGGCCAGTACAGACTCTGGGTGGATGCGATATGCATCAATCAGGTCGACGACGAGGAGAGGGCCGATCAAGTGCAGAAGATGCGCGATATCTACGGCGGTGCCTGGGCCGTTGTCTCGTGGCTTGGACGAAGCCACCCCGGTGCCAGCATCAACTTCGCTTTCCCGTTTCTTCGGATTCTGGCTTCTCTGGAAGGTGATAGACGCAACCTCGGAAATTTTCAAGAGCCACTGAAGGACACATACTTCTATGCTCTGAGCCGACTGATGAGGAAGGACTATTGGTTCCGCCTCTGGATCATCCAGGAAGTTGTCATGGGTGCTTCTTCTACAGTCCTGCGCTATGGGGATGAAATCATTGACTGGAACACGTTCTGCCGGGGGATAGGTGTTTTGTACCACGGGTCTAACTGGCTGTTCAAGGACACAGCACTGGAGCTGGCGTACGTGTCCAGGGGCATCCGCGAACCCGCTGTTTGGGCTACTTATGGCGTGCACCTCGTACACAACGACCTTCGCCAACTGACACGCTCCCAGGAGCATGGGGGCGGATGGCCCAGCTTCCGTCGCCTTCTTGACATCGCAAACACGGCCGAATGCCGCGATGTACGGGACAAAGTCTTTGGGCTCGTTGGAATGATGGACTCAGCAATCGCGGCCGACATAATGAAAGCCTTTGAATATGAACCGCCAAGACTGTTCACGGCCGTCTCGCGGGCGTTCATCATTCACACCAACAGCCTCGACCCCCTACGCCAGGGCAACCCATGGGGTCAAGTTGGTGCCCCCTCGTGGGCAGCGGATTGGACCTGGGAAGGTCGAATACGGTTCTCTCGCCCAGAGTACAACCTAGTAGCGCCGCATTGGGATAATTCAGAGCCGGAACCAGATCCTGCCTTGATCTACCGCGCTCATGGCTACACTGCACCGTCTTTCTGTTTTCTCGATGACTGGAGGCTACTCCGATGTGAAGGGTTTATCTTCGACGAAATAGCGGGACTGGGGGCACCGGAGGCAGGCTTCTTCAAGTGGGACAAGCACCGAGTTATCCAATGCCCTTCGTGGAAGAGTGCGTATGGAAGCCCGGAATTGACCGGACAAGCCCTCTGGAATGCGCTCTTGCTTTCAGTCATCGCCAAGGGCGAGCGGACCCATCAGCGCCACGCCGCACTGCTCAGTCTTCCAGCATCATTTTGGATGGCTTTACCCCAGTTCGAAGCAAGAGGATGGGACTGGTTGGCAGCACAAAGAGGGTACTACTTCAAGTGGCAGTACTGGCGCGATGCCAATGACCACTTGATGTTGGGGGAAAGACCTCTCGCGAGTTTCTTTACAAACGTCATTCCCGAGGACGCAGATGAGATCACGTACACCGAGATCTACTGTGCTTCCCAAAGAGCTGTTCAGCAACGGCGGTTCATGTTGACAAAAGGGGGCTATTTTGGTTGGGGCCCTGATAATGCGTACACCAACGACGAGTCAATGGAATTAAGGGTTGGGGATAAAATTGCGGTTGTATTTGGATGCAGCACGCCTCTGGTTATCAGACCGAAAGGTGTCAGATTCGAGGTCGTTGGTGAGGCGTATTTGCAGGGTTTCATGAACGGAGAGGCCCTGGATCTTCTCAAATCAGGTGATTGCAAGGCACAGGCCTTCACATTCTGCTAGAGCTCACATCTGTTCAAGTTCTTTAATACACCTGAAACGGTACTGGCAAGCAATCCATTGTCCGATAAACTGAACCATCGTACCATCTTGAGGGCAATTTACAATTTTGATTCTGCCATAAACGTCATCAGCCAGCCGTGCATCAACGATGAGCAAAATCCACGAACCCCGGCTCCAGCGGTTGAAAAGACCTCCCGGGTACAGCCCGGGAGGTCACCGATGACATGTCAGTCACGCTTGAGATCGGAGACAAAACGGGAATTTCAGGCGACCTAAGACATTCAACATCAAGTGTTACAACACTGCGATGATGATGACATAGGCCACCGCTTGTATCACGTCCACGACATCAGAGGTAAACAAGCTCAGGAAATATGTTATCTTCTCACATTTGTCGTACCAAGCTCTAAACTAAGCAAGGCTTCCTGATGATGAGCTTCTAATAAAGTATGTGACGACACCCTTGCCGCCCAAATGTGTATCATCTACATGTAGTATAACAAATCAATGCATGTCTCTCCAAACAATGTATGCTAATCTTGAGCATGTATATATGCAACAATGCCCGTCAAACGCATGCGCCGTACCAAAGAAAAAGACGAAAACAGACCCGTTTTGCTCCCATATATCCAAGACCCTTTTCTTGTTTCATACCCTACCAGAGACCCAAGACCCAAGATCCAAACCCTAACCTCCCAGCCATCCATGATATGCAGTACTCATACAGAGAAACGACAGAACGCTACCAACCCATGCAATGCTAATACGCCGCAACCGACAATGGCATCCCCTCGCCATGCATCACCCTCCTCGCAGCGGAGAACCCTTCATCGGGGGGTAGTACCAAGGCGGGGATCTCCAAAAAGGCATCGTCCCCATCAAGTTGCACACGGAATCGACCAATCTCGCGGAAGCCGAGCTTCTTGTAGAGGCGCAAGCCCATCGGGCTGGCAAAGACAGTGGTGTTGAGGCCCAAGCGGCGGCCCTCCTCGATGCCCCATGACGTCAGGGCGCTACCGGCGCCTCGACGCTGGTAGTCGGGATGGCACAATAAAATCTTGAGGAACATGTGGCCGCGTGTGTAGCGCTTGTCGAACATGTCTCGTTTGCTGGCTGCACATCGCTCGCGGAAGACGTTCATGCGGTCGCGGTGGCCGATGGTGATGGGCAGGACGGGGTTATTGGCAGGGCGGGATAGGGGTTCTGTGCGGGGAAGGGTTGGGTTAGCATGCAGCGGTGGGAATGAGGTGGCGATAAGGGATTCGAGGGTTGGTTGTGGGTGCATACCTCGACCGAACGTGTTGGCGGTGGGGATGTGCGGTGCGTCCCATGAGCCAAAGGCGACGACCCGAGACCGGCCCGGGTCCTGGTCGTCGGCCATCTCGCACACGATAACGGTGCTGGTAGCCAGGTACTCGGCGCATTTTTGGCGGCAGAGCTCGGCGAACTCGTTGGTGTAGAGGCCGCTATCCGGGAAGCGGTAGGGGTAGATTGGGTCGAGAGGCGAGGCGCCGATGAGCACCCAGGTCATGGGGACGAGGTCCGCTGCCGTGGCGATTCGGACCGTCTTGTTCATTTTGGGCGGCCGGCGGGCTGGCTGGCAAGGAAGGTGGATGCAGATGCGGTGCGGATTGGCAGATGGCGAATGTTAGCTACGAGGCATGGTGCGGCGAGTCGTAACCTCAAATATATCTAGGCTAGAAAATGTGACGAAAAAAACTGTCGAGAAACGGGGTGGGATCTTCGAGGGACGGAAAAAGGCGTGGATGGGATTTAAGAGAGAAGTGGAGGAAATTGAACACGCTTTCCCATGCCTGCATCGTCGAGCCGGCCCCAGACCCAGGGCCGCGAACACCCACACTATGACGGCATGCGATCTGCCTTGGAAATGCCCTTGCTCGCTTGGAGGCTGGCTTGGCGGGAGCGAAAGGGCTATGACGTAGGGGAGGGTAGGGGGGAGCAGCGTCGACGTCAAGGCGCCCTTCTCCCGGTGAGCATCGCACCCTCTGATTCGCCCCCTCCCCCGGTCGCCATGTCAGCTGCGAGCCATCCAGCGCCCCTTTGCGCCATTCAGGCCATGAAGATTTTCCCTTTTGTTCCCATTTTGAGGGGCAGTCATCCACCCCCGCGGACTACCAGTGCTTGGCGGTGCCAACACGCCTGTTCGTTCTGCACGCCGACGTCGGGGGCTGCTGGCAACACGCCATGATGACTCGGGGGCGGTATCCTTCATTTCGCGATCCCACCGCTGCGGTCCCCTTTTTGCGCTCCCAAACTCGCAGTCTTGAAAACAAATGCTCTGAATGCTGAATCATCTCGCTCTTGCCACAACGCAAATACGAGGTATTGATAAAGTTGACTCCGCGACCATCTTGATCGCTTAGTAACACCATCTGAGTAAGGAGGTCTCGGTCAGCCGTTGCACCGTCGTCGCCCAACAAAAATACACTGGCCCGGCCCATTGATTGGCTGCGCGCCACGATCCTCCAGGGGCTCTGATCTTGGGGGCATCTTGCCGACCCCGCCATCACGTCGCCATCGAGGGATTGGAAGCTCGGGAAGGAAGCGGGCCCGACGCGAACAACCTTCTCGAACCCCCAGACCACTCAGCGTCGAAGTGCCAGCGCGGCGTGCAAAACCCTCCTTGCGGGTATCTAAAACGCGCCCTCAATGAAATTTCCGAAAGAGCGGCCCCTTTTGGCGCGCTACCCGTCATGCTTGGCCACTGCGGCCGCATTGCTGCCAGTTAGGTGGGTGGTGATGGAGATGACAATGGCGGTGTACCTCTTTTCGCGGGCAGAACAGCCGCACCATCCCAAGTTGCTGCAGGGTCCATGACTTTGCCACGTTTTCTGGTTGATGACAACCAACCTAAAACTGACCTCTCCGCATGCGCGATAGCCAAGGGAAAAAAAAATAAAAGCGCCCAATAACCTTTCATCAAGCGGTGGGTTGCTGTCGCCCCAGCCACTGCATCGCTTCGGGCTGATGCAACAGAGTTGGGGCCACTGAAAGCGCAGCGAGCAGAAGCCCTTCGCGCTCACTGGCAGCCAAGAACGGACCCCGGAATGCCTGAATTGGAAACCCCCGTGGAGATCCAGGCCAAGTCAACACAACTTCCTCAAGACGTCATTGGACTCTCCAGTTTGTGTTCCGACAGCAATGCATTCAGTCTGATCGGTTTGAAACGACTGGCGCGATTGGGTGGCGACACAATGTGTGCCGAGATTCTTGAGCTTGAAAGGGCAGCGCTCGGTGAGACGCCACTCGGAGGCAGCCCGCTCGGCAGTCAAATCGTCCGCAGCGAAGTGCCAAGAGGGATGCCTGAGAGCAAGCGCTTACACGGGGTCGAAAACACCACGGCAATCATCGCAGTCCTATCATTGGCTATAAGCTTATTTTGGCACTGTGATAATCATGAAACGGAAAAAGTCACTCAGAACGTGATCAGTCAGGACACAAGTGCGTGATGTTGTATTATCTAAGTAACCTCATTTTTGGCACGAAGCCTAGGTACTTAGACCTATATCACTTAGTGTTGGCTTTTACTGGGACTCGGCCGAGACCAGGTCCGTTCAATTGCTTTTCTAACTTCACCAAGCACAGCGGCGCCGTGTTGAAACAGGGCCCAGCAACAAGTAGAATATCCATCCAAGCTACGCAGCCTCTACTGTATCGAGTGTTGGGCTCCGCTCCCTGCCTGAGTAAAAGCTCGATCAGACTGTGCCGATGCTGAATGGACCCCGCTGATCGAGATGGGCTGCCCACATTAGATACCTCAGCTGCACATAGGGTTAGGAATGGCCACCAGACGGTATCACTAGGTAGTATTCAAGTTGTCAAGTTTTTTGATTTGTTTGGTATCCGAGATCGAGAAGTAACTAAACACGGACGTCAGATGTGGCTCGAAATTGTTGGCCGGGGGTAACACCCTCAATGCGCAATGAAGCAGTGGCTGTTTGATATCATGGCGGCGCTGAGATGAGGGGCGGTCGATCTGATCTTTCTTGTACGAAAAGAGACAATCCTTCTTGTATCGCAAACCCAAGGAAGGTTTCGCACCGGGGGTAGTCTTCGAGGATTTTGTCTAGATCGTAGCATCCCTTATATCAGGGATTTAAATTTAAATTGCCCAATGACTAGAAGTTGTGTGAGCAAACCGCATACACAGCCACTGCACCCGCATGACCCAAGCACGATCCACCCACAGGGGCAGGAGGCCCGGACATCTCGCGTGTGATATGTTGAATGCGGAGTAAAGATGTTCCCTGGCCGACTCCCTAGACCTGTGCGATGCTGATAGTCACTGGTGCTGTTCCCAGGGGCACCTCCCACCCAAGCCGCGCCTGATGGAGACCTGGGGTTTTGACTGCGTATTTGGCGGCACCGGCTGTCGTCTCAAGCCAAACAATGGCCAGCGCCGCTTTAGGTCCTCCGTCAAGTTGTGAGAGAGTAAGAATCAGGGCTGCATCAGTAGCGCGGTATGTGAATTTGGCGATTATACCGGCGTCAATGGTCACCAATAGTCTCATGGGCCCAACAAACACCCTCCTCCGAAATGCGTCTTGGGTCAGTACTGAAACTACGCCGCTTGTCGAGGAGATATTACCTCCATAGGCGGCGAGTCGGCCACTGTCGGCATCTTCAACGAGGTATGTCGCAGATCCAAGGGCCAGGCCAACGAAGTTGGGGCCGTAGTCACCGCTGTACCCGTCCCATTGCAGAGTATCCGGCCATGAGTGAAAGGAAGCCGAAGCAAAGCCTTCCTGGTTGATGTTTGAAAGCGCTGCGGTCATGCCGCCGTATCCAACTTTGAGCAGGTAGCCATCTGAAGGGTCACTGCGAAAAGCTGACAAGAGAACAAGCGCATTCAGTCCTGAACCATAATGGTGGATTTGCCGTTCAATACGCTGTAGCTTTCCGGCATAACTAAGGCAGCCCAACATAACACGGTTAGGGATATCAGCCGTGGTGAAGTACGAGGGGCTCTTACACGTTATCCCAATAGCGGCGAGCGTTCCCGTTCCATCCCCAGTGTGGGACCGTTGGGTCGTAACCAAGGACTGTATTGAGTGTCTTGGTAGCCGTGGAATTGTAGCCAAAATATCTTGCGCGGGGAAGATCAGTCAAGAAACGGTTTGTGAGTGGAACAATAACTGAAAGATCACAAGAGCAACACACCTAGACCAATAGTAGATACCCTCCTGTCCGGTCGAGTCCCACGCCATCTCGCTCCCAAACGGCACTGCTGCGGCGTCCCAGAGACGTGCTCGTGCACGCATGCTGGATTCAAAGGCAGACACCTGAGATCCACGTCCTTCCCGCTTCAAATCGGCCATGATCTCCCCAAATACCGTTTCACCCATCAGACCATCACGCGAATGGGCAACATTGGCCGACATGCACTTCATCACAGTGTTATACGACTGATCAAGATACCACTCCCATGTTCGCCTAGTCAAAAGGCCCGGATACGCGCGTCCCACGCGATAAAGCGCCCAATATGAAGCCGCAACGTGGACGTAATTGTAGGCGCGGTCCGTGCCATATGCCTGAGTCCTGTTCCACGACATCCATCCGCCCCAGTCCAGCGAGCGACTGTAGTTGAAAGCTGGAACTATCGATGGCTGGTAGTAGAAAATGCTCTTGCGTACCGTGAAGTCGCTGTTCTGTAATTTTCCCCACAGAACCCTATCGACGAACAACTCCAGCTGTGCTACCTCTGTTGGGTGGGGTTGAACGGCCTGTTTCATGGCTGCGGCGAGAAATGAACCGGCTCCGCCCTCATCGCTGAGTCCGGCGATCCAAACGCGACTGTCCTGTGTGACAATAGCCCGTCTTTCGTAGTCGTACGTCATGATGGATGACGCCCGACCAAAGGGGTCTACCGTGTCGTTGAACCATTGGCGTGTCGTTAGGAATCGGCCCAGGTCTGACACTGCCTCATTGGCAGCCTTGGTGACCAGGTAATGAACTGTTTGAACACGTCCGTCTGAGTAGGTCAATGTAAGTCGGGCTCGGCCCCAAGCTTCCTTTCTGGTGTCGGTCTGATAAAAGCCCTCATCTGTACGAGTTACTTGAAGCGAAGTGGGTGGATCCACTTTGACAGCGGCCACCGTCAAATTGACTGGCAGACGGACGGAGAAATAGGCCGAAGAGTTACGGGAGACAATGTAGCCAGGAACGCTTGCAACGACAGGAACGCCGATACTGACAAGGGTATTGTCGATGTCCCGGACACCACCTCTGACCAGAGAAAAGCGAACGCCTGTAGTCATTGACTGGCCGGCTTGTAAGACCCGAGACGTTGGGACATTCCATGGCTCGGCCGAGGCCCACTCCTTTGTGGCCCACGCTTTCGTGAGTACCTGCCACTCGTAGTAACCCTCAAATGTCTGGCTTCCGTATACTGTATCTGCGAAGCTTGTCTCGCCCAGGTTGCGCCAGGCCTCAAAGGGTGTATCTCCCAGAGGCGTGACGACCAAGGCGGCGCCAGTGCCACTGACGGGGACAACGCGAATGTAGCCCCCGTGCATCCCAATATAGGGATCAGCAAGTGAGCATTTCTCTTGGATTTTCTCGGCAGAACGCCCTGTGAAGATGCTGTTGAACTCAGCTGGGAAGCCGAGACTACCAATCTCCAGAGAGGTTTTCCCGGTGTTGGTCAGGGTGAATCGTAGCGCCAAGTCGCCGCCCGTATCGATCCACTCTCTCGTGATGTTAAGGGGCAGCGCGAGCGGCAAGGTTCGGGTCAAGCTTCCGGCGGATAGAGCGTTTGTCTGCAACTGCGTCACCGGCTTTCTCGACGTTGCTGAGTCAGCCTCTAGCCAGGTCGCTGTGTTGACTTCGCGGTATCGGAGAATCACATCACCCCAATGGTACTGGCTATTTCGAGCCCGGCGTGAGATGTAGTCGAAGGGGAGAAAGTCGAAGGAACTACCGGCGGGCCGCAAGGAGGCAAGCGTCTGCGAATCTCGCACAATCTGCACATTAAAGTTCTTGGTGTTTCGACTCACGTATCCGTTGCCGATTCCCAGGGTATCCTGTCCAGTAGCCAACCAAGGACCGGCAAGAGACAGGAGCAACACGCGAGTTGCCTTGGCCGCCATGTTCGCTGGCGCGCACAGACGAAGGGCTTCGCGTGCAAAAGCTCTGGTCTAGACCGGTGTCGCAAAACATCAGCAGCGCGATCTGGTCCGTCGAAGCTGCATTGGCGGGAGGTTGGCGTGGGTGCGGGGACGGCGCCTTTTGCCAGGCCATCGTCGGGAAGCCTGGGTCTGAACCGGTGTAATGGTTAATTATGCGCTCGGATAAAACATTGCGGTTCTTTGGCCCTGCCAGCCAGCCAGATACAAAGGGCCCGATACAATGGCGGCTGATAGGTGGAAGTTGTTTTTGATACCCCACGGGCCATTCAGCATCGTAAGGGGCAGCGACAGGGGCTGTCTGCGAACTCCAGGGTTGCGAAATCAACGTATGGCGCTACCGATCAGCGTGCGAAACTTGAAGCCGGATGCCGGAGATCTGACGAAAACTTTACCAATTCTCTGATCTCTTTTGGCGACCGAATCCGTTCAAAAGGATGATGCCGCAGAAGAGCGCAAGCTTGTCAAAGCAGCGGCGTCTTTTGAGAGCCGAATCAATGGATGGCCCCGGCAGTGGACGCTAGGTACCTACCTGGGTTGCGCCTTCTGACCATTTCGCAAGAAGAACGGTGATCGCTACCCGCAACCGTGCCTGGTAGTACCTCAGAATGGCCCGGGGGCATGTCTTCTTTTACAGGCAAGCCCGGGAACTGCAGTGGGCCCTAGCTACTTCAGGACAGAACTTGCGGATTGGAAGGAAAGGGTCCCCTCAGCCAGGGCGAAATATGCCTTCTTGTTCTACTGTTAAGGGCCTCAATTGTGCCGAACAAGGTTGGAACTTAAAAAGTATGCTTTGTTCAGCGCTCCGACAGCCGAAATGCCAACAAACCTACCCGGTTCAGATAAGAACTGCGGGCGGGTTTCTATTTTTTGATTTCTCACTGTTAGTTTCAAGTGGTCCCTGATACCGCTCTGCCGTCTGCGTCATGTCTGCCACAAATCCGACGGCCAGTCAATGCCAGTATCTAGTAGTATGGCCCACATTCAAGTTTTCGGCCCGGCGTTTGTGGGAGATACCATCTTGAATGTCACAGACGCTTCAACTCCACTGCTTACACAGGACGGCAGCGCAGATGTACTGCTAACGTACGACACATCCCTCCAACCCGATGAGCTAACCGAGGCTCAGGAAGAGACATATAACGAGCTTTGCCGCACCGTTTTGGATGCTCTAGAGGGTCCGGGACTCTCCCGTGTCATCAAGCTGTCACAGGACTTCCAACATAGTACTCGGGGAGAGAATTGGGCGCAATCTTGGGCGGGAAGGTCTGGCATCCCGTTGGCCTATTTCAGAGACTCGAAGGGATGGAAAGCACTATCTGCATACCTATCCCAGCCACCCTAAAGCGATGCCGATGGGATGACGCCGGAAATGATACACGCGCGGGTATCTAGCGTGGCAGATCTTTTCTTCAATAAGCTTTGTCCTGGTGACTGGAACAAGGATTGGAACGTCACCCTGGCGGGCGGACTCTTTGCATTTCTTCACAACACACCCGGCACTCCGTCTATTTCCGAGATTGCCGATGCTCTCGATTTCAGGTGGCACGTATGTCTCCTCGTCGACAAGTTTGTCGACGGTCATGGCCTGCGTCGCCCAAACAACAAGATCTGCGCCATGTGGCACAGTATGAAGGACCCTGCGGCTATTCGAGATGAAGCAGGTCGGGGTAATTGGGACACCCCGGAGTCTCAGCTATGGCAGGCGTTATCTGAAGGCGGTGCTGGTATTGAAGCAGCGGCACACCAGGGGCCCCTATTCGCACGCCCTCGCCATTACATAGCATGGGCGATCGTCGAACCTACACGACAGGAGAGGAGAGAGAAAAGGCGGTGCAACAATACTGCGAGGATGTTTCGAGCCTCCGGAAGTTTCACCTCCACCGCGCTCTCGAGTCCGCGGAGGTTTGGCGCATGGGCCGCAGCTGGCTAAGGTCTGTTGGGAAGCCATGCCATTCGCCGTCACCCTCAGTTACACCAGAATTGGTATAAGGTCTCCGTGCTGGCCTGCCCGGAGAGAGCATGGGTGTGGATGAAGGCAGCGTCAGTAAAAACGACCAGGGTTAGGGTAGTTTCTTTTGTCGTATGGATTCGTTGCTGCCTGATAGGTCTGATGCTTCTTGCCAGCGGGGACTCGACTTTGGACGAGGACCGCGTGTTCATCTTGTCTCATTTTCCACGCAAATCCGAATTCTCTTGGTAACCCTCACAATACCTGTCTAAGATACCTAGCTTTAACCATGTCAGTTTTGACCTTATCTTTATTCTCATATGAAGACGACGCGAAGCTCGGGTCGTCCAAGGACGAATTCCGCCTCCTCTCCCTCGACCCCGCTCCAGGCTCTGACTACAACGCGCCTCTCGTTTGCAACATATCCTGCCACAGCATCCAATCACCCCCGATATTCAGGGCGCTATCATACGTATGGGGCTCCTCGCAAACGCCTCACTCCGTCCAGGCCGGCGGAAAGCACCTCCCCATCACCTCGTCGCTGGACGAAGCACTAAGGCACCTTCGTGCACGCGGTGGGGAACAAGCGCTGACCCTTTGGATCGACCAAGTATGCATCAACCAATACAACAACGACGAGAAGAGCGATCAAGTGGCCCTTATGGGCAGCATATACAGCGCTGCAGAGCGGGTTTTGGTCTGGCTCGGCCCGGCGGCGGATGGCTCCGACCAGGTGATGGAAATGTTCTTCGAAGTAGGTCTTGCAGCGAAAAGACTGGAATGGAGTAGTCACATGAAAGAGATAACACGAAATCTACGGTTCGTAGGAGTGTTCCGCAGTCAGGGATCTGGCGGTGAGATTGACGATGGGTTGGGACCATTCCGCCAGCTGATTGCGGACTGTCTGCCGCGCTTCAGGGAGCTTCTGGGCGCCATTCACGAATGGATGAAACGCGCGTGGTTCACAAGGATATGGGTGGTGCAGGAGTTTGCCATGGCAAAGAATTCCCCGGCGTTCGTCTGCGGAGAGGGCATAGTGGAGGCTGAGTTGGTTTTCCTGGCCATGGACGTCCTCCTGAGCGCTCACGGCCAATTGGCAGATGCTGTCCGTTCAGATTCCTCCTCTCAAGAAAGAAAGTATCTCGCTACTATTCTGGACGACCCCACGGCCCTCTTCAAGGACACTAGACTTGGACGACAAGCTTTCGATCTCGGCATCCCCGGGGCTCGCGCCACACTTCTTCACGTTCTACGAGATACTTACGTCGATAACGATATGGCGATGAACGCCACCGATTGTCGCGACAGAGTGTTTGCTCTCCTCGGACTGGCTTCCGATTCCGCGGAGCTTGGTCTGCGTGCAGATTACACCGTCAGGGACTATGGGATCATCCTGGCACGGGTGGCCAAGGCCTTGATTCGGAAGACGGAAGGCCTCGAAGTACTGTCGTACTCGCAATTCCCAAGGCAGGAATACAAAAATTCACAGATACCCACTTGGGCACCCGATTGGCGATCGGATCAAACTTGGCCTCTGTGTGAGACTCGGACCAACCACACTTTGTTCTCGGCCTCTGGGGAATCACCTCTTCAAATGTACCAAACGACAAATGAGAAGACCCTCCGCCTCGAGGGCAAGGCAATTTGCACCATCTCTGCGTGGGTACCGAATTGGAGAGGATTTCTTTTGTCCTTATCCTTGCGTCTCGGGCGTCGAGGGACATTTGCTTCTCAGAAATAGAGCAACATCCGAAGGTGAAGAGTATTTGCTGACATTTACCACAGAATTGCAGAACCAGAGCATCTGCGGAACGATATCGCTGGACTACACCGACTAGAAGTCATCAACTACTTCTGCGCCCAGTCCGCCACTCTGCACCAGGGCAAAGATAGCATCTACTCTTCCGCCGCCCGAAGAAACGAGGGCCCCTGGCGGATACCCATTGCCGACCTCTTCATCGGTCTCCCCGTCCCCGAACCAACGAGAAGCGACAATGCCACACGTTCAGTGAAAGATCTGTATCGCAGCTACATCGAACAATGGGATGGTGACGATGACACCTGGACAATTGTCACTCGACGCGAGAATATGGAGTATTTGATTTGCATGAATCACATAAAGGACAAAATGCCGTTCATGACAGAGAAGGGGTATGTTGGAATGGGGCCGGGACATGCAGAAGTAGGGGATGTTGTTGTCATCTTCGCCGGAGCGCATATACCGCACGTGATTCGCAAGGCCCCTGAGCAGGGACCGCACGGCGAGACACACTGGACGTTTGTGGGGGAGGCGTACTGTGATGGAGTGATGGATGGGGAGGCATGGTCGGTGACGGAGGACATGAGCCGCTTCCATCTTATCTGAAAAGTGGTAGCAGTTCTGGCCATGCTTACATTTGCCTACTTGCACAAGCTTTTGACTTTAAAAGTTCCTCATCCGAAGTCAAAATAAGGCATTTGCAATACGCCTTGATCCACTACAACGGTGAACTCAAAATTGAGGGCCCGGGTATAATGCCTTCCATTTTTCGCATACTTCACAAACTGGTCGCACTCCCTAGATCCCTTGCCGTTTGCAAAGTTCTTGAGCTAGGGAACATCCTCCCACAGCTAGCTGTCCCTTTCGGCCCTTCGTTAACCCAAGATCTGAAGCCCTGCAGCTCATTTTATCAAGAAAAGATTGACCTATTGCCATGACTCGCTTCAACTCGAGGAGATCGCGAGACCTCAAAGCTTTGGCGATTTCGGCAGTAACTGCGCCTTAGGTTTACAACCCGCCGGCCGTGGCGTCCTGCATTACGGACCTGACCCTATTCTAAAAGGCAATGTGCGACGACCTGCTATCCTATCTTGCCGCCGCAAACGAAGTAGAAGTCACGGATGACAAAGCCAAACTCGAGCGACGGCGGGCGCGGCTTTGGGCGCGCGTATTCCGCGACTGGGACACCGATTGCCGCTTCCAACACCCGGGAGACATTGAGCCACGCGAGCCGTTCCCCGTCATCAAACAACCGAACCCGGGCTTCACGATGGAGCAGATGCGCGCGCGCGCGATGGCACACTGGAATAGAGGCGAGGTCCAGCGCGTCAGTCAATACAACATCGAGCTCGTCGTCTACTGGGCTCGTCGCCGTCTTGTCAAGGACGTCCGCATCTCCATGGTCATCGCACACCCAACCATATTCACGCGAGCCTCTTGGCTTAAAATCTTGGGGAAGGAAGAAAACCTGACAGAGCTCCGGGCTCTCGGTGCGAGCGAGGAATTTGTCTGAAATTCTGGATGGGACGTTGGGGAGAGCATCGGAGACCTTCGGCATGTGGATATCTGATCGGATGGTCGCTGGTAGGTAAAAAAAGAATTTCTCGAGCTACCCAAGAAACTTCTTTGGCGCATTGTTTCAGAGCTTTCAAGGGTCAACTGCTCCTGTTTTCTAAGGTCATGGGATTGGGGCGGGTCTCCACGAGAAGCCCCAGCCCGTGTTGCAGCATGATTGAGACAGGGGCGGCCTAACTCTTGCAAGACCTTGAAGAGACGCGCCCCTGTTATCTAAAAACAACGCTAACTTCGGACGAAATGTAGTTTAGCCGCGAATGAACGCAAGCCAATCTTTCAAATTGGTAAATCAACATCACACCCGCTCCTTTGGTTTTTTTGTCGGAACGAGTTGGTGGTGCTCTCACAGATGTGGTCGTTAGCATTACTTCGTAAAAAGGAAATTAATCTTTCTTCGCCGCTGCGCAAATTTTGGAAGAATGTGGAGGGAGTGACGTCGAAGTAATGCGCTGTCAAGATTTCCCATGTGGCTAGCGAGGTTCTCACCGGTTACGCGACCCTGCCTTGAATTAACAGAGCCCGCCGATTGGGCGGCCCCCACCCGATCTAAAATGCGAGGTTACAGCTGATCAGCTGATAAGTTTTGCAAGGAAACAGCCAGCGACCTTGGCAGGCAACAAGGAATATCAAATCGGGAACCACACGATCGGTGCATTTCCCGTGTCGATCACTTCTCGACTGGGGTGTTGATGCTGTGGAGAAAGGCACTTGACGCCGCTTACAAGGGATGGAGCGATGATGTGGGCGGCGCTTAGAGGCTCCAGAGCTGTTCTACATAATGATACGTATTGTACCTGCCTTGTATCGTATCAACCCCCATCGCGAAGACCAAGAGATTTATTGACCCCCGTTGCCGGCATAAAGACATGAACTGGGGGGCGACACTCTAAGCTTCTCGACGGAATCGCCCCCCCGACCGCCCCCGCCTGATGGTGGATATCCGATAGTGCCTCTTGGAGACAATGCTTGCGATCGTGACGCGGAGGGTAAGAACATCGTGGGCGCTCTTGCCATCCGATAGCCCAGGGGCAAACCTACTAACATGGCTCGCTGCAGATAGCACAACGGAAAGAGCCGGGAGGACCAGCCCTCTGATCCTCAGGTCATTCGCGAACGGCGGACCTTGAGTCTCAATTTCATCCACAAACCAATCCTGCCTTCTGGTCCAGTTTCCGATCGCACCGACGCCCAACGCCTTCTCGGCGCTAGAGGCCCGATCGAAATCACTTCCTCAGCTCATACGGGGCCCCACACCGCTCATCTGTCTGGGTCGATCGGTTTCGGAGCTTCAGCTTCGGATCCAGCATCTGGATGCGGGCCTAATCGATGTTTTGAATCCGGAGTTGGTCCGATGTCGCACAGCCTTGATCCCTGGCCCCATTAGACCAGAGAGTCCGACCTCTGTTGTATCCATGGACCCGTCATTGGAGCATTTCATGTCGCTGCGAGACAAATGGACACTGGCTTAGGCGTCGCCTCTCTTCGTGGGCACATGCCACGTGCTTGCAGCTGGCCGAGATGCCCGCCAACTGCGCACACGGCGAAAGCTCTTACTTACCCCGCCGCTGACGCCCACAGAGAATTCTCATCACAATTGGGTCGATCGGCGGCACTGACAAATGGATTGTTGATCCACGAATATCGGATGGAGGATGGAGGATGCAGCATGGTCTATCACCAATTACGCCATGGCCGTGTGTCTGGAGATCCGTGGCCGGAATGGGGTTCGACACATGTTTGCCACCCAGGGTGACCACCGGGCAATTGGGCTTCCAATGTGATCGGCTAGCTCCCCATCCCAGTGACGTGAGTCAACATGCCCATTCCAAGTCGATATCGGTTTTGTCTCTGGTAAATCGGTTTCCGAACTTGCCGGTCTCGAATACGGGGACGTTCTAGAACTTAGGCAACAGTTCAGCGACTCGTCGGGCTCCCTCAAAACACGCGACCTCACCCTTCTGGGAGCCCTGGTGTCCCCCAAGCGGTTTGGGCTGGAGGTCCTATTGGTTGCGCAAGCGTCGGTGTCTCATTAGCACGCTGCAGCCAACGCCCAGAGTGGCGCGGCCGGTTATGCTTGAGCGTGCCGGCAGCTCGCCTGCCCTGCCGTTGGCTCAATTTTTTATCGGTTTCAGTGATCGTGTCCGGCCCTGTGATTGGCCAGCGTGGGCACACTGGGACCCCCTCCCCGCGACAATTCCTGCGAAGGTGTGACCTAGTGAAGGGCTTTGCCTAGAGCCGCACCGCGGGATCCAGGATATCAAGACACAGCACTGCCCCATTCGCAACAACAACGCTCATTTCGCTCAGTCTCGACCGCCGCGATGGATTTCTCGGCGAAAGATTTGGCGGACATCCAGCGCGTCGCCGGCCTGCTGAACCTCACGGTCGATGAGCTTATCCAGCAGAGACGCCAGGGCCAAGCCGCGCATCTCAGCAATCGCACCCAGACCGCTGCCGCCGCCGTCCCCCGCGGGGTCCCCACTCATTTCGCCGTCGCTGACTCCGGAGATGTCCCCGTGCCCCTGACCACTCGCGGCCTGGGCGAGCAGAGCGCGCCCCTGCCATGGCACCACGTCCAAGTTTACCATCGCAATGGCGCCATGGACGTGGATGCCTTCGAGTTTGATGAGTACGCCGACCAGCCATCGACCGCATCCGTGAACTCTGAGGGCGTCCAGAACGAAGGAACAGAGGTTATCCTCCTGAATCCACAGGGGGTATGGTATGACTGCGACGCCGGCTTGTGGGACTTTGACGAGTCTGCAGAGCAACATCCTGGGCAAGGCGGGTCCGTCGCGCAGGAGGAGGACGGCGGAGAATCTTACGTCTCGGTGACACCCATGCAGCTTGATTTGGATCCTGATAGTGGATCGGGCGCCCCAGGAGACAGACAAAGTAAAGATCAAGAGAGTGTTGGAGCTGACTGGGCCATGATCTCCTCGTCCCCGGGCTCCATCTCATCTATCCAGACGCCCATGTCACCCACCACTGGCTCGGGAGAGAAGCGCTATCACCTGATAGCCCCAAAGGCAGGAAGACCACCGACTCAGTCAATGTCTCAGTCCTCATCACACAAGATCAGGAAGAAGAGAAGCCCGTACCAAGGAGCAAAGAAGAAGGACACGCACCTAACCCGACAGGTACATGCGTGCGTGCGATGCAGGATGCAACGAAACCGAGTGAGTAACCCCCACTCTTGGCCACCTTGGGCTTTCGAGTTTGTTGACTTTTCCGACAGTGCATACCGGACCCGACAAATCCTCGCGGTCCATGCCTGACTTGCCAGCAAAAGACAGTAAGGATGAGCCGGTTGCCATGTCTTCGTTACATGGTGACCGATAGCACGCTGTTCCGAACCGGTCTTGATTACATGCCATTTTACCAATCCCATCCCATGGCAGGACCTAACCATGGAGATTTCCACTTGGAACGGCGGTGGACCGACTCTCCCCCCAAGATTGTCTGCCTGGGTCAGCTACAAGGGCCCATGAGCTTTCAGGTCGAGCTACGAGAGTTCGTCCCGCCCGCGAACTCTACCGATGTGGACCTGAAAGGTCGGCCCATGTACGCGACGCCTTGGGCGGTCGCCGATCCGGATGCTGTGGTCCAAGCGATGAACGACTATATTGACCGTGGCATAACTCAATACCTCTATGAATATCTTGACGATACTAACACCCTGGTGTGGGACATCTTTCAGCAAGCATACCGAGCTTCCGTTTTCCCAATACCCGTGAGTTCCCCTTTTCCAATCATAAACGATATCGTCTAACAGCATCCCAAACAGAACAGGATGCTACAGAAGACGCTGAGGCTTTGGGTAGCCTGCCGCTTCATTGAGTCGAAATGGCGCTGCTGGGCCGCGGATGGACGGCAAGATTCCGATCTTTACAATGCACCCAAAGATCCGTTTTACGACTGGGACTCGCTTCCATCTTATCTCGACTACCAGATTGCATCCATCATCATCCACAGAGTTCTCGGCCCTCTGCGCAAAGACGTTCTGCGGGAGCTTCAGGGGACGTTTAACGTTCACAGCCCCAAGGACTGGTACGTGTCGTTTCTGACGGCTTTCATTCTGCTGCAGAATTACGAAATGCAGATGAACTTCCAGAGACAGTTTGCTTCCCGAAGAAAGTCACGCGTAAGTGTACCCTCGCGACTCGATTGTTGTCTACGTGCTGACCGAATCTTTGACGGCCAGGTCCAATATTTGGATATGCCGCTGGTTCGAGCAACAAACTCCGGGGCAAAGACAATCCTGGCACATTTCCACTACTGCTACAAAGGGCAGCAGCTTTTTTCCGAGGAGTTCGATTGGGAGTCTCCAAAAGTGCGCAGGATGGCCCGGTTGGACCCGGAACAGACCAGCTTCATGGCGCAGTGCCGCGATTTCGTCGTGGAAAAAGGTGACAAATTTCCCTGACATGTCGTGCCGTGCACATGCTAACCTCGACAGCCCCGAAATTCCAAACGATCAATCAGAGCGACGATTATCACCAGCCATACTGGTACACCAGCCAGCTTTTCGACTCGGATTGGGCACCTCGCGAGACTCTCGAGCATGCCCCTCCTGCATAGACACCATCCGCGCAAGTGACATGATGCAGGCTGCACTTCCCTCCAGATGTGCTACTTGTGCGCGGGATGGCACTCCTGCTGTTTAGCTGAGCTTCGACCCCTCACTACCATGTATGGCGTCTGCGGTCTCGACTCGGGCGACCAGTTGGATTACCACACAAAATTGGGACCCCGCCAATGGGCTTAGCCGCTCTTATCACAGCGCAGTCCTTTCGCACCAAGATGGAGGGGTTGTCTAATTTCGGCGCGGCCTATTGGGGGAGGTCACCCGCCTTGCAGCAAGCCCCTCCTGTTGTCAACCCGATCGAGAGGACCCTTCTCACGAGAGCCATTCTGGTGGGCAGCTCGGCAACTTGAGCCGCATGGGCAATCACGTTATCGAATAAATGAAGCGCTGCATTTTTCCTTTTGTAAATTTGGGGTCCAAGTTGATTCTCTCCTCCGTCACGAGTGTTTTGATATCAAGGAAATCGACGTCTGTCCATCATGGGAGTTGAGACCGCCGTGCCAACCTTGCTAGGAGCAAGCTGGGGAAGCCTCCGCTTGAAGCCGAGCAACTCCGACACACGCGACTGGCCGACCCGAATGGACGGCGACGCTTGCTGGGATTCGCAGACCTTCCAAGGGGACGGGGAATTCGTCCTCGTCTTGAATCAAGACGAAGTATCAGAGGTTCGAGCCGCTGTCCGCCATTTCAACAGTAGGTGCTACCCCTTCGGTAGATGCGCGGATTGGTTCTGACCTTGCTTGCGTGCCTAGGCTTGGGCCTCTACGGGAATGAAGTGCGCCCTAGCACGTTTCCTCTTCCGACGCTGGGCCTGAAACTGCTGCGTCTCGCATACGACATCCACAACGGCAAAGGGTTTGCCGCGGTTCGCGGCCTTCGGCCGGAAGAGTTCTCCCCAGAGGATAATATTATCGTCTTTTTGGGCATTTCGAGCTACATCGGCGCTAAAAGAGGAAGACAAGACGAGGAGGGTAACATGTTGAGTGAGCTGCTCCGTTGCAAGTTGAATACAACGATGCTGAGACCTTATACCAGTGCACGTCCGCGATGCAAAACTATCGAAAGCGCCGCAACACGACAGGCCAACGAGATACTCATCTAGGGCATCAGTCAGTGACTCCCGGCTTTCGGTCTTGAAGAAGTGTTCTGACCCTGAGTTTCCCAGACCTTTCACACGGACGCTTTCTGCGACATTCTTGCGCTACAGACGCGAGCATGTGCCGTTCAGGGCGGCAGAAACCTTCTCGCTTCCTCGTGGACAATCTACAACAAGCTTAAGGCATCATACCCACACGTTTGCGATTTGCTTTCTCAGCCCATTTGGCCATTTGACAGGTATGGTTCTTATCGCATTAACCTTGACCTCCCCATGCTGACGACGATGGTCCAGTCGCGGCAAGTTCTTCGAGTGCAGCACACGACCGCTTCTATTTTACCACGGGGGGCGAATCATCATGAACTTTGCGCGGGAGCCACTGCTTGGGCTTGATGGAGTCAGACGTGCAACAGGACTCGCGTCGCTTAGCATAGCACAACGGGAAGCACTCGATATTGTCGAAGAAATCGCCAAGCAGAGCCAAATCACTCTGGACGCCGAGCCCGGCGATCTACTCTTCATAAACAACCATTCCGTTCTACATTCGCGAGAGGCTTTTTCGGACACACCCAGCACTTCTCGTTACTTGGTTCGCGCGTGGCTCAAAAACCCACTTCTTGCGTGGAAGCTACCCCGCGCGCTACAGGAGGGGAGCTCTAGGATTTACGACGAAAATGAGTTGGGGGAGCGATGGAATATTGTCGATGTGCCAAAGATCCGATTCCGGTTGAGTGAACGGCTAACATCCTAGCCATGGGAAGAAGCGGGGTCGTTTCGGCGTTCAGGGCGATGAAAATTTATGATATCCTACTTGTCAGAATACGAAGGAAGGACGGGGTTGAATGGCCCCGCATCCTTGAGCCTGGGCGAGCGATGCTGCCAGGTCGGTTTCCGAAGGCTTTGTGGTACCTAATTACCACACGAGAAAGAAAAGTTCCCGCCATGACAGCCCGACGTCCAGCACCGGGGAGGTGATGTTCGGCTCCTAGTGATAGGTTCCACAGCCATAGCCGCCCGAAAGCAAAGCACTGCATGGGCCATGCATTTCGTGGCCACTTAAATACAAGGGGGTCCCCTATTGCATCTCTAGTGGACCTCATAAGGCTAGATGCAACGGGGAGGTGGTATCGGCTTTCTTCTGATTTGATCGCTGGGCCGGGGCTTCTGCACGCAACCTCCAGGGTCGGCGCCGCGCCAATAATGTCGAAACCAGGTTCCCTGTCAAGTTTTAAGCCCGAATGTTGCATTGCACACCACCACCTGTGGCTGTTTTCGGCTTCCAGATTTTAACTTCGTCTTTTGGTCTGAACGCCGTCCCGGTCGCTGGCTGCGATCCATCGGCAGCAACTGACTCCCTGACTAATGGAACTCTCGGGCCACATATTCACCGACGTTCTGAGCCCCCTTGCCGCGTTCACCGACCGACCACCATCGATCGGCAAGGGTCCCGGCCAGTCGCAAGAGGGGGTGCCGGCAGTTGATGACGATCCGCCATGGGAGGCGTCGTTCCTGAACCCGCAGAGCCGCATTAACAGTCTTACGCCAAGATATCAGCCAAAATGGAGGGTAGATGGGGTCGACGTCGATGGCAGGCGATTCTTTGCGACTCCAACCTTTGGGATCGGTAAGCCTCCGTTGAGGATCGACGTGTACCTTCCGCCCCCGGAAGACTGTCCTGGGCACCTCAAGGACGTCCTTAAGCCCGACGCTTTGCTCTACATGAGCCGAAGCGGGGTCTCCGCATTGCCGATCACCCAGCACCTCTTGCGGGCACTGGAAAATTGGTCGTCGCGGCTGGTCGGGTTCGAGAGCCAGTATCTGAACATGCCCTATGGATCGCAAATCCTCGTCACCAGCATCACCACCAACCTCGATGAGATGAGCTCTGAAATACACCTGTGTCCTAGCTACGATGTTGAACAAGCGATGCTGAGCGTCGAGTCGCTCCAAAGCATGTGGGGCCTACCAGAGTCTGCATGGCCTCCTCTACTCGAATGGGACGAACTGCAGTTTCAGAGGCAACTCCACGAATCCATCACGCTCGTCACAGTTTCTGGCCGTACTCAGATCGGCAAGTCTTTCGTTTTCAAGTCCCTTACTCGAGACCAGCGGTACATGTACAACGAGCTGAAGATGCTCCTGACCCTTCCGCCGCATCCAAACATCATTTCTCGGCCGGCTTACGTTGTAACAAAGCGAGGTCGCTTTGGCGGCAAAAAAGGTGTATGCGGGTTTTTGATTGAGTATTTCCCGTTTGGGTCCCTGAAGCAACACCTATACGATGTGGGCGCCGGCGCCCTGCCGCAAGTCACACTGAAGCAAAGGTTCGAATGGTCGACGGAGATCACCTCAGCGCTGATTCACGTCAACTCGCATCCCGCAGGATTCTACCCTGATTTGAAACCTGATAATGTGGTCCTCAGACCTAGCGGGTCCAGCCCGGGCCAGCTTGATGCAGTGCTGCTTGATCTTGAACAGCGAGGAGGATGGTACTCGTGGAGTCCCCCAGAGGTAGCATACACTGAGTATTTGGAAGTTGTGTTCATTGGGCTTGAAGATGAGCACACAGAGGTTTGTGACGAGATACAGGAACTTCTGGAGGCAAGTGTGCCGCAGTGGGCTCCAGGGAGCCAACATGATCGATATCACAACTCCGACGGCGGCTTCAGCGCCCCGTGGCTGGCTCTCTTGCGAAGGAAGAACCAAAGCGGGTCTCTGGACTTGGAAAGAGCCCAGGCGTTTATGCTAGGGAAGCTTCTGTGGTGTATCTTTGAGGGAACGCCCTGGGTCCGGTGCGGGATTGACCACGAGTTGCTGCAGGACAACGGGGGCCCGAACAACGAAATGCGATTGCAATTCCCGGAGTTCAGAAAGACACCACAAGAGCTGCGCAGGCTGATCCAACGCTGCACCGAGGGCGCACCAGAGTGGGAAGAGGGGAGGACAACTTGTGTTTTGGAGCTGCAGTCAGGAAGGCTTGTGGCAAGGGATCAAAGAAACGCGCAGGATGTGGCCAGGGAGTATTGGGTTGCTGAGGTCGAAAGGGCAAAAGTTTTCCTGGGGGGTCTCAAACCCGATACTAGGGCGCAGTTGGGCGAGGGGCTCGCGGGACGCGCTTTGCGGGAGAGCATAACACGACGTCCTACATTGGCGGAGATTAGGCAGGAATTGGAAGAAATGGCGAGGGAATTGGGAGGCTAACAAGGATGATTCGGGTTGTCAGCAACGAAACATCGGGGGCGGCCGCTTCTGTGTGTTAATTGTCGAGAAATGGCATTTTATACCTTACCCCACACCCGAAGCCTTGATGGTCTGATCGGCGGCAGGCATTCCCCTTTCACATCGTCTAGTGAGTTGGCATGATCGTGCCACAATGAACACCAGAACCGGAACTTGCGGCGAGCCCCACGAGGAGCTCTTCCAGTACCAGCTGCTTACCCTGCTTGATCCGAGAGAGAGGCCGCAGAGAACCTACGCCACCCAGTTGATCCACTGAGAATTGACGCCCGCTGGCCTAGACGACGCCTGTTTATGAAGCTGTGTCGTACGTCTGGGTAACCCTGGCCCATCGAGACCCATCGAGAGCCATACCCATCGTTGTAAATGGGAGAATCTCCAACGTCGCCGATATGCTTTCCGATTTCCTCGTCCAGTTCCGATACGACAGTTCAGCCGGCCGGCTGTGGCAACAGCCTCGGCGGCCCTCCCTGCGAAGAAGAGTGTGATGCTGGCATCGATAAGCTCTATTGCACATTTCCTACCCACCGCACGGCGAGCCATCCACATGAACTTGCGCTCTCCCCACAGTCCGTGATGGAAGGGATGAACAGAAGCATCGCGCACCGAAGACTTTGAAAAGTACGGCGAAGCTCACTCGCATGAGGGCTAAATACGTCCCTATCTGACATACGTCGGCGCCCGCTACCCCCATCTCACAAAGGCATACCGGACAACTAAGAGCAACGGGAAGCAACGCCAAATGACTCACCAGCTCAGAGGCTAGACATGGGCGATGGCATTGGAATGGCCGTTGACGGGACGGCACTTGTTGACCGGTTGGGAACGGAGCGCGCCATACGGTGAATCGCGTCTTTGTTACAGGCGGCTTTGATCATGCATCGTACTTCCAGGTAGTCTACTAGCACCAAAGACAGAATTGCCTTTGGCCACCATTGCATACATCAACCGTGTTGTCGGAAATGAAATTTGTGAGGTATATTTCGCTCGTTGTCCTGGATATTTGCTTCCCAGGTCTGCGTGCGCGTCGGTCGCCGGTGCTGGTCTGGCTCGGCAGGGTACAAGAGGACCAAGTCCTCTCCCCACAACATGGATGTGCAATGTCCTGTCTGCCCCCGCCAGGACGGATGTTTAGCAAGGGCGACTGGTGTCAGAGCCTAAAGCCCCGATAACCGAACGGCACGATAAGGACGAGGAACTCTTGCCTTCCCGAGGAACCAGACATACAGCCGTAGCACTTTAGCGGCGTCGATTGACACAGCAGGTTCCGTTACGAATGTTTGCGTACCTACCCCCTGCAGTGCTGAGGCTGCTGGTTATTGAATCCGTCGCGGGCATCGACGTTTGATCGGAGCAAGGAGCCCGCCGCAAGCGCCGCGCCATCGGGGGCACTGCCGGGGGCCGAAGGAAGGGACGACAGGGATAAGAGAGCAGTTCGGGGTGCTATCGGACAATTTATCCTGAGCTAGAAGATCCCTTCTTTCCTAGGCTCGGAATGGCCGTGCCTGCTGCTCTCTGGTTAGGGCTGAGACCGGTACTGGAGCGCCGTATCTTCCTTTGCGAGAAAGCTAACACATCTGACCCCCACACGTCTCCAAGGTGCCCCGGCTCGTGAATCCCCGGATGTTTATTTGGTGTGGTAGCTACCTGGTATGATCTTGATCATCTGGGCTGCCCTGTGCTGGTACGAGAGGATGCCCTTCTCTTGGGCAGGCCCTCCGCTCCTGCCATTTGCGTGGAGGGGTTCGCCACCGGGCAGCGTTCCCTCCCATCTGTACGCCCTCGGTGAGGCAACCACATCCTATCAGCGCTCTGCAGCGCATCCAATCCGATGCCGCCATGAAAAGGTCAAATCGCGAGTAAAGCCGCCCCGTCACCAATGTTATCGATGCACCCTCGCCTCGTTCGGGCGACGATTCTCTCGAGCGAAGTCAAGTACCCTGGAGTGTCAATGGGCTGACAGCAACCACAGACTATATCCTCTGCGCAGCCGAAGCGACCGGACGTCGTTGCGGCGCTACCAAGCTCGACGAAGCCTGCGGGCGGCTGCTCGACGAGTGCCGCGATCGGCCTTTACGTTCCTCGGCAATGAGTTCTGCGCATATTCGCGCATACTGTCTGGCTCGACGGGGGCGCGAAGCCACGGCCCGACCATGAGAAGCGTGCCTCGAAACAAGGCGGTCCCCCCTCTATCCCCCGAAAAACACCGCGGCAGTGCTTCGACATCTATCCTGCTCGCCTCCCGCTTGCTGGCATGTTCTGCGGAGCTTTGATGCGAGATTCCTCGAAGGCTGTCTTGGCATGTTGCAATCATGGCCAGCAGAAGCAGTCAGACCTCAGCGTATAATGTCCCTTTTGTTCAATACGCCGCCGGGCGGTATCAGACGCCTCGCAGGACCGATGGGAAAACCCCCTTTACGTTTAACCATGATGCACAATGACCGCAGTAGCTGATACTAGCGTTTTCCCGAGAGACCAACGCCCGATCTGCACTGGCTGGGGGTATTCTGGGACAGAAGAGCTCTTATTTTTCACACGGTGAGCTGGCCCGCACCGAGACGCTAAGTGACGGCAGACGAGACAGTGGCCCGTGGAGAGTCATCATGGCATCAACATTTGCTCGGCAGCGAGTTGCATTTTTTAGGTACTCCCATCAGCACTTTCATCCCAAGTTACGTTCAATGTTAGTTTTTGGCCGCACGAAGCAAGTCAAGCATGCAAAAATATCAGATTTTCACGGGTATTTATCTCGTGCCGGTTCAACTTCTCCTCAGGAGACTTCCTCCTGCTTTCTCTATTTTCAACCTCAGAAACCGCTGGGTTCTCGACCGACAGAACACATCAGTAACACACACACACATCCACAACTCGATTTACGGCCTCAGACACCCAGTCTGCAAGTACTGACTTTCATCTCTCACACTGCCTCTCAGCCTCTTCTCTTCTCTTTTCTTCCTACTCATATTCCTGGCGTCGGAAGCTCACTTGCGGCAACCCGATACGTACCACGCTGCACATATCTTTACATCATCAACACTGGAATTGGGCACACAGCCGGCACCTTCTTGAACAAGGTACGCATATTTTTATTCAGCATTTACGGCCTACTAGTACTCTATTAACATACATGTTTCCAAGTTTGCAACATGCCCGGTACATATAGCAAGATGGTGCAAACCGGCCAATTCGCTATGAAATACAGCTCCGCAGTGGAGGATATCCTGCGTGACATGGTCGCCAATATCACAGAGAGCGAAAAAGTGTACAACAGTATCACTTACGCCCGGGACATCACCTTGGCGGCCCGGCAGCGCTACATCTCCACCAAGGCCTGGCTCTTCGGGCTCAATGACATGCTGGCCAGCCTCAACAGCTTCCGTAACTCGGAGGCACAAACCAAGGCCGCATCGGAGGCCAACCACAAATTTGCGCAGTTCGAACAGTGCCGCGCAGCTGCCGAGGTTCATGGCCGCCTCTTGAATGATGCGGAGATTGAGATGGGCCGGGACGCAGTCAATTCTCTCAATGAGGTAAACACAGTCGCCATGAACGTACTGAAAGAGGAAGTCAGAATTGAGGATGGTATTCGGCAGGCGGAGGAGTTGATGGACTCGGCCGAGGGAGTGGTCAGGAAGGTCGAGGTCGCCGCCCACACGCTCTTCAAGGCCTTTTTTGCCGACGGAGGGTGCTTACTTCGCATCCTGTCGAACTGCAGCGGCAGTTCTTGGCGCTCAGGCGCGCAGGCGCCTTACCGCTCCAGGCTTGGCTGGAGCGCAGGGGCCTTGGATCATGTGCTCTCCCCACACACAGGGAGCTTCCATTTGTATATAACTGGGGAGTGCTTCGCACTCCCCTTTTCTACCAAATCAAGTCACTTTGCAACTGCACTTCCGCTGCTCCTGAGCCCCTCGTTCCTCAGTCAAAACGTTCCACACATCCAGCTGGCTCAGACGAAAATCCGTCTGGCGGAGACGAAGGCGTTGGGGTCTGGTGAGTTGGACGAGAATGCTAGGGAGCACATCTCGGACACCGGGGATGCAGCTCAGGAGGTCATCGAGGACACCAAGGCGAAGGTCCTGGAGTACGGGATGAAGGCAGAGAAGGTCATGGAGGAACTCACGAAGCTGGAGGCTGAGTTTATGGCACTCGTGGAGACCATGGACTAGACACGAGGGTCTACGGATGGCTCAGGACGGTCTCGTGGGGCTAGCTGAAAATAGGTCTTACACCAGGTCGAGAGACATTAGGCATTGGAGCGATGGTTCCTACGTCTTACCTTCAGCTAATGGCATGGTATTTTTGGGATCTTAGGCATCTCTCGACAAATAAATCGGGCGTCTTCTGTCATTGAACTTGGGGTTTGTAAAGATGTGATAACTTTTGCTTGTAGCCCCTCAGGCTGAGAAACGCACGAGAAGCAGATCACCCAGCAGTAAGACCGTCCAACCCGGACTCTGAAGCAATGCCTTTTCGCTCTGCTGACAAGAAGGTCATCTGGGTTCCCAGGACAGGGCCTGACTGGATACAATGTTCAGCACGAGAGGAAAACTGGGAACACGGATCCTATCACGTGTTGTCTGGTATAGAACCTTCGAGCAGTCAAACACACGACAATAGGCATGTTGGCCGCGCATCGGTCATCTCACGGGTGTCACAAGAATGATGCCAACTTGCTATGTCCCTATCAGCCTTGCGTTGAGCCGATCGCGCCATATGCCACGAAATGCTGAACGTTGTATCATATACGATACACATTCAAGGTGAGTAAAGTTGTTGGGTAGCCGTCTTAGGGTATATTAGGTAGATACATGTAGACAGTGCAAAAGGCACTAAAACGCCCATTTTCTTTTATTCACCTGCGAAGCTCCCAATTAACTAGGCCTCCTGGGATCAATTATCTATCCAGTGCCGTGCCTGTGGTCTTCCGGGCCCCCTCTTACCTCCTGCCAATTACTCTCGAATCACCACAGCCAAAGGATCTTCATCCTGCGCTGGCCACCGCTTGTCACGGGCCCGGTAGGACTTGGCGTCGGTGAGGTAGTTGATGAGCTCTTGGGTGGCGGAGGAGGAGGGGGGGTTGGGGTTGGCGGAGGAGGTCTTGGGCAGGCAGTGCATGTCGGCTTGTCCACGCATGCGGTGCAGGTCCTGTCGTCGCTGCTGCTGCTGGTGCTTTTGCTGGTTGAGCTCAGCGAGGAGCTGGAGGAGCTGGCGGAGCTAGAAGAACTGGAGGAACTGGAACTGGAAGAGCTGGAGGAGGTGGAGGAGCTGGAGCTTGAACTAGAGCTAGATTTTGACGTCGAACTTGAAGTCGGCCCCGGGCAGTTTGTGACGCGCGTTACCGTATATGCCGTCGCGCAGGGTGCAATGGCGGTGCAGCCGGACGTGCATGACCAAGTTGTCGTCACGGTTGCTGGTGGGTCAGTGCAGCCGCAGCCGGCGGTCAGTGTCGACAGGATGACACATGGTGGGAAAGTGCATGAGGCTGTGCAGACGGTCGAGGTCGCGGTCACTGTTGGGCAGGTCGTAGGTGGGGGGATCAGCGAGGTGATGGGCGTTTGGGCTGTGAGGGTGACGCTGCCATGGTTCGGTCAGTAGCTGTTAAACAGAGGGCGGGGGTTGCTGGGGCCGAGCTTACAGGGCTGCTGTGATAGCAAGAAGGCGAGCTACTTGCTTCATTGTGGTTGTGGATGTGTTCGATTCTCCTTTTAATTAGTAGGTAAGTGCTTTATGGAGATTAAAGCAATTAAGCTTTGTTGAAGGCAAGGCCATTGGGGATTGCATTCATATAAGCTGGGTGGTTTTCTGGGTTGGGCTGTCAGCTGATCGTCAGCAACTTGTCTCGCTGTAATGCGGCCATGGTGGGCCAATCGGCGACGGCAGTACGACTCTGGTTGCGTGACAACATCCAACCGTTTTCTTGTTCCTGATGCATTTGCGCCACAAACCCCCTGCATTTTTGGATTAGTCCGAACGCGCTCTGCTGTCTCATTCTCTTGCGAAAAGCTTCTCATACTCAGCAATTGTATTGGTCGCCCGCTGGGACGCGTCGTATGAGGACAACTGGAATCGGAGACGGCGGTACAGTTGGACCCTTTCCCCTGGAACATCCTATCGAAATGACGACTAATGTCAAAATGGGTGCGTGTGACCTCAGGAAGCCGCACTCCGTGCAAGGGCAACCTCCGCGATGAATGCTCCGTCATACTTGGGTATTTCTCTCCAGTCGGTACTAATAAACTCATTAGGTGATGCCCATGATCCTTCTCTCCGTTCCAGCCAGACGTCCCCAAATGCCGCGTCAAAGTACAATCTTCACCTCATACGGCTTCACCTTCAACGAAACCGGCGCACACTTGACATTCCTCGTCGCGTAAAACTCTCCCGTCCCATACCTCGGGTCCGGGTTCTGCCATGACACGTCCGTACACTGCATCTCCAACGGCGCCATCGCTAACGCAGTGAACTTGACTCTGCGAAACCTCAGCACCCATCCACCCTGTCACCAACACAGAAAGTTCAACTCACCCGTCACAAACCCAAGTCTGATTCAAATGCACCCTGTCGTGCGAAAAGAACCGGAACGACGTCGCCGGGATCTCAGCAGGGGCTCCCTCAAACGCACAGGGATACCACTGGTCACCATAGAAGAAGTCCGGAATCCTGTCGCTGCTGGCGCCGCAGGCCAGGGTCGTCACGGGCACGGCGGCGTTAGTTAGGTTGAAGGTGACAACTCCCAAGGAGTTTTGATGGGCTGGGTTGGTGAAGTACCAGAAGGCTTGGTATTCGATGCTTAGGTCCCAGGCGAAGTTGGAGAGGGAGGCGGAGAGGCACGGGCTGGGGCAGGAGGGGTGGGGGTTAGGGGGTTTAGGGGGTT
>Ga0247760_1000059_pt1 | contig 98694 bp, 72 predicted proteins | sample UWRJL171409R4_FD_179936 | JGI IMG/M metagenome (GOLD analysis project Ga0247760, IMG submission 179936) | Plant litter microbial communities from Arlington Agricultural Research Station in Wisconsin, United States - UWRJ-L171-409R-4 | ecosystem: Environmental > Terrestrial > Plant litter >...
ACCAAGAAGTCTGCGCTTCGCCCTCGCCTGCCCTGGCCGTTTCCGTCGGACAGCGTGGCTCCATTCGTACACGCGGCCTGGACACGAATGGTCGGCGCGCCAGCAGCACTCGTCTTTTGCATGCAGGCGGCAGCGAAGACGACGAAGCGTCGATCAACGTCGTGACGATTTTGCGCGCTTGCGCCGTGCACGCCTAGTCCAGCGAGAGTAGATCTGGTACTAGTTCCAGATTGACGGATTGCCGACTTTGGTAAAGCCAATTCCCCAACCTCAAGCGTTCATGGCCCTTGGCAGAGCGCCCTTGCTCACCGGATGTGCGGTCGCGCTGCTGCTCAGCCTCGGTGGTTGCGGGAGTGCCGACCCCAACTTGTTCGAGAGCGGTCCCGGAGCAAGCGGCGGCTCAGGCGCCGGCAACGCTGGCGGCGCGGGCGGCTCGGGAACGCTGGCCGGGGGCGGAAACGGCGGTGAAAGCGTGGCTGGCAGCGCGAGCAACGCCGGCTCCGGCGGCAGCGGTGGTAGCGGCGCTGGCTGCGCATTTTCCTGCGGCGACGGCGGGCGTGGCGGCAACTGGGGCGGCGGCGGCAGCGGCGACTTGGGCGGCGTGGCGGGCGAGGCCGGCAGCGGCTCAGAACTGACCGAATGCTCGGCGTTCTCCCCGGACGCGTTGTACCTGCCCTCGACGCAGCATTGCTACTTGGTCGACAACGAGCCGCGCACCTTTGCCGCCGCAGAGGAGCACTGCGACGCGCTGCATGCGCACCTCGTCACGCTGAGCAACGAAGCCGAGAATGACTTCGCTTGGAGCATTCACGGCGACGAACATTGGATCGGCGCGAAGGACGGCAAGAAGCCCGCACAATCCGGGGTCGGGACCTACACCTGGATCACCGAGGAGCCGTTCGACTACAACTATTGGTCTCCGAACCAACCCAACGCGAGCGAGAGCGGCTGCGGGGAGGGCAACGGAGGCGGCAGTTGCTACGAGCACTGCGCCTTTCAATGGAAGGGCGGCGAGCACGACGGCCAGTGGAACGACCGCTATTGCCTGCACACGATCGCGTCGATCTGTGAGTGGGACAGCGCGGACAGCACGCCCTGAAGCGCTTGCGACTCGGGGCGTGCGTCGGTTTCGCTAGGCGTCGAGCCGCTCGCTGACGGCGCGCGCGAACTCGATCGTGCCCAGCGATCCGCCGATATCTCGGGTTTTCTGGCCATCTTCCAAGGCGCGATCGTAGGCGCGGCGGATGCGTTCACCTGCCAGACGACAGGCTTCGTCGCCGCGGGTGTCGGCGAGGTGCTTCAGCATCATCGCCGCGCTCATCAACAAGGCCAGCGGGTTTGCCAGGTTCTTGCCGGCGATGTCGGGCGCTGAACCGTGCACGGCCTCGAACACCGCGTCGCTGTCACCGATGTTCGCCCCGGGCGTGACGCCCAACCCGCCCACGAGGCCAGCGCACAAATCCGAGCAGATATCGCCGTACAGATTCTCACACATCACGATGTCGAACTGCGTCGGGTCTTGGACCATGCGCATCTGGGCGGCGTCGATGATGACCTCTTCGTACTCGATGTTCGGGTAGTCCCGCTTGTGCACCTTGCGCGCTTCGTCGAGCAGCATGCCGTCGCTCAGCTTCATGATGTTCGCCTTGTGAAAAACGCTGATTTTTCGGCGTTTTCTGTGGGTCGCGTAGCGGAACGTCCAGAGCGCGATGCGCTGGCAGGCCACGCGCGTCGCGACCTTCATGCTGACCACCACGCCATCGGTGATCACGTTCTCGATGCCGCTATACAAGCCTTCCGTGTTCTCACGCACGATCACCAAGTCGACGTTGTCGAAGCGCGTCTTCACTCCCGGCATGTTGCGGATCGGCCGTACGGCGGCGTACAGGTTCAACGTCCGGCGCAGCGCGACGTTCACCGAGCTGAAGCCCTTGCCAACCGGCGTCGTGCACGGCCCCTTGAGCGCGATGTGGTGCTGACGGATGGCGTTCAGCGTCGCCTCGGGCAGAGTGTCGCCCAACTTCAAGTCGAGCGCGGTTTGTCCGGCGTGATGAGTCTCGAACTTCAGCGGCGCCTTGGCGGCTTCCAGCACGCTCAGCACCGCGTCACTCACTTCCGGACCGATGCCATCACCTGGGATCAACACTGCCGTATGCGTGGTCATCTCTCTTCCGTAGTACATAAAACGAGGCCGGGGGAGATGCGCGTGCAACGTGGATTGTCGTCACCCCGGCGGGCGGGCACTATGGGCACAGAAATGCAGGTCAAAAATGCAACTTGAAGCCGTGGTCTTCGACTGGGGCGGCACCCTGTCGGAGTACGCCGAAATAGAACTGATCGACATGTGGAAACTCGCGGCGGCGCATCTTTCGCGCGCCACCGGTCGGCCCGAAGCGGAGCTGACCGCGCAGCTGCTGGCCGCCGAGCTGCGCTACTGGGACGGCGTCAAAACGTCACAGAGGACAGGCACGCTGCTGGAAATTTTGGCCGCCGAGTCACGCGCGCTGGGTCTGGACGTCACCGAGGCCGTGGTCGAGGAAGCCGCGCAGCGCCACCTCGACGCTTGGACGCCGCATATCCGGCATCACGCGGACGCCCAGGACACCTTGCGCGCCCTCCGCGCCTCGGGTCTGAAGCTCGCCCTGCTCTCGAACACGCATTGGCCCGAAGCGTACCACGAGCATTTCTTGCAGCGTGACGGGCTCTTGGAGTTGCTCGACGTGCGCGCCTACACCTCGAACATGGCGCACAGCAAGCCGCACCGCCAAGCATTCCTACACGTACTCGATCGCCTCGGAGTGGCGCCCGAACGGGCGGTGATGGTCGGCGATCGACCGATCGACGACGTGTGGGGCGGGCAGCAAGTCGGCATGCGCGGCGTGTGGCGCCCACACGCCGGCTCGCCGCCGCTCGGCGATGTGCGGCCTGATGCAGTGATTCAGCGGCTGGCCGAGCTGCCCGCGCTGATTTCGACCCTGGCCTAAACGAAATTGATCAAAATCGATCCCGCTTGCCATTGATCCCAGTGAAGAGCGATTTTCATTGGAGGTCATGTGAGCTGCATCGAAAAAACGTGGGTGATTGCGCTGGTATTGCTGGCTTTGCCAGCGGGGGGTTGTGCCGGGAAAGACCAGCTCGTGGGCAACGACGGCTCGAGCGCGGGCGGGCCATCCAACGCCGGACCGATCAGCAACGGCGAGAGCTACACGCTCCTGGGACCGCTCAACTTTGGCCCGGGGAAATGCCTACCAGAGCCGATCAAGGCCGACGCGAATTGCAAAGTGCTGACGACGCGCAGCGGCGCGGCGTGCAGCTGTTCGGAGCCGGGTCTGATTTCGAGCACGAGCCGCGTGACCAACGCCATGCGCAAGCAACTGCAGCTCGTCGGGTACTGCGGCGCCGAGGGCCAGCCTCCGTGCACCGATGCCTGCGCCTGCGAAGTCTCGCCGGCGATCGGCACGAGCCTGCTCGAGTGCACCACCCTGCCAGAGCCGAGTCCGGACAGTGCCGGTTGGTGCTACGTCTCGGCCGGCGCCGGTAAAGTACAAACCGAGCTCGTCGCCGATTGTCCGAGTACCCAGCAGCAGAAGCTGCGCTTCATGGGCGACCCGAGCGTGCTCAGCGACATGCCGAGCTTCCTGGCCTGTGTCGACGGCGCGGGGAGTGCGCCGCCTCGGGCAGTCGGTGAAGTTTGCTTCGAAGAACCCGGCAACAGTAATTTTTCCGGACACTCCGCCAACGAAGTCAGCATCTTCGATCGCTCGACGATCTGCAGTTCTGGCTTCTGTGTCATGAATCATTTCCAAGGTCTGGTGAGTTGTCCGTATGGTCAAGCCGCCGGAGCCGGAGATTGTCTCGTGCCGGGCAGCGATGACGCCGTTTCGGTCGCAGTCAAACCACAGCTCGTCGAGCGCCAAGCGGCGATCGCCTCGATCTGCAGCTGCCAATGCGACGGTCCGGGCCCAGGTCCGTACTGCACGTGCCCCGAGTCGATGCAGTGTGAGCACCTGATAGACGACCTAGGGCTCGGTTCACCGAACCTCGCAGGTTCATACTGCATCCCCAAAGGCACGGCGTACGATCCCGGCGCTCCGCGCACCGAATGCGTCGAGCCGAACTGCGGAGCCAAACATCCCTACTGATCGTCGCGCTCCGCGCGCGCTCGGCTGGCTCGTATTTGCCGCCGCGCAGAGTGTCAGTACACTCGGCGCGGCGCAGGCTCCGCCACAGGTGCGCCCGCAAACTCCGCGCGCCTCGCTGGTCGTCATCCGCAGTGACGGCGCCGAAGCCTGCCCGGACGCCGCCGTCCTGGCCGAACGAGTCCGCGCAGTCGCGGGTGCAAACGTGATCGGTGTGGGCGTTTCAGCCGACCCGATCGAGAGCTGGGTTCAAGTGGCAATCAGCCGCAATTTCGGCGGATATGGCGCCCGTATCGACACTTCGGGCACACGCCACGGGAGCCGCTCCCTGGAAGACGTGGGGCCAACCTGCGAAAGCCTGGCCGACGCCGTGGCCATCACCATCGCCATGTTCTTGGATCCCTACGAAAGCGCGCCCTCAACTCGAGCACCCACGCCGATCGCGAGCAAACGGTTGCCCGAGCCAAAAGCGCCCGCGGCGAACGCTCCTGCCCAATCACCGCGCTACTTCGTCGATGGCTCTGCCGGCATTGCCTTCAACTTGCTCGCACACACTCAGCCATTTTTAGGCGTCGGCGTGGGCTGGCGAGCCAGCGCGCGCTGGTCCCTGGCATTGGGCGGCGTGTTCGTGCTTCCGGATCGCACGCTCGAAGGCACTCGCCACGTCGAGCTCGGTCTAACCTTCGCGTCTCTACAGCTGTGCGCCCGTGCCTTGGGCGATATCGACCACGCGAGCCTCTCGTGGTGCGCAGCGCCGCAGCTTGGCTCCCTCACCGGCGGCGGGCGAGGCTATCAGGATAATTTTTCCGAGCGGGCGCTGTGGCTCGCGCTGGCGATCGGCCCGGAGGCTGCCTTTCGCTTGACTCGCTCGCTCTCGTGGCTGCTCGCCGCGCAAGGTGTGATTCCGCTGCTGGAGCAGGGCTTCGACGTTCAAAGCAACGGCGTGCGCAGTAACGCATTTCAAACGCCCTCCGTGGCCGGCCTAGTTTCGCTCGGCTTACGGGTGCACTTGTGACTGCTTCGCAGCCGCCCGATCAGCGACTGGCCAGCTTCGAGCTGACCTACCGCCAACACTTCGCGTTCGCCTGGCGCGCGCTCAGGCGCTTGGGCGTATCCGAACGCGATTTGAACGACGCTGCCCAAGACGTATTTTTAATCGTGCATCGGAAGCTGCCCGAGTTCGACTTCGAACGCCCGATCACGACTTGGATTTACGCCATCTGCCTGCGCGTCGCCAGCGACCGACGACGCAGCGCCGTGCAGCGCCACGAGCAGCTCAGTGAAGACGCGGAGCCGAGCGAGAAGGCCGAGCAATCGCTGGCAGCGGACGCCGAAAGCCAGCAACTCAGTGAGCGTCGAGCACTGCTCGAAGCCGCGCTCGACGAAATGTCGCTCGAGCAGCGCGCCGTCTTCACCTTGTTCGAGCTCGAAGGCCGAACCGGCGAAGAAGTGGCTGAATTACTGGGGATCCCCGCCCCCACCGTCCATTCGCGGCTGCGCCTCGCGCGCGAAATCTTCCGCCGCAGCATCGAGCGCCACCGCGCTCGCGAACATTTCGAGTTACGTCGCATGGGAGGCGAGCGATGAGCGAATTGAAACATTGGTTGGACGAAGGCAGCGAAGCCGACGACTTCGAACGCGCAGTGTTGCGCGCAGGGCTAGAAGTTGACCCACCACGAGCGAAACAAGACCAGATCTGGTCGGGGCTGATGACCACCCTCGCCCTCACCCCCCTGGCCGCCGCGACCGCACATGCGGCAACTGCACAAGTGGCGACCGCACAAGCGGCACAAGCCGCGCAAGTGGCGACCGCACAAGCAGCGGTGGTTGGCGTCAGCAAATTGGGCGTCGTTGGGCTCGCCGTCGCCAAGGGCTTCGTCGTTGGCCTAGCCATTTACGGCGCGACGGCTGGCGTAACCGAAATTTCGAATCGATTCAGTGCACGTCAGGCGCTCGCACCGACCGCCCAGCAGGCGATTCGGCCGCCGCGAACGGCAACGAGCGCCGCCCAGCCTTCAACCGCATCGCCCGTACCCCTGCGCACAACCGCGAGCGAAGACGCGTCGGCGACCACCGCGTACGAACCTCAGCGCAGCAACGCGAGCGCGAAGATCGCCTCTCACGAACCCCCAAGTCCCGCGGCTGCGCTGCCCTCAGTCGCCACCTTCGACGATGCCGAACACCCGAGCAACGCGCGAGTGAGCCAACTCGAAGCCGAAACGCGCGCGCTGCGGCGCGCCCGCGCCGAACTGCGATTGGGCAAACTAGCCGACGCCTTCGCCACACTCGAAGCATCGCGACGCCAATTCTCCGCCCCCGAACTATACCAAGAACGCGAAGCCCTAATGATCGAACTCCTCTCCCGCAGCGGGCAAACCACATCCGCCAAACAACGCGCCCACGCATTCCTCACCCGCTTCCCAGAAAGCCCCCACGCCCAACAAATCCGACGCTTGACTGAACAATGAGCCTCCCGCCACGCCTCGAGACGAACAGCGGTCGCATCGCGTCATCCACCGCACTTTGACGCCGCTAGATCCCTAGTCCAAGCCGGGCAAGCCGATCCCATACTGGAGACGCTGGGCGTTCAGCTCGCAGGAGCCACGGCGGAACCCGGGGGTTGCTGCGGCGGAGTCCGCGAATGGGCGGAACTCGGGGTGCCGTACCGAGTGCTCCAAGTGCTGTTTCTCGCGAGATTTGGCGGCGGCATTCCAATCGCGCGTCAATTTACGCGGTGTTTCCACCATATATTTGGAATCGCGACGTGCAAAGCCAACTCCGAGCGCGGGGAGGTACGCGTCAATCAACCTACGGGGTGTGCGAGCGCTACGGATAGCTGAAGTGTGACATCGGCCCGGGAGTCAGCGCCTCTAGCGCTGAGCAATGCGTGCTCACGAGCAGCATTGCAGACCAGCGCACCGCACAACGAAGCAACGATCGCCAACCAAGCAGCCAATGAATTCGCCGTGCCCCTGAACTCCGACTCCCAGCACTCACTTTCGCTATCCACTCGCAGCAATCCGTCAGCACCTGAATCCGTTCGTCGTTGCGAACTCGAGCGTCGCGCCTCACTCTAGCCAGAGCTCGCGCCCCGCCGCGCCAGCAGCCCCGCCGGCCACAGCGCCGCCGGCGATCGACACTTGGCACCGCCTCACTCTCCTGCCCGGTCTCGAGCATCATGCGCGCGCGACGGCGAGCGCGGAGGAAAGCGAGCGCGCAGCGGATCGTGAGCCGCGTTTTGATCGGAATCGGGCGCCGCGCGAAATATCATTTCTAACTCCGGGCATATGTAGGCAAATTCGAAATATTGCTCGAAAGAGGCTGCACGATGATGTCTTGCCGCGCCGATCCCGCGAGGGGCTGAACGCCTTCGGCTGAGCGCTCACTAGGCGTGCGAAAGCTTTTTGGTGTATTCTGGTCGTGCTTGGATTGTCGGGCTCGCGCACGGTCGCCGAATGGCTCGGACATCGCGTTCTCGATTTGGTTCGAGCACGGGAGTGCGCACGATGAATGCATCCGAGACAGCCGACGCGGAAATCGAAGTTGGCAAGCTAAGAATCGCGCAGCTGGAGCGGGAAGCCATCGAACGCAGCGGGGACGCGGCCAAGGTGCTGCGTGTTCAGCTCGACCGCTATCAATCGTTGGTGCTGGCCATCGCGCAGGTGATCTGGACCAACAATTCACAAGGCGAAATGGTTGGGGAACAGCCGAGCTGGACCGCCTACACTGGGCAGAGCCCGGAGCAATATCAGCTGCGTGGTTGGCTGGACGCCGTACATCCGGATGATCGAGCGCCGAATCTGGCGCTCTGGGAACGCGCAGTCGCGGCGCGTGGCCCCTGTGAATACGAGCACCGCCTGCGCCGTCACGACGGCGAGTATCGCTACTTTTCCGTGCGAGCCGTGCCCGTATTCACCGACGACGGCGCTATCCGTGAGTGGGCCGGGATCCACACCGACATCACGCAGCGCAAGCTCACGGAAGATCAACTGCGCGCGTCCGCGCTGTCGCTCGGACAGAGTAACCGCGAGCTGGAAGAGTTCGCGACCGTGGCTTCCCATGACTTGCAAGAGCCGCTACGCAAGATCCGCTCATTTGTCAGCTGCCTCCGCGACGAGCAGGCCGACACGCTCAACTCGGAAGGGCGTGATTACTTGGATCGCATTCAGAGCGCTGCGACTCGCATGACCACACTAGTCGCAGACCTTTTAGAGTTCAGCCGCGTCTCGTCCAAGGGCAAGCCCTTCATCCCCGTCGATCTGAACGAGGTGATCGCCGGTGTGGTGTCGGATCTGGAGGCGCGCTTCGTGCAAACCGCCGGCCGCGCAGAGATCTTGCAATTGCCCACGGTCGCCAGCGACCCAATTCAAATGCGCCAGCTGCTGCAGAATCTGCTGGGGAATGCGCTCAAGTTTCACAAACGAGACGAGACGCCAGTGGTGCGAGTCAGCGCCGAAATCACCCACGACGTCGATCCGAACGGCAGCGCCCAAGCCAGCGGAACGTGCCGAATCTCGGTGAGCGACAACGGCATTGGCTTCGACGAAAAATATCTCGATCGCGTATTTACGATCTTCCAGCGCCTGCACGGCCGTGGGGACTACGAGGGCACCGGCATTGGTTTGGCGATTTGCAGGAAAATCGCCGAGCGCCACGGCGGCTCGATCACGGCACGCAGCGCGCCTGGTCAGGGCGCGACGTTCATCGTCACGCTGCCGCTCTTGCAGAAGGCCGAAGGCAGCCATGTCCGATAGCGTAATCCCCCCCAGACCGCACGTTATCCTATTGGCGGACGACGACCCGGACGACATCGAGATGACGCGGCGGGCCTTGGCCAAGAACAATTTGGGCGCTGAACTCTACACCGTCGGCGATGGCGAAGAGTTATTGGACTTCTTGAATCATCGCGGCGCGTGCGCCCCGCCCGCGCGTTCGCCCACACCATCGCTGATCCTGCTCGACCTCAACATGCCCAAGATGGACGGCCGCGAGGCCCTGGCAGAGATCAAGTCCGACCCCAAGCTTCACCGCATCCCGGTCGTGGTCATGACGACTTCGACCGCGGATCAAGACATCGCCCGCGCCTATGATCTCGGCAGCAACTCCTTCATCAGTAAGCCGATCACGCTGGCGGAGCTGGTCGATATTACGAAAGTGCTGGGTCAATATTGGCTCGGAGTCGTGAAGCTGCCCACGCTCCCGGGGAGCCAAACATGACCGCCTCGAGCGTTCGGCTGCTATTGGTGGAGGACGACGAGGAGGACTTTCTGCTCACCGGCAAACTCTTGCGCGCCAGCGAGCGGACTAGCTTCAAGATCGACTGGTTCAGCAACTTCGATGCCGCGCTCGAAGCGCTCAAGACGCCCTACGACGTCTGCCTGGTCGACTATCGACTGGGCGCGGAGTCTGGGCTCGTTTTCATCGAGCGCGCCATCACACAGGGGTTTCTAGGCCCGATCATTTTGCTCACCGGCCGCGGCGACCACGATGTGGATTTGCAGGCCATGAAGGCCGGCGCCGCCGACTACCTGGTCAAGGACCAGCTGAACGCGCAGCTGCTCGAGCGAGTCGTGCGGCATTCGATGGAGCGGAAGATAACGGAGCGAGCGCTCGCGCGCAGCGAAGCGCAGCTCCGACAAGCCCAGAAGATGGATGCCATTGGCAGCCTAGCGGCGGGCATCGCCCATGACTTCAATAACCTACTATCGATCGTGCTGAGCTACAGCGAACTGGCGGCCGAGTCGCTCGTGGAGGGCGATCCGATCCGCTCCGACTTGCTGCAGATCAGTGAGGCTGGCATTCGCGCCGCTGCCCTGACCAGACAACTCTTGGCTTTCAGTCACCAGCAGATCTTACAGCCCAAGATTTTGGACCTGAACGAAGTCTTCGCGAAAATGGAGACGATGCTGCGTCGCCTGCTGGGGGAAGACATCGAGCTCGCAGCTCCGCGTTCGGCCATGCCGCAGCAGATCATGGCCGATCCGAGCCAGGTGGAGCAGGTGATCATGAATCTGGCGGTGAACGCGCGCGACGCGATGCCGCAAGGCGGCAAGATCACGGTCGAAACCACCGCGGTCATGTTGGATGAAGAGTTCGCAGCCCATCACCTCGGCGCGAAAGCAGGGCCGCACATCCTACTATCGGTCAGCGACACCGGCACCGGCATGAGCGCGGCCACACTGAAGCGTGTCTTCGAGCCGTTCTTCACCACCAAGGAATTGGGCAAGGGCACGGGCCTCGGGCTGGCGACCGTGTTTGGCGTTGTTCACCAGAGTGGCGGCGTGATCTGCGTCGACAGCGTGCTCGGCTCAGGCACGACGTTCAGCGTCTATTTCCCAGTCGCTGCGGGAACGGTCGACCAATTGCCAGAACCAACCAATTTGGATCGGCCTTCGCTGATCGGCACCGAAACCATCTTACTAGTCGAGGACGAAGAACGTGTTCGCTTGCTCGTGCGCGCGATCCTCACCAAGTTCGGATACATCGTCTTGGACGCACAAAGCGGCGGAGACGCCCTGCTCTTGTGCGAGCAACACCCAGATACCATCGACCTACTCTTGACCGACGTGGTGATGCCGCGCATGAGCGGTCGGCAGCTGGCCGAAAGGCTTGCCCTGATCCGGCCCCAACTAAAAGTGTTGTACATGTCCGGGTACACGAGCGACGCCGTCTTGCGCCACGGCGTACGCGACGCCACCATCGCCTTCATTCAGAAGCCAATCACCCCCGGCTTGCTCGTGCGCAGGGTGCGTGAAGCGCTAGACTCCGATTACGTCGGTCTGTACGCCTCGGGAAACATGCCCGCTGCCTTGACAGTCGCGGCCTCGTCTTGAGCCTGTGGCCCGCGGGTCGCGAGCGTGCCGAGGCGGTCACGGCGAGCATCGCGCACGAGCTGAGCAACGTGCTGACGGTCGTCCGAACGTACACGCATTTCGCCCGCCAGCCGACCACGCCCGAGCAGCTCGCTCGAGATTTGGTGGTGGTGGCAGCGGCGGCCGAGCGCGCCGGTGCGTTGGTGGATTGGCTGGCGTCGACCAGCGAAGAGGCCCCGCGCGCAGCGGACGAGCTATCCGCGAATGACTTCGTCTCGGCGCTCTGCGTTCGTCTGCAGCAATTGACCTCCTCCAGGGCCAGCGTAGGAATCATGCGCGTCGGCGACGACGTCACGTTCCGCGCCAACGGCTTACGTTTGGAGCACGTCGTCATGTCCCTGGTACTGGCGGCGAGCCAGCAGTCGGCGGACACTGCCTTCTCATTTTCGGTCAAACGGCGCACACTGTCTACGACGCAGCTGCCTCGGCTCGTCGCGGGCGAGTATGCCGTGCTCGGGATCACTTGCAGCAACGTGCTCCTTTCCAGCGCTTGGAAGGAAGAGGCCACGGCGGCTCCGGATCAAATCGCCGCCTTGGTGGCACCGTTCAGTGACCTTCTGCGGACGATGAACGGGCACCTGGAGATCCTCACTCGCGGCGAGCAGCTGCATTTCGACATTTACTTGCCGGCAGTACCGACCGCGCGAACGCGCAGCGTCAAACCGAGGCTGGCGCTGGTCCCGCGGAGCGCGCACACCGTGTGTGTGATCGAAAACGAAACCGCGATTCGACTAGCGATGTTGCGATCACTGGCAGCTGCTGGCTACTTCGTGCTGGAAGCCAACGACGGCGTTGCGGCGCGGCAACTGCTGATCGAGCGCGGTCAAGCCGTCGCGCTCTTGATCTGCGACTTGGGCATGATCAACGATGGCGAGGACTTCTTTGCCTGGGCCAAAGCGACCTGCCCACAGGCCGCTGTGCTGCTGATCTCTGGCAACGCGCCGCGCGGTGAAGCCAAGGCGAGCAGCATTCGCGCACGCTTCCTGGCCAAGCCATTCAGCCCCACGGCCCTCGTGGCCGCCGCCAGAGCGACGATCGCCGAAACCGAAGCAGAAGCCCGAGGCATCGCTCCCGGCCAGCGCCTCGTGGTCTTGATCGTCGATGACGAAGAGGTAGTCCGCAGCTCTTTCGTCCGCTTGTTGGCCGAATGCAACTTCGAAACCGTGCTCGCCAACACGGGCGCACATGCTTTGCAGATCATGTCCGAGCGGCACGTGGACGCGATCGTAGCCGATCAGTTCATGCCCGGCCTCGATGGCATCGGGCTCCTGGCGCTCGTACGCGAGCGCTTCCCCGACTGCACGCGTCTCCTGTGCACCGGACACCCCGCGTCGGAGATCGTGATCAACGCCGTGAACGGCGGTCGAATTCACCGCGTGTTGCCCAAATCGATGCACGCGGTCGCATTGCGCGACGAGATCGAGCGCGCGGTGCTCGACGCCGTGCACATGTAGGTTCGACGAGTCCGAGCGACGCCTGCCAGCCAAGCGCGGGCCGTCATCCCTCAGCGAATTCCTGCAGGCCAAAGCTCGGCCTGGTCTTGCTGCGTCCGCGAGACGCGCCACGGATTCGTCGCGCAAATTGCTAATATCGAATCTGACACGCGACTTGCCTCAGATTTTTCGTTCACGACTCCACCGTTGCAAAACGGCAGCGAGCGACTGAAAGCGCGCCAAGTGAGCGCGATCATGAGCGTCTCCGCCTTACGGTTTCATGCGTCAAATATCGCGATCGATCGCACACTTATGTTTGACCGGGCTGGACGTACTACTGAATGTAACTAAACACGAGCATCCACAAAACGGATACTCTATTGAAGGGAATTACCAATTCATGACGAAATTTTCGAAGATTGCGCTCAGTTCACTGGCTGTAATGGGAGCCTTTCTTCCGGCATTGCCCGCTAGTGCGGAAGACCTGTCGGTTACCGCCACGGTGATCGAAAGCTGCGCGATTGTCACGGCGCCGGTCGCGTTCGGCAACTACGATCCATCGGTCGTCAACGCCGCCACCGCGCTCGACGGGGCCGGTTCAGTGACCGTCACTTGCACCCTGGGCAGCGACGGCTTCATCAGGATGAGCCAGGGCGCGAACGACATCGCCGGCAGCGCCGACATCCCCCAGCGAAGAATGGCCAACGGCGCGGGCGACTTTCTCAGTTACCACTTGTACACGGATCCCACTCGCCTGGATGTCTGGGGCGATACTGACGCCGCCGCCTTGACCTACACGGGTACCGGCGCAGCCTCCGCCGCCATCCCGGTCTACGGGCGTATCCCGGGCGCGCAAAACGTGCCGGCAGCTGCCTATACCGACACCGTCGCCGCCACCGTTACCTTCTAGTCGGACGAGCACTCCATGCAGCAGCTACGATTGCTACCGCTACTGATCACGCTACTGGTGGCATCTTACGCTTCTGCCGTACGGGGCTCGGTCGTCGCCGTCAACCCCGTTCGCGTCCTTCTCTCGAGCAGCAAGCACAGCGAGCAGCTGAAGCTGACCAACAACGGCGCCAAGGCGGCGCGCTTCCAAGTCACGGCTCATGCCTGGCACGAGACGCCGGACGGGCGCATGGAGTTGGTGCAGACGAACGATCTGTTGTTCTTTCCATCTTTGCTCGAGATTGGGCCCGGACAGTCGCGTCGCGTGCGCATCGGCTCGACGGTGCCCGCCAGCAACTCGGAGTTGAGCTATCGAATCATCGTTTCCGAGCTGCCCTCGGCGGATCGAATCGCGGGCGTCGTTCAAGTGCTCACGCGGCTGAGCGTACCCGTATTCGTACAGCCCACCGCTCCGCGTCCGAAGGTGGCGCTGAAGACGCGGCTGGAGGCCGGTCAGCTGCGGATCTCGCTCCAGAACCCCGGCAACGTCTATTTCAAAGCCACGTTCCTGCGCGTGGTCGCGCGCTCCAAACTCGGGGGCATCATACTCGATAAGACGCTCGAGGGCTGGTACGTGCTCGCGTTCACCCATCGCGAATACACATTGGCGATTCCCAAGGACGTTTGCTCACAAGTAAACTCCGTAACAACGACGGTAACTACCGAGCGCGGTAAGACTAGCGTGGTCAGCCAGGTTCCCGCTGGCACTGGCTGCTAGCGCCGAACGCGCGAGGCAGGCACCGAGGCAGCCAGGCTGCGCCAAGAGCCTGCGTCTATTGATGGCTTCCCTGGCAATCTTCACGAGCGTGCTCGCCTCCGGGCAAGCGCACGCCGCTGACGAGTTCGAGCGCGCCATCTTGGACGTCACGGTCAACGGCTCGCCGCGCGGCGAAGCGTTCGTCTTCATTGGCAAGGGCGATGTGTTGATACCGCTCGAGCGCCTGCGAGAGGCCGGCTTGGTTCGGCTGCACGTCCCGACCGTACGTCACGCAGGGGTCGTGCACGTCTCACTGAACGCCGCCTCGCCGCCATTGCGCTTCAGCTACGACGAGCACGCGCTCACGCTGGATATCGTCGCTCCGACCTCCACGCTCGCGCAGAGCACGCTGGATTTGTCGAGCCACGCGCCGCCCGGGTTGGTCTACGACTATGCACCCAGCATTTTCATCAATTACGCGCCGCGCTTGCTCGACGGCCGGCGCTTCGAGGCGTTCGCCGAGGCCGGCGTATCGCTGGGCGCAACCGTCGTGGACACCAGCGCCAGCTACAATCCCGATCGCGGCGCCACGCGCCTGATCAGCAAAGCCGTATTCGACGATCGCGCCAACCTGCGCAGCGCGACGCTGGGTGATACCTACGTTTCTGCGGGCCCACTCGGCGGTTCGCTCTTGCTGGGCGGCATCTCGCTGGCTCGGAATTACGCGCTCGATCCGTACTTGGTCAAGATCCCGCGCCTCGCCTTTGCTGCGAGCGCGCTGGCACCTTCGACGCTGGATGTGTACGTCAACGACGTGTTGGTTCGTCGCATGCCGATCGACGCCGGCGAATTCAAGCTCACCAACATCTCTCCCATCACGGGCGCCGGGACGACGCGCTATGTGCTGCGGGACGCGTTCGGTCGTGAGCAACGTCTGGAGTCGAGCTACTATGCCTCCGCGGGAGTGCTCGCGCGTGGCCTCTCGGAGTACACCTACGGGCTCGGGCTCGTGCGCCGCGACTTCGGCACCAAGAGCTTCAGCTACGGTGAGCCCGCGCTGCTCGCGCGTCACCGCATCGGCATCACCAACCAGCTGACGGCCGGCTTCCACGCGGAGTTCGACCGCTCACGTGTGAACGTTGGCTCCGAGTTCACCATTGCCGCAGGCTTCGGCGAACTGGAGGTGCACCTCGCGGCTAGCAGCACGATCGAGGCGAACCTGCGGCGGGGCACGGCCGGAATCGTCGGCTATGCGTACCGGCGTGGGCGCGTCGCGCTGCGCACGAGTGTACGCGGGGCCTCCCGCTCCTACTCGAACTTGAGCCTAGATCCGGCGCAAGAGCGCAGCTTGGTCGAGCACGTGACGACGGTCAGCCATTCGCTCGGCGCCAGCAGCAACCTGGGAGCGGAGCTCGGCTTCGCTTTGCGTCGCGACGAAGGTCCGAGTGCCCGCGTGAGCCTGATGTTCAGCACGCGGCTTTCGCGGGTATTTGGACTGCAGGTCAAGACGTCACGCAGCCGCACCGGCCTCGCCGCCTGGCAGCACGACGTATTCACCATGCTCACGATGGCGCTCCCGCTGCAACACGTCGCGGAGCTGACTGAGCACACGAACGAGCGGGGCAGCGATCTGACCGCTCGACTGTCGCGGCCTCTCGTCAAACCCACCGACGTCGGCTACCAAGTGAACGGAGCCGTGGGGAGCACCGCTCGCGCGGCGGCGAGCGTTCAGGGGCAGGCCCCGTTCGGAAGAGCGAGCGCGACATACACCAACACCGAAGGTCAGCAACACACGCTGCTGGAGGCCTCCGGCAGCGTGGTGCTGGTCAAGCAGGGGATTTACTTCGCGCAGCCGTTGACTCAGTCATTCGCAGTGCTGGAGGTGCCCGGAGCTGCGGGCGTGCGCGGCTATCTCAACAATCGAGAGATGGGCAGAACCAACGCAAATGGCCGACTCTTCATCCCGAATCTACTGCCCTATCAAAGTAATCGCTTGAGCATCGCAGCCGAGGACTTGCCCGTCGACTACGAACTCGAGGCCGAGGAGGTGGCGCTGGCGCCGCCGACGCGTGGCGGTGCACTGGTGACTTTCCCGGCGAATCGAATTCGCTTCGTGCGCGGCTGGATCGAACGTCGGCGAGGCTCGGACTTTACCGTGATCAAGGACGGCACGCTGAGCGTCATCACGCCCGAGAGGACCTTCGTTTCGCCCCTCGGCGAGCGCGGCGAGTTCGAACTCGCCGGTCTGCCGGAAGGACGCTGGGAGGGCCGCGTCAGCTCGACAGAAGGCAACTGTCGCGTGGCGCTGGGCGTCGTGCCGAGCGAAGACGCGGTGCAAAACCTAGGCGCCGTGATCTGCGAGACCGCTACACCGAAAGCGGCTCACCCATGAGACTACCGCTCGTCTGCATGGTCGCCGCACTGACGACGGTCCTCGCTCAGCCAGCGCATGCAGCGACCTGCTCGATTGGCTCGATCGTAGGTCTCATTTTTGGCAGCTACGATGTGTTGAGCGGCAGCGCGCTCGATTCCGCAGGGTCGGTGACCTACCGCTGCGACAACGTCAGCGTGCTCGACGCAATCAGGATCCATTTGAGCGCGGGGAGCTCCCCGAGCTTTCAGCCGCGGACCTTGCAACAGGGGGGAAATAGCCTGCAATACAACCTGTACCTCGATCCGTCACGCAGCGCGGTGTGGGGCGACGGTAGTGCAGGCACCAGCCAATACGGCCCGACTCTGCCGCCCGAAGGCAGCAGCGTGCAGCTCAACATTTATGGACGAGTGCCCAGTCGTCAGAACGTTTACGCCGGTTCGTATTCCGACACGGTCGTGATCACGATCATTTTTTAGGCGAGGTTGCAACAACGGGCCTACGCCCGGCGGTTCTCCCAAACACCAGCAACGAGCTCTACTACTTTGTCGATCCAATCCTCCATACGCCACTCGCGCTCGACCCGAGCAGCAGCGAAGGGCATTTCCTGGTCTGGATCTCTGACCTGGCTGGCGGTCGTCATCAGTTTCGTCCATGCATCCACGGCACAGGCGCAAGCCCGCGACCTCGATACCTACGCGTTAGCGCCGCTCCAGGCCGGCAGCCTGCTCAGCGTGTGGGGCAGTAGCCCAATCGCAACGGGGCGCTACGCACTCGGACTCGGAATGCAAGTGCGGCCTCCGCTCTCGAACGAGCAAGCAGCGACCGGTAGCGCGCCGAACGCGGGCGCGATTTCCACGCTGGAACTGCTGGCGACCGTTGGATTTTGGCGGGGAATGGACATTTCCGGGGGGATCACGGCGTTCAACGGTAGCCTCGACGGCTCGAATTCGCGCGACACGCAGAGCTCTGCGGCCTTGGGAGATCTGCGGCTGATACCGCGCTTGCGCCTGCTGGGTGGAGATTCCGGGGCCGGGCTGGCACTCGCAATACCGATCTGGATCCCAGCGGGCAACGCTTCCGCCTACAGCGCGCAAGGCATTCGTTTCGAGCCCCGAGCGCTGACCAGCTATTATAGCAAGTACGCCACGCTGTCCGCAAGCGCAGGCTACCTTTTCAGTCGTTCGAGCGCTGAGCAAGAGTGGAGCGCGATCACGGGCGGCATCGGGGCCGACGTGCCAGTGATCGACACCTGGTCGGTGGTGATGGAGCTAGCGAGTCGCTGGCAGCTGCACGATCGGGGCGCGGCGCCGGGCACACGCCTGCCCGTGGAGGCGCGCGCAGCCGTGCGATTCTCGCAGGCGAGCTGGGTCGTACAGTTGGGAGGCGGAATAGGCCTGCTCGGCGGAGCTTCACAGCCCGATTGGCGGCTACTCGCGTCCGTTGGTTTTAGAGCGCCAGAAGTCCAACGTACAGAGACGGCAAAGCCCCCGAGCGATCACGATCGCGGGGTAGATCCCTGCCGCAGCGAAGGCGGACCCGGTTTGGGCGACGTGGGCGACTGTCCACTCGAACCCGAAGAACCAGGCGAGTTCGCAGCGGAGCCGTCAGTCGAGGTCGCCGAGGAAACCCCGTCTGCAGTGCCTCCGATCGAGGCGGCAACGGACGCTCCGCTGCTACCAATCCGAGAGATCTTGTACTTCGAGCTCAACAGAATGGATCTGGATGCAACTCAGCTCGCAGTGTTGGACCTAGTCGAGGCGCAGCTGCGGTCGTCTCCAGCTGACGCTGAGCTAGTGATCGAAGGGCACAGCGACAGCATCGGACCGCCGCCCTTCAACTCGTCCTTGTCACGAATGCGGGCCTCGACGGTTCGACTCTACTTGATTCAACGCGGCATACCGTGGAGACGCCTGCTGATCACCAGCTACGGTTCGTCGCGACCCGTGGAACCTGACGTCGACCGATCCGGTCGAGCACGCAATCGGCGCGTCGAGTTTCGGCTGGTTCGCAAGCACCAGGCGAAGCACTGATTTGCACGCTCGAGTCTTCGACTTTGGAGGCGTGGCTTCGGGCTACGCGCCGCGCAGCGTCGTCGCGCGCCCGCTAACCCAATCCCCAAGCCAATCAGCGCAAGCAGGTCGTTGCGAGTCTCGCCGCGCGTCGAGCCGCCTGCGACGCGACAACCGCAGGCGGTCGCGGAACGCCCAGCGTCGTTGGGCGCGCTACTGCCTCGCCCACCATCGCCCGCGCCCGCCTCCGCGCCTGCCCCAGCCATCCCAGCCGCGCTCGATATCGCCCCGCCACCCGCAACCCCAGGCGCGCCCGCCGCCGAACACTCGCCCCCGGTCACGGGAACGCACTCTCCTTCGCTACCCTTCGCCGCGCAACTCTCGCACGGCCCGCCGCAGGCCGACTCGCAACATACGGCGTCCGAACAGGACTCGCTCGCACACTCGGCAGCCGCTTTGCATGCTCGTCCAAGCGGCTTCTTTTCGGCACACTTGCCATTGAGGCAATAGCCACTCAGCGGGTCGCAGTTCGAATCCGCTTCGCACGAGGTGCTGCAAGCCGCCGCAGAGCAAGCATAAGGCGAGCAACTCACCGAGTCACGCCGGCAAGTGCCCGCGCCGTCACAGACCCTGCCGGTCACGCCATTGTCAGAACACACCGTCTCTCCGCACGCAGTACCGAGCTTCGCGAAAGCACGACACCCGCGCTTGCCGTCGCAAGCACCATCCGCGAGGCAAGACGCGGGGAAGGCCCGCCCCTCCGCGCACTCGTCGTCCGGATCTTGATCGGCCGCGATCGGCAAACACGAGCCGTCCTTGCCACCCGTGAGCAGCGCCGCACACGCCTCGCAAGGTCCGTCGCAGGCTGACTCGCAACACACGGCATCCACGCAGTGGCCGGTCGAACAGATCGCACATCCGGGCTCCTTGCAGCCACCGCCCTCAGCGGCACCGTCGCAGCTTTGCCCCGCGTTGCTTGGCTCTCGACACAGTCCATCGGCAGCGCAGAATCTGCCGTCCGTGCAGTCTATGTCGTGTTGGCAGCGGGCACGGCACGTTCCATCGGCGCAAAACGCGGTGCTTCCGCACTCGACGTCCGTGACGCACGCGTCGCTGAAGACGTATGCGGTACCGAGCTCCGCTTGCGTCGTGCCCCGCACGCCAACTACGGCGTATTGCCCGTCTACTGCGACGGACGGGGACGAGGCCGCCGTAAGAATGGCGTCGCCCTGTTGCGCCCAACCCCTACCGGTACGCGCAAAGAAGTAGGCCGCGCGCCTCGAACCGATGATTGCCGTCTGACCCGAGAAGGAGAGTTTATTCCCGAAGTCCTCGTCGGTTACAGCGGGCGCGATTGCCGATACAGACTGTGCCCAAACGCCGTTCGTGCGCACGAACTCATAGACGACGCCAGCGATGAGACCGGCGCTGTCCAAACGCACCGCACTAATCAGAAGCGTATCGCCCGAAAGAACCACGGCGCGTCCGAACGCGAGGTGCGGAGCGTCAGCTGGCGGAGAAAGAGTGGCACCTTGCGCCCAGGCTACACCCGTGCGCGTGAACACGTAGGCGTGACCGACAAGAGGTGCGGTTACGACCGTGGTATCGCCAGAAATCGAAACGGCGTTCCCGAGTCTGCTATCGCTAGGGGTTAAGTCAACGGTCAGTTTGGCCTGCGGCAGCCATGAGTCCCCGCTTCGAACGAAGACGTAGGCACCGGGAGGCTTGTAACTCCCTACTCCGATCTGTATGAGATTCTGAAGCGGCACTCCCACCACCGCTGTGTCGCCGGACACTGACACCGAAGTCACCCACCAATCGCGCAACGATGTGTCTGCGCCGATCAGTCGCTCGGCCGCTCCCCACGTCGATCCGTGCCGAGGGAAAGCGTACGCGCTTGCGGCGTTGATGGCACCCGCGATCAAATAATCCCCCGATAGCGCACACGGAGAACCCAAAGCAGCGGTCGAGATTCCATCGTTCAACGTCAGCGGTGAACCCGCGGCAATCCAATTCGAACCCAAGCGTTCATAGACGTACGCGGCTCCCCCCAAGTCGGTCCCGGCATCGCTCGCATAACTGGTCACGACGATCGTGCTCCCAGCGATGGCGACCGAATCGCCGAACGAACGCTTTGGAAGGCCTGGTTCGACCAACGCGGGCCCGCGCTGCGTCCAAACCTCCGAGGTTTGCGCGCCCGCGGAGGCGGCCGTGGCGAATATCGTCAGGCACAGCAGGATTGCGCGTGGCGGAGAACGGGTCATACGTGGCTATTGAACGGGCCCATCATTACAAACATCGACGCCGAGCGTGATCGAGAGCGTGAACACTGCGTTTCGAGACGTAGACTCCGCAAGGGTGTCCCCCGCTGCAATGGGGCGTGGCGGACGGGCAAGGATGGCCAAGGATCATCCCGCCGTACACGCAAAGACTCGTCCGCCGTCCCAACCTGAATTGGATCCTGGTGACCAATCTTCCTTTGATTGCTCATAGGCTCATGGCCCTTGGCACAAAAATCGCTCGAGCGTTAACAGTAGAAGGGCCTCGACGTCGTTCACCCATTGTGGACGTTCACATGACTCTAGTGTCGCATTGTCATTAGCTGGAGGGTTGGACGTAACGTGATGGATTCCCGTTGCTGCTGCTGCGGTGGCGGAAGCAGCAGACAGAATGCCGTCCCCGATGGCAGCAGCAGCTTCGCTGGCTCCCACTCGCAAAGCACGCTCCAATAATGATGAGCGGAATCGCCGCCCGTAAGGATCTACTTTGTTCACAGGATCATTGCCCGCGCAGACATAAGTTCGCGTGCCCTTCGCGAAAGTCTATCGGATCCTTACTCGTCCACCTTCCGACGACCGGATCATAATCCCTTGCGCCAAACCGCACTTCGACGATCCTCAAGGTGTCGACCCCTCGCTTCTCTTCCCCTTCTTAGCTGGAATCAGCACCCTCAAAATAACAGCAAGCCCAACAACCCCGCACGCGAGCAAAGACTGCACGGCGAGTGCCACCGCTCCGGTCGAAGACGTTGAGTGACGAAAGCCGATTCCTGAATCGATAGCTAGCCAAGAGATGACTAGCAGCACCGGCACTATGAGAATCAGGCCCAGGAAGTGCCATGCGAGAATCAGCAAATAAAAGGGCAAAATCCCAATAAGAACGCCTACTGGTGCTTGAGGCATCACAACCCAGGCATGCCAGATGGCGGCACCAACCACGAGAAGCACCTTTGCAAGTATCGTTGGAGTAGCTCGCTTCACGGACCCCCGCAGACGCAGTTGGCCTGTGCACTGTTGTACGCCGATTGGCCCAGCCCGCTCACGGCGCCAAAGTAGACGATACTAGCAATGTCGCAGGTGTCGCCCTGGGCTGCACAGTCTCGCGCCATGTCGTGGCCGAGGTTCCAATCACAATCAAACTTATCTGAGCCACAGTTTGAGTAGCAATTGTCGTGAGCGTAGCACGCATTCTGTAGGTTGCTTGAGCCGAGAGTATCCGTGTCCGGAACATACTTGCCATTCGCGCCGCTTCCGCACCAGTCCGTGGGATCTCGCAGCCAAGGTTGTGCTGGCGTCCACGGGATTCCGCCCCCTCCTTCGCTCCCACCTTCACCGGTTCCGGACGCACCGCCCGTACCCTTCGGCCCAGTTGGTTGTCGACCAGTGCGATCTAAAAAGTTCACCGGGTCGTTCCAGGCATACACATACAGGTTAACGCCGCCGCGGAAGCGCGTCGGATCCTTGCTCGTCCACCTACCCACGTTGGGATCATAATCCCGTGCGCCAAACCGCACGAGCCCCGTGTCCGGGTCGTACAAACCGCCCGCAAATCCGAATGGAATCCTCAATGACACGGTGTCCTCGAGCACAATTCCGAACTCATCGTGCCGCATGCGTGCCGCGACGAGACCGGTCGCAGCATTAACCATTACGCGGGGCGACCCGAGCTCGTCGCTGAAGATGCGGTACGTCGTGCTGCCTTGAATCACGTAGTCGGGGGAGTTCTTGCCTGATGCGTAGACGAAACGTTTGGCTATCGTACCATCCGCATTTAGCTCGGCAACTGGGTGCAGCTGATCGCGGTACAGCCACCGCGCGACCACGGCACCATTCTTCTTTTTAGCAACACGGCGATTCTGGCCATCCACGACATACTCGATGTAGTCGTTGTTCGGAAGATCGACCCGCCTCAAGTTTCCGAAGACGTCGTAGGTATAGCTCGTCAAGGCTGTGGTCGCGGCATTGGTCTTTGTCTTTAGCTCCCCATTCTTGGTATAACTGTACGTGTATGTCCCATCAGACTCGAGGCGATCTTGAGCGTCGTAGCTAGCAGTCGTTCCGCCCCCACGATTTCCGTTCGAGTCATACGAATAGGAACGAACAGGCGTGGTAGCTCCGTTTTCGTAGACCTTCCAAAGTCTACCGCGTCCGTCGTATTCGTAGTCGGTCGTTGTAGTGTCGCTTTCGAGCGTTTCGACCTTGTGTAGTACGCGACCAAGACCGTCGCGGGGATGATTCTCGTCGTCGTAGGAGACGGCGTACCGCGTGTTAGAGCCAATCGCACCGACTTCGGTCGCGAGTTCGCCGAACGCATTGTAGGTCATCGAACTGCTAGTGGAACTCAGCTCCGTCCCCATTAGGAATCCAACGGGGACGTCGTAGAGTAGCGTCATCGAACCAGTGCCAGGCGTTGCGCCACAGGTACTCGGCGATGCGCAAGTCAGCAGACCATCGTCGTCGTACTCAAATTTGATGCTCGAGGCGCTGCCACTGGTGCCGGCGACGGTCTCCGCAACCCGTCGGAAGTTGGCGTCATAGGTCCAGCCGACCGAGCCAGCAACGTTGCCACTCCACTCAATCCCCTTCGAAAGCCTACCGTCGTAGGTAAACCCGACAGTAACGCCCTGCGAGGGATGCAAAACTTGCTTCAGTCGACCCGGAGCGCAGCCAGTGCAGACCGTTGCGTCGTAATACTTGCTTGTCACTGTTCCGGCAGACCCTTGAATCGTCGACAGCCGACCGAAGGCATCATATCCGTAGTTGAGAACCTCTCCGTCCGGTCGGGTCATCGCCTGCGGCCTGCGGTCTGCGTCGTAAACGTAAGTGGTTTCTGGCGCGATGATGCTGGCCAGTGCCGGTGGTGTGTACTGGTCCATCAAACTGACTGGCGTATAACTCATCCCGTGCGCCGGCTGACCCGGTGGAGTGACTGAGCTCAGATTGTCGAGCCCATCCCAGCCAACGCCGGTGACCACCCCGTCAGTCGTCTCACTCGTGGCACGGCCACGTGCATCGCGAGTGAAAGTCGTGGTTTGGGAGAGTGCGTTGGCCACGCTCTGAAGGTAGCCGTTCCACGCATTCTGTGTGTTGAAATAGTCAAAAGTTTGGTTCCTCAGGCCTTGATCAATAGATTTGATGCGCCCGGAGGAGTCGAATTGAGTCGAACGCTTGGTGATGCCAGGCCGCGTAAAGTCTTTCACTCGCCCGTCGGAGTCAAGAACAAGATCCGTATATCGATTGAGCGGGCTGACCGAATGCCAGGTGCGCGTGCCTACGTCGAACGTGCTGGACCAAATCTTGCCGTTCAACGTCGTCGTTTCGGTGAGGGTCGTGAGGTTACCACCGGCCTTCGTCGCCGTTCGGACCATTGAACGGGTTTGGGTCAGGCCCAGCGGTGTCTTCGTTGTCACTGACAACGTAGGCGCTAGCATGCCGTACCTCGGATCGGTGAGCTGCCGGCTTGTCGTAGTGGTGCCGTCGGCAGCTGTCGTGGTCGTCACGCCGTTCGGGGCGAATGACAACGATTGATTCAAGTGATCCGGGCCGCTACTCACGCGCGCAAAGGTACCGTCCGCATCCCTCTTCGTTTCGAAGCTCGACCGGCTGCCAAGCAGCGTGGTCAAAGTGACGGTAAAACCGGTCGGCGTGTCGGTACGCGCCAGGGTCTTGGAACCCAATGCGGCGTCCTGATCGACCAAAAGCCGCCCCAATGTATCGTAGCTATAATACGCGACGTCAAGGTTGGGATCGGTCTTGCTCAACATCAGACCATTTGCGTCGTAGGAAAAGCTTGTCTGATAGTTGGCAGGATCGGTCACCGTTTCAAGGTAGTTGTTCGCATCCACCGTGAGTAGTGTTTCTTGTCCAAAGGGCGCGACAATTTTGCTGGGATTACCGCTCGAATCGTGTTCGAAGCGGGTGACGTTGCCAGCGACGTCGGTCACACTTGCGAGCCGGCCGGCGAAGTCATACGTGAACTGCATAAGCACCGCGCCCGTCAAAGCGTCCGATGTTTGCAGATGACGACCCCGACCGTCGAAGGAGTCAATCAGTCGACCGTCTTCCGACGCAAATTCGATCAAATCACTGGGGCTCGAAAAGCCGGTAAGCGCAGGACCGAGGCGACGAACCTGGTTGTCGGTCGTGCATGCCAAGTAGACATTGCCGTCCGGTGCTACGCGGATTCCTTGCGAAGCTTTGAAAGTAGCTGCGGCGGCTGGACCGTTGTCGCCAGAACTTGTAGTGCTACCGGCAACACCTGCCAGCGTGCTGATGGTGCCGGACGGAACGACTAAGCGCACAGTGTTGTTCTGATCCAGGATCATCACGGCGCCATCAGTGCGCACGGCGATGTCAGTCGGCTGCCTCAACAGCGCTGCTTTGGCGGGACTCCCGTCTCCGAAGTAGCCCTCGCCTGTGTTACCAGCGAATGCGTGGATGATCCCATCGGGGCCAACTCGCCGCACGACTTGACCGCTTGGCTCGGCGATGAACAGCGACCCATCGGCGCGATAGCGCACGCGGCTTGGAGTGCTGAGCACAGCAGCGGTTGCTGCACCCTCATTGCCGGGCGAAGCCGCTCCGCCGCCCGCGACGGTACGAACCGCGCCATCACTGCTGATGCTGCGAATACGCGCGTTCCCCGAATCCGCGATGTAGAGCACACCGTTGTCGCCAATATCCACACCCGTTGGGCTGCTGAATCTAGCCTGGAGGGCATCGCTGCCATCGCCCGAGAAGGCACCCTGGCCCGTACCGACGGGACCGGAACCCGCTACGGTACTAATGATGCCTCCCGGCACGACGCGCCGAATGCGATGATTCAGCGTGTCGGCAATATAAACGGTGCCGTCCGGGCCAACGCTGAGGTCGCTTGGATTTTGTAGCTTCGCGGCCGTCGCGGGCCCGCCATCACCGGAGAAACCTCCGCTTGAGCAGTTGCCCGCAAAGGTAGTTATGAACCCGTCCGGATAGATCATCCGGATACAAGCTTGGCCGTCGGATATGTACATTCGACCTTCTGGACTGAATGCAACGGACGTAGGCGATGGCACTACGGCTGCCGTCGCCAAACCACCATCTCCGGAGGCCGGCCCAGCGCTGCCCGTCCCAGCAACGGTGCGAATCACCGGTGGAATGTAGGTTAGGCTTCGATTCGTTCCATCTCCCAGGCGGAGCACGCGACCCGAGACGTCGTAGACGTGGTTCACGTTGAGTGACCAACCACCGAGACCTGCGGGCAACGCATCCCAGAATTCAAGGTTGCCCTTCCAAATTTTCTTTAAGCTCATCGTTTGTCGCGCCGGCACAGTCAAACTAGTCCCGTCTGTCGCCATGCCGAAAACGTCGGACTTGCGGTAGGTGGAGGCGAAGCGATTGCCGAGCTCCACCGTCGCTGTTTGAGTGCCCTGAAGCAGCCGGCCATACACGTCCTTGCCATCCCAGGTGAAAACACTGGTTTGATTGGCGGCATTCGAGAAAGAGAAGGGAATGATACGACCGGCGACGCTGACCTGCAAATCGACGCCCAGCAACCCCGCAGGCGGGCGGTCGCTGGTGATCGGAATGCGCAGCTGCGATTTTCGACCGAGCTGCCGGTCGCTCTCGTAGTGCAAGCGGTAGGGAGTGCCTGCGATGGCGATGTCCTCGCCGAGCGACTGGCGCTGACAGCGAATCGTAGAAGCATGCGGCTGCTCGCAATCACCGGGGCCGTTGCCGTCCGGTGAAGCCGGGGGCGTCGGATAGTCGCAGACCGGCAGAACGTTCACGCCATTTCCGCCAAAGCCAGTGTCGCGCGTGCAAAGGTTCCTGCTTGTGTCCGCATTGTAGTGGTCTGGACAGCAGAATAGCCGCGACTCGCTCGGGCAGTTCGGAGTGGAACTGGTGCCATTGAGGCCAGCTGGGCACTGCACCTGGTTACAGGTCGGCAGGCCGGGCCCACAACCGGAATCGCATGGGACTATAATCAATCCTACGGAGCAAGGGACCTCTTGCCCGTTGTATTTACACACCGACGGCGGGCAATCCGTATCTGCACCTTCCGGCCAACCCGCGGCCGCATCGGTGAAATGTGAGACCGGGACGCGCCACAACTGCTGGCCAACTGAATAGAGGTCATCCAACCACATCAGCTCACCGCTCGTGATGCCAATTGAGCCACCACCATCGGCCACGTCATCGCCCGTGAAATCGATCACCGCCTGCCCGCCGCTCGCGCCGAGAATCTTGAGGACGACGCCCTTACCTGCGGGTGTCCACGAGCCGCCCGCAGGGTCGTAGAAGCCGTGAGGCACCGAAGTGCCGACTTTGAGCCCCAGGAAGTTTTCTACGTACAAGGCCAGTGGCTGGGAGAACTCGACCTTCGTCGCGCCGACGGCACGAGCCTCGTCGGCAGCGAGCTGGACGGAGTAGGTATAGGCAGCGCCGGGTGGGAGCGTCGCTGGCAATGCTTTGGGTCCAAGCGAGCCTACCGAGTACTCGGTGGCGCGAAAATGCATCGAAGGAAGCGGCTGAGTGCTGTTATCCGGTAGGCTCATTGTGGCCTGCGTTCCTGGCGGAACGAGCAACGTGGCTCGCCGTGTGCCAACCGTTTCGATGCTCCACGAACCGTTCGCGACCTGATAGTTGGACTGCGAACCAGACAAGTCCACTACAGTGACCAGAGAATCCGGCACAGTCAAAATCACATCAGAAACCACTGCGTAGTCTTGAATCGGCGCAAACACGCTGCGCTCAACGGTGAGGTACGGGGCCAGTTCGAAGCGAAGTCGTACCGTTTGCCCGCCGCTCACCGCAATATCGAAATCTCCATTGCCCTGAGTAACGGTGTGACCAAACCATTGATGATCGACCACGCTGACAGAGACCCCTGGAATGGGCGCGGAATTTCGACCGTACACACGCCCCCGAAGCACCGAGAGAGTTGCCGGCGGCATCATGAACCCTACGCTGCCCGATTGGACTGGATCAGGTCCCGTGTGGAGGAACGCTGCGGCCGCCGACAGCACCGTGCTAACTGAGCGATCAAGGGGCGTACATTGGTGGTGTCTCACACCTTCGGTCGGCGTGCAGGTATCGAGCGTGCAAGTGTCCGCATCAGGGATAGGAAAGGCGTTGCCTGGAGTGCACACGCCCGATTGACATCTATCGTCCAAACACAGGTTCCCGCGTGAGCACGTGCTGCCGTTCGCCAGCGCGCTGCCGGGGAGGCATTGGCCACTGGCGCTGCAGGTCTCGTGACCATTGCAGGTGTCGCTGTCGTCGCACGCGGTGCCAACGGTGACCGGGGCGTGCGATTGACCCGTCGTCGGATTGCACACATCGGTAGTGCACGGATTGTGGTCGTCCACGTCCGCTTCCGTGAGCGGGGTATGGGTAATCTCGCCGCTGATGGGGTTGCACGAGTCCGCCGTGCAAGCATCATTGTCGCTGATGGGAAGCGGAGTCCCCGGGAGGCACGACCCGAAGCCGTTGCACATCTCTTCCCCGTTGCACGGGTTACTATCGAAACAGCCGCTAGTGCTCGGGTAGTTCTCATGACTAACGACGCCTGTGTTCTGATCGCACGAGTCGCTGGTGCAAACCAAGCCATCCTCTACGTTGACCCCGACGCAGTGATCGACGTGACAGGCGGTGCTTTGATAGCAAAATGCGCCAGGAGCGCACATATCGTCGTTACGACAGTCAGTGAAACAGCTCTCTCCGTCCGGAGCGTACAACCCGCAGCCAGTCCCGCCATCGCCACTGCCTCCGTCGACTGGAAACGTCTCACACGTCCCAGTGCTTTGCTCGCAATACGCCACATCCATGTCACAATCGTGATCCCGTGCACACGAGACGTAACAGTCGTGGTTCGAGTCGCACGCGTACAAGCCGCAACTGGCTTCGGTGAAGCAGTTCGTATCTTCATCGATCTCCGTCGTCTGGGTCGTACTGCGCACGATCTCCGCCTGATCGCGACTACAAGCCACGCCGTGCAATGACAACAGACCGACAAGCAGCAGGCGAGATTCGCTAACCCAACGCCGAACCTTTTGCGCCACCATGACTCACAACTCTTACGCGATGAATGCTCGTCTGTGAAGATCTGCAGCCCAAAAACCTTTGCGTTTTGCCAGAGCACCATGTGGCGGATTCCGACACGCATCGAGCAGAAACCATTGAGAAACAGGAACAGCTCGATAGCTAAATTCACCCTCGGGTATTATCAACAGCCGTTGACCGACTTAGCGATTTCAGCGAGTTTCTTCGACACTCAGTTGAAAAGGATCAAGCTGCGGAAATGGCGACCTACATCGGAGGCGGGTTCCAATACTAAACAGGCCTCGACGCGATCTGACTTCAGCATCGAGCAACGCGGACCAGATCATCGGATGCATCGACCTAGAGATTCTCAATCGCTGGCACTGCAGGGCGATCGCTGGAAGCCGCGATCGACGCGCGGTTTGAGTAGAAGATTATGCACCACGTGCGGAGCAGGCCCGGGCCGCTTTCGATGTCATCGACGCCACGCTGAGCCGAGCAGCGTGCACGCTGAATCGACACTGGCCACGCCAGACGCCGGCGATCGCCACTCACCGACTCACCTTTCCCCGGCTCTCCGACACGGCACGCCGACTGCTTCTCTGTCCGGGCATGCCCGACGGAGCCCACACCACGACCATCTGCGGACCTGAGCTCGGCCTGGCGATTGCCGACGCGAGCGCGTTGATTGGTCTCGATGCGCATCCGATTCAGGTGGAGGTGTCATCGACGCGCGGTCCGTCGTTCTTTCAAATGGTGGGGCTGGCCGACGCTGCGGTGCGCGAGGCGCGCGTGCGTGTGGCCAGCGCCCTGGCGCGCCTCGGCGTGCTACTCGATGAGTACGCGATCACCGTGAATTTGGCGCCGGCGGACGTGCGCAAGGGTGGCGCTGCGCTCGATCTGGCCATCGCAGTCGGCATCTTGGGCGCAATCGGCGTCGTGCCAGCACCGGCCATCGAGGGCGTGCTGCTGATCGGTGAGCTTTCGCTGGACGGCAGTTTGCGGCCCGTGCGCGGGATCTTGCCGCAGTTGGACGGCGCACGAGCGCGCGGCATGGCGGTCGCCGTCGTGCCCGCGGGCAATGCGGCCGAGGCTGGCTTGGCCACGGGCATCACGGTATTTCGGGCTGAGTCACTCGCCATGCTGGTCGCACACTTGCTCGGCGAGCGCGCGTTGCCGAAGGTCGTGCGCACCGAGTTCAAGCCGCAGTTCCCGACCAGTCGTTTCGATCTCGCGGATGTGCGCGGGCAAGCCACGGCGCGGCGCGCGCTCGAGATCGCTGCGGCGGGTGGGCACAACCTGCTGATGATGGGGCCGCCGGGCAGCGGCAAGACCATGCTCGCGCGGCTCTTGCCGAGCTTGCTCCCACCGCTTCGCTTCGACGAAGCCATCGATTGTACGTCGATTCATAGCGTGGCGGGGCTGCTCTCCAGCGACCGCGGCGTGGTTTGTGAGCGGCCGTTTCGTGCGCCACACCACTCGGTCAGTGAGGCGGGCTTGGTCGGTGGCGGTGATGTGCCGCGCCCGGGGGAGGTCAGCCTGGCCCATCACGGCGTGTTATTTCTGGACGAGCTGGCTGAGTTTCGGCGCGCGGCCTTGGAGGCCCTGCGCCAACCACTCGAAGACGGCTTCGTGAACATCTCGAGAGCGCGAGCGCGCGCCCGCTTTCCCGCGCGACCTTTACTGATCGGCGCGGTCAATCCGTGCGCCTGCGGCTACTTCGGTCACCCGCGCTTGCCCTGCCGTTGCACGCAGCAAGCGCGCGAACGCTACCGCGCGCGGCTGTCTGGGCCGCTGCTCGATCGTCTGGACATCCACGTGGCAGTCCCGCCGGTCGAGGTTTCAGCGCTGGTCCGCGGCATGAAGGGTGAGGACTCAGCCAGCGTGCGCGAACGGGTTAGCCAGGCCCGGACCGTACAGCACACGCGAGCGCGACAGCTGAAACTACAGCAAAGCCTGAATGCGTTGCTGTCTGGAGCGGAGTTGGAGCGCGTCGTCACACTCGAGGGTCAAAGCCAGAAGCTAATCGAGGCGGCGATCAATCGCTTGGGGCTCTCGGCGCGCGCCTTCACCAAGGTGCTGCGCGTCGCCCGCACCATCGCCGATCTGGAGCACGAGGAGCGCGTGCGCACGCCGCACGTGGCCGAGGCCATCCAGGGGCGAATTTTGGGGCCGAGCTCGGACGCGCGCCTGGGCTGAGTCGCGAACGATGCGGAGTTTGGTCGCACGCGGCGTTCCTCGTCACGCGCGTCTGGAAGCAAGAAGAAGGCAGTCATGAGTGAAGACAAAAAATCCCAAAAACAAGAAGCCCTGCGTCAAGTCGTACAAGGACTCGAAAAAACCTACGGCCAAGGCACGATCATGCAGCTTGGTAGCGGGGCTCCGGAGCCGATCGCGGTGATCCCGAGCGGGGCGTTGCTGCTCGACGAGGCGCTCGGTGTCGGCGGCTATCCGCGCGGGCGGGTGGTCGAGATCTTCGGCCCTGAGTCGAGCGGCAAGACCACGCTCACGCTGCACGCGATCGCCGAGGCACAGCGAGCCGGCGGAGTGGCCGCCTTCATCGATGCCGAGCACGCCTTCGATTTGCGCTACGCGCAGGGCATCGGCATCGACTTGAAGAAGCTGTTGATGTCACAACCCGATTGCGGAGAGCAGGCGCTCGAGATCGCCGAAGCATTGACGCGCTCGGGCGCCGTCGACCTAATCGTGGTCGACTCGGTAGCAGCGCTCGTCCCCAAAGCAGAAATCGAAGGCGACATGGGCGACGCGCACATGGGGCTACAAGCCAGGCTGATGAGCCAGGCGTTACGCAAGCTGACTGCCATCGCCAGCAAGACCGGCACGACGCTGATCTTCATCAACCAGCTGCGTCAGAAGATCGGCGTGGTGTTCGGCAATCCCGAGACGACGACCGGTGGAAACGCGCTCAAGTTCTTCGCCAGCGTGCGTCTCGACGTGCGACGCACGGGCAAGGTCAGCATCGGCGAAAACGTGGTCGGCAACCGAACGCGCGTAAAGGTGGTCAAAAACAAATGCGCGCCTCCGTTCACCGACGCCGAGTTCGACATTCGCTGGGGCACGGGCATCGATTCCGGCGCCGACTTGGTCGAGGCCGCGGTGCTCGCGGGGGTACTCGAGAAGAATGGCTCTCACTACCTGTTCGACGGCAAGAGCGTCGCCCAGGGCCGTGACAAGACGCGCGACGCGATCTTGACCGAGCCGGCATTGTTTCAAGCGGTGCGCCAGAAAACCCTCGCGGCCTTGCCTTCGCAGGCACACCGGTTGAACGGGCTCGCCGAATCGAACCAAGTAAGCGCGCCTGACGCACCGGGCAGGGCAGACAAGCCGACCTCGCCACCCTACCCCGGCGCACCGACCAAGCCCGACAAGAAGCACGCGGCCTAAAGCCCCGCTTCGATAACCCCGGGCGCCATTCGGCCCCGGCGCCGGTCGGGATCGCTGGCCAAAGGAAGGCGGTGCGAGTAAGCATTTCGATCGAGAAATGCCCTCGCTGAGCTCGAGCATCGTGAACCAGCAGGTCGCCTCGGTACGCGACGTGGAAGAGGCGCTGTCCCGTCAGTCGCTGTATGGCGGCGATCTGATCACGAATTTGCTCGAGCTCGCCGCGGTCAGCGAAGAACGCCTCGGTAAGGTGCTGGCCGAGAGTCACGATCTCGAACCGGCGCCGACGGGCGAACTGGCCGTTGCACCGGAGTACGTCCGTCGGCTCGTCCCGGCGGATGTCGCACAACGCTTCGCGCTCTATCCGCTCGAAGAGCGCGACGGCACGCTGACGTTGGCCGTCGCAGAGCCTCTGCCCAGCGAGACCGAACAAGATCTCGCGTTCTCGCTCGGCGCCAAGATCGTGCAGAAGGTGGCGCTCTTGGTGCGCGTGCGTCAAGCGATCTCGCGCGACTATGGCAGTCCCCTGGACCGGCGCTCGCTACGCGTGCTCGCTCGCTTGAGCGGTCGCCCCGATCCGAGTCCGAGCTCACTGCCGAGTCGTCCGGAAGGTCCGCTGTCGCAGAGCCCTGCGCAGTCCGTCCGCCCGCAGTTTCCCTCGGCGTCACCCAAGGCCGCAGTAACGAAGTCCGTGCCGGCAACTGCCCCGCCAGCGACGGCTGCGCCGCCGAAGTCCACGCCAGCAACGTCCACGCCCGCAACGTCCACGCCACCGAAGTCCACGTCCCCCAGATCCATCCCCGCAAAGTCCGCGCCGCCCAAGGCCGGAGCCAGCATTCAGCCGCGCGTCCCGCGTGCGCCTGCGTTGCCGGACTTCTCGAGCTTGACCAAGCCCGCAGAGGCCGGCAGACAGCGCAGGCTCGGCCCATTCACGGCCGCGATGGCGGAGCGCGGGCTGCTCGATGCCCAAACGCGTGACGATGTACTGCGGGCGTTCTTCGATTTTGCCAGCCAATACTTCGACTATGCGGCGCTTTTCGCCGTGCAAGGCGATCTGGCCGAAGGTCGTGATGCTTCGGGCGCGGGAGCTCCGCGTTCGCGCATCGTCGCGGTCGGTGTGCCGCTCGATCTGCCGAGCGCCATGTCTCGAGCGCGCGACGCTGCCACGTTCGAGCTGACGCGCTTGGGCAGCGGCGGCCTCGATGGCGCGCTCGCAAAAGATCTGGAGCGCCGTCCGGGGCGCTTGGTGTTGTTCCTGCCGGTGCAAGTGCGCGGTCGCACGGTGTTGATTCTGTACGGGGATCACGGCGAACGCGACGTGGAGCTGCAGGCGGTCGGGGAGGTGATTTCCTTCGCGCCGCTGGTCGCCAACGCCTTCGAGCGCTTGATCTTGCGCAAGCGACTGCGAGACAAGGGCGGAGAGACCGCCCCGCCCAGCATACGCCTGGGCAGGCCGCGTGAGCCCGCGCGCCCGCTGCCCAACGCGGGCGAGCGCGCGGCAACGCTGGCCTCACTGATCGAGGAGCGCTTCGACAGCGGCTCGCGCAGCTCGCGTCCCGCTAGGCCGAGCTCGCGCCCTCCGCTTTCGTCAGGTGCCAAGCGCTCACCTCCACCCCCCCAGCCGGCGTCCGATCCAATCACACCGCCGACGCCCCGCTACACGCCCGCGCCCACTGTCGCCATTCCGGTGATCTCGATCGGTCCGGCGTCTTCTCGGCGCACGGTGCCGATTCCGCCGGACGCATCTCGGTCAGTACCCGCTCCGCGCGCTAATGAGCCTCCCGAAGATGGCTGGGATGCGGCAGCGTCGGGCGGCACGCCGTTCGCGCGCGTCGAGCGTGGCACGCAGCCTGGTGTCGGCCGCGACCTAACAGCGTCGATCCCGAGCGGGGTTTCCTCTCAGCAGCCCCCGGCGGCAGAACCCCCGGCGGTGCAGCTCCCCGCCTTGCGGCCGCCAGCGGTGCAACTCCCCGCCCTGCGCCCCCCAGTGGTGCAGTCACTCGCCGAGGAGCCCCCCGCCGAGACGACCCCGGCGGAACCCGCGCCGATATCGCTCCGCTCGGCATCGCAACGGCGCTTGCAGCTCGTATCCGACGCTCCGCCGCCCTTGCCTAAGTTCGAGACGCCAGAGATCGACATCTCGGAGAGCGCGACCGAATTCGACGAAGGCGAAGACTTCCCGCCGATCTCCGACGTCAGCGGGGTGCCGCTCGCTCCGGCCTCGCGCGCGCTCGCGTACAGCGCACGTCCCCTGCCTCCGCGTGACGTCTCGCAAGACGTGGGTCTGCCCAGCGTGATCGTCGACCTTGCCAGCGACACGCAAGAGTTCGTCGATCGGCTCTTGGAAGGTGACCCCACCGCCGGCGACAAGCTGGTGCAGATCGGGGACACGGCGATCACGGTGCTGGCCAGCATCTTCCCCGGACCGATCACCGCCGAGCTCAGGCGCAGCTCGGGTGATGGCCCAGGCAAGGCCTCGGACTGCGGCCCGGTGTTGCGCACGCTGGCCCGCATGGGCACGCGGCCGGTCCCGTTCGTCGCCGTGCGTACCGCTGACGGCGATCCGGTAGTGCGCGCCTGGGCCACACGGCTACTCGGTGAGATGCCCAGCGCTGAATCGGCACACGCGGTGGTGCGACGGCTGACCGACGACGACGCGGACGTGCAGCGCGCGGCGCACGCTGCCGGGCACATGCTGCTTCACCATCCGGAAGCAGCCGAGGCCTTGCAGGCAAAAATCGCCGAGACCGTCAGCGACGTGACCCGTCCGGAAGACAGCCGCCATTCCCTGATCGAGGCGTTGGCCGAGCTGCGCGCACCATTGGTCATTCCTACGCTGATCCGCCTACTCGAAGACGGTTCCCCGGACATCGTGCGCTCCGCGCACTGGGCGCTCGGTGTAATTGCACGACAAGATTTCGGTACCAAGGCAGCGCACTGGGAAGAGTGGTGGCTGGCCAATTCGAGCCGCCATCGCATCGAGTGGCTGATCGACTCACTGATGCACGAAAGTCAGGACCTGCGCCGCAACGCCGGGGACGAGCTCAAGAGCCTGACCAAAGAATATTTCGGCTATTACGACGATCTACCGAAAAAAGAACGACAGCGCGCGCAAGATCGCTATCGAGAGTGGTGGGAAAGCAAAGGCAAGGCGCGCTTTCGCTGAGCTAACTATCGACGCGCCGCGAAAGCCGTGGCAGGGGAAGACTCCCGATGATCGAGCCCGAGCAGCACTATGACCCAGGGTTGCGCGCCGCGAACTTGGCGCTCTCCGGACGCAAGCGACGTGAGGTGAGCCGCATCACCTCCCTCGAACTGCGCTTCAGTGATCCGCGCAGCGAGCCTTGGGAAGCGCTGGCGATGATCTCGGTGGGTCTGCTCAGCGTGCTGGTCGTGCTCGGGCTCTGGCTCGCCTGAGGCGAAGCCTTCGACCCGAGCACTGGCTGACGAGCTAGAGCTGACGAGCTAGAGCCTCACTCGCTCTTGGGAGCGTCGCTCTTGGCGGGTCCCGACTTCTTGCCGCCGGTGAGATCGACCACCCACTCCTCCGTGTGCTCCGGGCCGACGTAGGCCGGGACGATCACCGCGTTCAGCGCGCGCTGCACGCACTTGCCGACGGGGTTCTCGTCGTAGGGCGGGCTCAAGGTGAGCGACTTCACGTGGCCGTCGTTGGCGAACACGATCGTGGCGTTGGCCTTGGTGTCTTTGCTCTTGGCCGGCGGCTTGGATCCCTTCGGCGGCTTGCCGGTCTTGGGATCGATGTTCTTGTCGCCTTCGACGACCGACTCCGGACAAGTCTCCGCGGAGTGCGACGCGCGGTGCAGCTCGAGGTCCGCTTGCTTGGCGTCCCACTCACGCTTCTTCTCTTCTTCGGTGGACTCAGAGGTGTCCGCGTAGTCGTTGGCGTTGCGCTGCTTCTTGAGCTGCTCGTCGCCCAAAGCCTCTTGCTCGGCCAAGATCTGATCCGGAGTCTTCACCTCACCCGGGTTGGACTCAGCACACGCCACGAGGGCCAACGCGAACAAACCAAGAAATCGCTGCTGCATGGCGCCCACATTAGTCTCGTCCCCCGCGCGCTGGGAAGGGCCTGCACAGGCTAAAACCGAGCGGGCGGAGCGGATTTTTTCACGCGCGGGCGGCTGGGCGGGGTCAGGACGACGCGGGTGCAGCAGAATCGAGAGTTGGGCCGACCCGAGCTGAGTGCGATTCGAACCCAGCGACGGTGCAACGTGCACTCGGCGGCCCCGCGCCATTTCCCTGCGGCGTGCTAAAAAATGGCCGCATGCAAGCAACCATTCGGAGCGCCGCAGTACGTCTCCGGTCCGAGCTGCGAGGCGACCGAGTTACGCCTGCGACCTTCGCTGCTGCACTTTCGGAGATCCCTCCACGAGACCGCGACCAGTGGCTCGATCTCCTGTGGGACATCGACGAGATCCCGCCCGACGACCCCAACCTCCCGCGCGGCTCCGTACCCTACCTCCCGTGTGCGGTAGAGACCGTCCTGGACGCCCTCTACCTGGCGGGAGTGACCTGTCACGACGTATTCGTCGATGTCGGCTCCGGTGCCGGGAGGGCCGCACTGCTGGCACACCTCAGGACCGGTGCGGGCTGCATCGGTCTCGAGATCCAACCTGTCCTTGCACGTACTGCTCAGGGGCGCGCCGATTGGTTGAGTCTAAGCCGCATGCGGTTCCTTGAAGGGGACGCGGCGGACATGGTCCGATTCATCACGACTGGAACCGTCTTCTTTCTCTACTGCCCGTTTAGCGGGGCTCGTCTCCGACGCTTCCTTGACGGTCTGGAGGACGTGGCGCGTGCTCGACCGATTCGGGTGTGCTGCGTCGACATGCCGCCGCTGGACCCGCCATGGTTGGCTCGGATCCCTTCGACTTCATCGCGGATCGACGTGTACCGGAGCACGCTCCTGCCCCAACCTTCTATCTGAGGATGCCCCAGGAAATCTGGTGAGGCTCCGGCGCGCGGCTGTGGCGTGAAGGACCAACCCCAAAATATCTGAGTGAAAATGAGGGAGTGAGTCGCGATTCGCGCGCGATCAGCGAGAGAGCGACAGATTCAGTCGATGACGCTGCGCGAGCGTCCCCCGCGCTCCGCGGTGCGGCGCTCGATCGGCCTGCCTCCGTCTCGGTTCGCGAACCAGTTCGAGCCGAGGTGTCGGGGCAGCATCGAAGCGTACAGCACGTCGCGGAGGGCGTTCGTTTCCCACGTGACCGACGAATGAGCCACTTCCGTGCGCACGAAGACCGCGCCAGCGTGGGACAGATCTCGGCGCGAGAGCGCGCCTTCGCGCAGCTCTTCGGAGACGAGCACGCCCGAGCGTTCGAGCGCCGCGCGTAGGCCTTTGTTGAGCGGCTCGGTCTGAGCGCCCGCAGTGAAATAGCTCACTAGCTTGTGACGGGTCGTGGCCGGCTCGCCGAGCCGCTCGAGCACCCATTCGCGGAACACTTCGCTCTCCGCGTAGAGCGCGTCGAAGAGGTAGGTTTCGGAGACGTCTACGCCGCCGTGGCGAAGGCTACACGCCGCCGCGTAGTAGCCCCCGGAGTGCGCCGATAGACACACCCGCCCCAGTCCGGGCCGCTCGGGAAAGCGCGAATCGCCGAGCGTTTTTCGTCCGAAGCGCGCGGCGTTCGACACGGCGCCGCCCAGCAAGCGCGCGAGGGCGCCGGCTGACGCGAGCTTTCCGCACGACGAATCGGCCGCCAGCAGAGCCAGCTGGGGCACGATCAGGATGGCGTTCTGGCGACTATCGACGAGCTGCTCGCGTAGCGCATGGGCGGCGATCGCGCGCTCGGCGCTGCTGTTGTGCCCGTGAAAATGCACCAGCGCGGAGACGCCTTGTTCGGGCTGAAAGCGATACTTGTCGGGCACGAACACGATCACCGTGTCGTCGCCGTGGCCCGTGCCAGCGAACGGCGCTTGAGGCAGCCCGAGCACGAGCGTCGTGCCGAGCGCGTCTCGTGTCTGCGACTTCAGTCGCGGCCGAAGCTCGGCTCGCCCGTTCTGCGCGAGCGCAGCCGCGGAGAGCAGCGAGGTTTTCGCTAAGACAGCCAATACCGTACGGCGGCGCATGGTGCTTCCGGCTTGCCTGAAGCCGCGCGCCCGGGCCAAGTTTGCAGCAGAAGGTGCGCGCCGAAATCCGCTTCGGCGGGAGTTTTTTTGATGGTCACGCGGCGGCGCGTGGGTCGTCATAGCCTTCGGCGTCGCGAGCCGGGGACCGCACGCGGCCGCGAGCTGCGATGCTGGAGCGCAATCGCCCCCCCGCCCATCGAGCCGCCGCTGCGCTGGCCCTCGGCGTGCTCGTCCGGGTAAGCGTGCCCATCTTGTGGAGTCTGTAAATCGCGACTCGCTGAGGAGCGCCGAGGTGACGGGCGTAGAAGGTCGCTGCGCCAATCCGCGATCAGCCGAGCCCCGTCATCCCATCTATGCGCGACCGTGTGCTAAGTGGCGCGTGTCGGCTTTCTCTGATCTGCGAAAAGGTTGCTCTCTTTACTATGGAAAATTCTTCTCGTCTGCCGAACTATCTTTGCCGATTGCCGGCTACGCGATTTTCGCCTTTCAGCACTCTGGCATTGGGCTGCGTGCTCGCCAGCGTGCTGCCGGCGTGCGGTGCTCGATCCGCCAGCGCGACTCCGCCTTCGGCGGCCGGCGTCGCTCCCGCGGCAGCCGCCAGCGCCTCTGGTGGCGAGCTGCTGGGGCGTTCGACGTTCAAGGGCGATCAGACTTTGCCTTGGATGCCGTTGTTCATCGAGCCGGCGAAGGGCGATACGCTGACCAAGGACGGCGCGCTCTGCGCGCGCGTCGATCAGCCGGGAAAAAACGCCTGGGACGTGCAACTTCGCCATCGTGAGATGACGATCGAAAAGGGACACACGTACTCGGTGCGTTACTCGGCGTGGGCTTCCGCGCCGATCAGGGTTCGGGCCCAGATTGGAATGTCGGGCGCGCCTTACACGGGCTATTGGTCGGACGTTCCGGATCTCGGTCCGTCGCGCAAGGAGTTCACGGGCAGCTTCACCTCGAGCGCGGCCGACGATCCTTCGGCGGAGTTCGCGTTCCATATGGGCGATCCCGGGCTGAAGGGGCCGGTGACGGTCTGTATCGACGAGCTGCACCTCACCGATCCAGCCTTCACTCCGCTGGCCAAGGCGCCCGAGGTGCCGGTGCCAGCGATTCGCGTCAATCAGATCGGCTATTTTCCGAAGGCGCCCAAGCGCGCGACCTGGGCCGTCGCGGGCAGTGACGCGGAAGCGACCGCGAAGAAGGCGGTGCCGTTCGAGATCGTCAACAGCGCTGGAGCGGTCGTTCATCGCGGCGTGACCGCGCCGTTCGGTAAGGATCCAACCAGCGGCCTGTTCGTGCAGCGCATCGACTTCTCCTCGTACACCAGCGCGGGAGAAGGCCTCCGCATCCGCCTCACCGCGACCGACAGTGTGAAGGGCGTCGTCGAGAGCGATCCGTTCGCGATCCGTCCTGCTGCGCTGAAACAGCTCTCCCGAGACGCGCTGCGCTATTTCTACTACACCCGAAGCGGCATCGCCCTCGCAGAACCTTACGTGGAGCACGCGCGCTGGGTGAGGTCCGCGGGCCATCCGACCGACACGAAGGTGCCCTGCGCGCCCGACGCGAAATGCAGCTACTCGCTCGACGTCAGCGGCGGCTGGTACGACGCCGGGGATTACGGCAAGTATGTGGTCAACGGCGGGCTCAGCGTGTGGCTGCTGATGAATCTTTGGGAAGCATCGCAGCAGCTGACGTTGCCCGTGACCGGCGCTAAAGACGGCGATCTCCACCTGCCGGAGAGCGGCAACAAGCTGCCCGATTTGCTCGACGAGGCCCGCTGGGAGATGGCCTGGCTGCTCAAGATGCAGGTGCCCGAAGGGGATCCGCAAGCAGGCCTAGTTCATCACAAGATGCACGATACGGACTGGAGCGCGCTCGGCACGCTGCCCGTGCTCGGCTCGCTGCCGCGACAGCTCCGCCCCGTCAGCACCGCGGCCACGCTGAACCTGGCCGCGACCGCAGCCCAGGCCGCGCGCGTGTTTGCCAAGCTGGATCCCAAGTTCGCAGAGCGCTGCCTCTCGGCGGCGAAACGCGCCTGGGCCGCGGCCGAGGCGCACCCGGCGCTGCTCGCGGCGAACTCCGACAACCAGGGCGGCGGTCCCTACGACGATGCGACTCTGAGCGATGAGCGCTTTTGGGCGGCGGCGGAGCTGTTCGTGACGACCGGGGACAATGCCTTCTTCGCCGAGCTGAGCAAGAGCCCGCACTACCTTCAGCTGAAGGCACACGAGAGCGCTACTCCGCAAGCACTAGACTGGCGGACCACCGATGCGCTGGGCACGCTCACACTGGCGCTCGCGGCGCGCAGCACGGCCAAGGTCCGCGAGCTCAATCGCAAGAGTGTCGTCCAAGTCGCCGAGAAGTATCTGGCGCTGTCCAAGGCGGACGGCTTCGGGCAACCGTACGTCGGCACCCACTATCCGTGGGGCTCCAACTCGTTCATCGTGAACAACGGCCTGATCCTGGCTTATGCCCACGCCTTCACCAAAGATCCGCGTTTCCTCGAGGGCGCGGTGGCCGCGCTGGACTACGTGCTCGGGCGCAACGCGCTCGGCAAGTCGTACGTGAGCGGCTATGGCGTAAGACCTTTAACGAACCCTCATCACCGGCTCTGGGCGCACTCGATCGACCCCAAGTTCCCCCCGCCCCCTCCCGGCGTGCTCTCCGGTGGGCCCAACTCGGATCTGCAGGATCCTTACTCCAAGGGCCTTCACCCGCATTGCATCGGCCAGACCTGCTACGTCGATCACGTCGAGGCCTACAGCGCGAACGAGGAAGCCATCAATTGGAACGCTGCCTTGAGCTGGCTCGCAGCTTACCTCAACGCAACGTTGTGATCGGAGTGGCCCGAACTTGCCGCAGTTGTGATAGGCCTGCGCCATGAAACAGCTGGCTGGTCGACGTGTCGTCTTGACGGGAGCATCGCGCGGCATTGGGCGCGAGGCGGTGGAGCTATTTTCGGCCGAGGGCGCGGAAATCATCGGAGTTGCTCGCGACGAAGCCAGGTTGCAAGAGCTCGCGGCGCGGTTCCCGAATTTTTCCGCGCTCGTCGGTGACATCACCGATCGCGGTCTGGGCGCGCGCGTCGCCAGCGCGGTGCAGCAGCGCTGGGGCGCGTGTGACGTGTTGATCAACAACGCCGCGATCCAGAATTTCAACGCCGGCTTTCACGACGAGCCACTCGACACGTTGGAGAACAACTTTCTGACCAACGTGCTCAGCGTCCATTGGTTGACCAACGCGCTCTTGCCGCTCTTGGTGCTGGGCAAAGAGCCGCGCATCATCAATGTCAGCTCCGGCGCGGGCAAACTCGACGTGCTCAAGTCCGAGCCGAACATGCCGGCATATCGGCTGAGCAAGTTCGCGCTGAACGGGCTGAGCATTCTGTATGCCGGCGATCTGAAGGGCAAAATCGCGGTCAACGCGCTCGATCCGGGTTGGCTCAAGACCGATCTGGGCGGGCCGAACGCGCCGGGTGAGCCGCGTGACGGCGCGCGGCGGTTGCTCGAACTTTTGGCTCAGCCGTTCGAGGTGACCGGCGGCTTCTGGTACGGCGCCGAAGCCATCGATTTCTAAGCGCCGCGAGCGACGCGGCAGCCCCGAGGCACGGCACGCCGCGGGGTAGGTGTCCAATTCCGCCACGCGCCGACACGGGCCACGGGACGGTAATATCGCAGTCATACGAGCAGCCGATTCCCGCTCGCGGGGCGGCTGGCCTGCGTCTCGAGAGTCGTGCTAAAAGCAAGACTACGGGGTTGGTGACGGCCTCGCGGGATGTGGAAAACCATGGGTGTCGGACCAATTCGGCCTGGCGGCTCGCTCTTTCGCGCCGGTGAAGGCGTGCATTGCGTGCCGGCTGGACTCCGCGTGCGCTCGGCACTCGAACCGCTCACGACAACGAGTATTGGAGTTTCCCGTGCAAGCAAATATCCAAATATTCAGTGCCCATTCAAAGCGCTCGAGGTCCGGGCTGCCACGGCATTTCCGCCGATTACGCGCGCTCATGGCCTTGGCTTTGGCCACTGCATTCGTGCTCGAAGCCGCCAGCGCCGTGGCCGACGTCAAGGTCGACGACCGGGTACTGCACACGACCCTCGACGAAAGTGGCGTCGTAGCGGAGCGCACTAGAATCATCAACTTCATCTGGGGCAGCGCTGGGCTACCGCTCTCCAAACAGCCGTCGCTCCACAAGTTCGTGGCTAGCCCCGTTGCGAACCTCACGAACGTGCAGTCCGTGGACGCGCTGCGAATCACGATGGAGAATCAGGAGTATACGCTCGCCTATCACTTCGTGCCTCTGAGCGGTAAGAAGAACCGTTTGGTCATCGTTCATCAGGGGCACGCCTGTCTGCTCGACGACGGCCCGGGTTCGGGCCAGGGCGACGGCGGGATCCAACGCACGATCAAGGCGCTGATCGCGAACGGCTACGGAGTATTGGCCATCAACATGCCCCGCCTGAGTCCCCCGAATGCGGCGATCCCTGATCCGGGCAACTGCGGCGATCACTCCCTGCTCTTCCAGCAAACGCTCACGGCCGGGAACGCGCTCAAGTTCTTCATCGAGCCGGTGGTGGTCAGCATCAACTACCTGTCTCAGACAAGCCCGGTGCGCTACACCGACTTCAATATGGTGGGTCTGTCCGGAGGCGGCTGGACCACCACCCTGGCGGCAGCGATTGACACGCGGATCAAGCTGAGCTTCCCGGTGGCTGGCACGCTGCCGATGTACCTGCGCGCCGAGCCCTACAATCACGATATCGAGCAGTTTTTGCCGGCATTTTACGGCTCCAAGAGCCCCGTCGTGGCAGGCGTTGCCGGTTACCTCGATTTGTATTTGCTCGCAGCGCGGGGCGCGGGGCGAAGCCAAGTTCAGATCCTGAATCGCAACGACAATTGCTGCTTTGGGCCGAATCAGCACAACGCCGGCGTGGTCGGAGCCGCGTTCGAACCTTCGGTTCGGACCTATGAGACACGCCTCAAAACGATGGTAGCGACCGCGCCCGGCTTCTTTCGCGCAGTCATCGACGACGTGTCGCCGTTTCACATGATTTCGGACAACGCGATCAACAACGTCATTCTTCCGTCGCTGGCCGGCAACGCTCAGACCCTTTCGACGACCATCAACTCGACGCGCAACTCAGCGCTCTGTCTGGACATTCCGAACTTCGGCCGGCCGCCGCAAAACGGCGACTACGTTCAGCTCTACGCGTGCGGCGCGGGTTCGAACCAACAGTGGTCGTTTCAGTCCGACGGCAGCATCCGCTCGACGTGGAACACCGCGCTGTGCTTGGACGTTCCCGACTTTGGCCGCCCCCCTCAGAACGGCGACCAGCTGCAGATTTTCTCCTGCAACGGCGGCGTCAATCAGAAGTTCGATCTGCGGGCTGACGGCACCCTGCGCAGTCGCACGAACGGCATCTGTGTCGACGTGCCCGATCTCGGCCGCCCCCCGCAGAACGGCGACCGTCTACAAGTATACTCTTGCAACGGGGGCACGAATCAGAGCTTCAGCGCCAACAAACTCACGACCGCCATCAGCTCAGTCTGGGCACCCCACCTGTGCATAGACCTGCCAGACTTTGGACGTGCGCCCCAAAATGGCGACTACCTGCAGGTGTATCAGTGCAACGGTCCGGCCAATCAACGGTTCAACTCGTTCTCTGACGGCACGATTCGGACCGAGTCCGGTGCGCTGTGTGTCGATCTTCCCGCGCTCGGTCGCCCACCGCAGAACGGTGACCAGCTCCAGGTTTTCGCCTGCAACGGCGGCCTGAATCAGCAATTCGATCTGCAAGCGAACGGCAGCCTCAAGAGCCGAGCAGCCGGAGGTTTGTGCGTAGACATCCCGAATTTTGGACGCCCGCCGCAGAACGGTGACCGGCTACAGGTTTTCGGATGTCAGGGCTCGAGCAATCAAAAGTTCTACGTAAAGAAATAAGCGCACCCGCCTAGCGCGAGCCCTGCGCAGCACTCGCCGTGCAGGGCTCGCGTCACGCTTCGCGCTGCCATGTGGGTGGGTGCAAGTGACAGCGAGCGTGCTGCCCAACCCGAGCGAAACTGAGGACTCGAGGACTCAGGGGCTGTCGCACCGACACCGCGGAAGTGTGGACGATCGTTGATTTTGAGCGAGGCACGCTTCTTTCAACGAAGCCAGGCATGCCACCGAAAAGTATTGCTTCGCGCTGCCTGATCAACTTCCGGAGTCGCACCCTCTTCTTGCGCTGGTGTGCGCTTTCGCTAGCGCTGCTCTGCTGGATGGATGAACTGCACGCCTCGCAGCGTCGGTTGAACTTGCTCTTCGACGAGCAGCGCGCGACTTCGACGTGGGAAGAGCGCGAGGCACCGCGCGCCGAGGCGCAGCGGGTCTTCGATTCGACGGTTCGACCGCGTTTGAATGCCTTGTTGGCGCTCAACGCGAGTGCGCTCGGACAACGCGAATGCGGCGGCGCGAGCGCCAAAGAACCGCTGCGCGGTCGGATCGAGCGCGCGGTCGTGCTCGCTGCCAACGAGCAGCTGAACATGCCCATGGGCTCCGCCAGCATCGTGACTGTCGCCGGGCGACCGTACCTGTTCTGTCTCGAGCCGCACTATCATCCACCGGGCGGCGGCGTCACGCCGGAGGGCTGGCACAAAGGCGTGACCGTGTATCACGCACAAGCGCCGAAGGAGCGCAGGCTCTAGTACTACTTGATTGGCGCGACGCTCGCGGGTCGATGGCTCGCGGGAACCGCGTTCCAAACGCTCAGTCGAGCCATCGCGGAGCTCAGCCAATCGCGGCGCTGCCAAGCCAACGCTCCGAGCCCCAGCAAGAACCAAACAGCCAGCAACCATCGCTCGCGCGTCGACAAACCAAACAGCCTCGAGCTCGCTCGAGGCTTGAGCGCGCGCAGTGGCGTCGGCTGGGCCGACGAGCGCTGCGACGGGCTCGACGGGTTCGACGGGTTCGACGGGCTCGGCTTGGCCTTCGATCCGGCGACAGGGCTCAGCGTAGACAACGCCTGCGGTACGGCCAGCATGAAGGGCACCGCTCGCCGGAAGCCAGGTACGGCCAGCGTGTCTTCCTCCGCCGCCTCCTCCTCCGCGGCCGGCAAAGCGACGAACACGCGCGTCGCGCCTTCGGTGTCGGTCCCCGCCCCACTGTGAAACGCAGCCAGCTTGCGGCGGCGTTCTTCGAGCAGATCGCCGCTCAGTCGCCGCAGCTCACTGGCGACGAGCTCCTCCGAGCCGACGAGCGCAGGCGGTAGCCCTGCGAGCGCGTCCGCCAAGTCTGCCACGCCGTCGGTGCCGCTCGAGGGTTCCCAGGTGAATGCGTCGTCGAGCACCTGAGCCAGCCGCACCGGCAGGTGAAGCTTGGCCGCGCGGCTCAAGTCGCCTGCCATCAGGCGGCCGCTGGCGAGCTGATACAGTTCGACCGCGGCGGTCATCATGTCACGCGCCAGCACGTCGCTTTCGCCGTCGGACGTGCGTTGGCTCGCGCCGCTGAGCAGGGCCGCGGAAACGCCGACCTCGGAGAGCAGCGTCTCGCCGTAGTCGACCAGCCAAACGCAATCGCTGTTCAGCAAGCGGACCGGTTCTGCGCCGGCTTCGTGCAATAGCGAGCGCGCGCTGACGACGGCGCGCAGCGCGTCGATCATCACGTGCACCGCAGCCGCGACCTCCATCCCCTGTTGGCGTGCGCGCGCACGCGCGACCAGCTCGAACAGTGAGACGCCGGGGACGTACTCGCTAGCGACGTAGCTGTGCGAGCGGTCCGAGACGACTCCCAGCAATTTGAGCAGGCAAGGATGGGTGAGCCCTTTCGCCAGTTCGAACGCGGGCGTCAGCTGCTGCAGGGCTCCCTGTCGGATCTCGCGCAGCATCACGATGCGGCCGGCTTCGTTCCCGGTGCTGAGGCGGCCGAGCGAGACTTTGCCGCGTGGGCTGCCGAACAATTCGAACAGCACTTGGCATTCGGGTTGGTTCTGCCGAGCGCGATGGGCCATGGCCGTTCTTTGCCTGGGGGCTTCACTCCGAGCGATGAGCGGCCAAAAGCAAGCTCCGGGCACGCAATGCTAACGCTACGCCGAGCCGAGCCGCTCGGGAAGAGCTCACTCAGGTAAACCTACGCCGCCGTACGTCGGTATTCAGCTCGGTATTCAGCGCGAGATGGGCACTCGACGCTACCGCCATGGGTGGGATATTATCAGAGGAAAATGAGCAAGCGCCCGGACGAACCGCCCGCGGTGGAGATTGAGGACGAGGCCTGGACGCTGACCCGCGCGACGCAATCGTTGCTGCCCGGCACCGTGGTCGCCGTCCCGCGCCTCTTGATCACGGTGCTTCGCGAAGGCGGCAAGGCCGACAATCGCTCGCTCGAGCTCGAGGGCGAGCGCATTCGCGTCGGCTCACACCCGAGCAATGAACTATTGATCACGGACCGACTCGTGTCGCGCTTTCACTGCGTGCTCTGTCTGGATCGAGGACTGTGGACGGTCGCCGACACGGACTCGCTGAACGGCACGTTGCTGTCGGGCGTGCGCATTCGGGACGCCATCTTGCCGCCGGGCGAATGTGAGATCGCGATCGGGGATTCGCTGGTACGCATTGCGCAGCTGAGCCCCGAGAAGGTGACGCGCGTCCCCGAGCTGTCGAGCTTCGGTGAGCTGCGCGGTCGCACGCTCGCCATGCGGCAAGTGTTCAGCGTGCTCGAGCGCGTGGCCGCCAGTGACGTCACCGTGCTCGTCAACGGAGAAAGCGGAACCGGCAAGGAGCTGGTCGCGAGCGAGCTGGTCAAGCGCGGCCCGCGGCGCGGCCGTCCCTTCTTGACCGTCGATTGTGGCTCCATTTCGCCGACCCTGATCGAGAGTGAGCTATTCGGGCACGCCAAGGGCGCCTTCACCGGCGCCGATCGCAATCGCATCGGGGCCTTCGAAGCCGCCGATCGCGGCACGATATTCCTCGACGAGATCGGCGAGATGCCGCTAGAAATGCAGCCCAAGCTGCTGCGTGCGCTGGAGAACCGAGAGATCCGCCGCGCGGGCGAGAACGAGTCACGCAAGGTGGACGTGCGGGTGATCGCTGCCACTCATCGCAACCTGGAGCGAGAAGTGAACCGCGGCACGTTTCGCGAGGATCTCTACTTTCGTTTGTCGGTGTTCACGGTGCGGCTGCCGCCGCTACGTGAAAGAAGCGAAGACATTCCGGACCTCGTCCGCACCTTGCTCGAACGCATGGGCTGTACCGAAAACGAGCGCCTGTTTACGCCGCAGATCTATGCCCAGCTGGCGCGGCAAGATTGGCCCGGCAACGTGCGCGAGCTGCGCAACTACATCGAGCGCGCCGTGGTGCTCCAAGACGCGGTGGAGGCTTCTCGCTCGGCCTACGCGGATCAGGCTCCGGACAGCGCGGCCGCTGCGCCGGTCTCGATCGATTCGCCGTTCAAGACCGCCAAGGAGCGGCTGATCTCGGACTTCGAGCGCTCGTACCTCGAGCAGCTGATGGCTTGGGCGGGCGGCAATGTGAGCCGCGCCTCGCGCAAAGCCAAGCTTGACCGCATGTACCTACATCGGCTGCTGCAGCGCTACGAAATCAAGCGCGACGAGGAGTAAGCCCGAGCGCGGGCCCGACCTGCTGCTGCCTAGAGGCCGCACAATCGCGGTCGGTCCCCCGCATGCCCTGGGATTTTCAGGTCAAAGGACCGCATTTTAGCCCTGTGCCGAGCTGGCATCGAAGCTGCAATGAGGCTGGCATGACCTACTCAAGCAAAGCTCAGTCTCCGGAGGCCCAGGCTGCGGCGCCGTTGCCGCAGCACCCGCGCGGTCGCAGGTTACTCTTGGTCCTCGTCACCGCTCTTTCGACCGTGACTCTGAGCGGCGCGTCATTGGCTGCTTCGACACCGTCCCCGAAGGGGCACCAAGCGAGCAGCGCGTCGCCGCGTCACGCGCCGGTGCAGCGATCGAAAGCGCATCCGAGCGCCAGGACCGCAAAGTCGAAGCAGCCCCAGGCGCTGCACAGGACTCAGCGGAAGCCAGCCGCGAACGCGCGGCTCGCCGCCAAGCCGAAGACGCCAAAACAGCCGCACAAGAGCCCAAGCAAACCAGCAAAGACGGTCGCGAAGAATCCCAAGCCCGTTCTGTAAAGCTCACACCTGCCTCGCCCGCGCTCCATGCCACTCCGCGTTTCAGCCTCGAACAACCCACCAGGAGAGACTTCGATCATGCACTCGAACTCACAAGCGAACGACGGGCAAGGCGCCACCGGGATGCGCCCCGTGAGCATCCCTCGGCCAACAACGCAGCCCAAGGCGCTCGCTCCGGTTGCCAAGGGGAGCGCTCCCCCACGATCTAGACCGGTGAGCGAAGTTCCGAAGCCCCCTCCTGCTCCCAGGCGCTCCGCCACGAAGCGTCCGCCGCCGCTGCCCGCACCAGTACTGCTCACGGACGCCGACCTAGTCGATGATGAAGACGTGACGCGAGTCGTGCGCGACGCTCGACCGACGGCGGTCGATGTAGAGCTCGATTGCTTCAGCTGCACCGAACCGCCGCCGCCGTCGCGGCCACGGCGCAAGCGAGCGCTGCTCGTCTGCGTCACTGGCCTGGTGCTCGTCGCCGCGACGGGCGTGTCGTTCTTGGCCCGCCCGCTCGCCTCGAACGCGCTCCGTCTCTTGGACGTCGCCAACAGCGGCGTCGCTCGCGCTCCCGCGATCTTGGCCGGGGCCGCGATTTCAAGCCCAGCCGCGCCAGTTGCTGCGCTCAACGCGACGCCCCTGAGCGCTGCACCGAGCGCAGCTTCGAGCGCGGGAGCGCGCTCGAAGCTGTCGACTTACGGCAAGCGAAGCCGCCCGGCAATAGTCAACCACAAGAAGTCAATCAAACCTGCTCGAGCGCAGCGCGTGGTGCACGCTCAACCCGCCAAGCAGTGAGCGTTACTTGACCTGCTCGATCCTGCAGGCCGAGCTGCAGCCGTCGAGGCTGATACTATTGCCGTCGTCGCAGGTCTCGCCTTCGTCGCCTTGCACCACCATGTCCCCGCACCTCGGCCCCAGCTGGCACTCCTTGGTGCACGTGCCGTAGGCGCCGGTGTTCATGCCGTCGTCGCACTTCTCGTGGCCGGCTTGCACCACGCCGTCACCGCACGACGGCCCGGGTTGACAATTCGGTGCGCAGGCGCCGTAAGCGCCGGTGTTCATGCCGTCGTCACAGGCTTCGTCCGGCATTTGCACCACGGCGTCGCCGCAGTGTGGACCCGGGACGCATTCGGTCGTGCAACCATTGTAAACCGAATCACTGTTGTCAGGGCCGTTGTCGCAGGCCTCACCAGTGGACACGATCTTGTCGCCGCACTTCGCGGTGCACGTGCTGGGGGCCAGATTGAAGCCCGACAGGGTGAGCTGAAAGGATGAGCTCTTGGTCTTCCTCTCAGCTTGAAATACGTCGATTTTGTACACCTTGCCGGTGGCGAGCCCGTACGTCGTGCCAGACGCGGCGTTCAGCGTCACCGTGCCGGCGAGCGGCGGGTGCCAACCACCCAGATCGAGCGCGAGCGTGCCGTTGACGTAAACCCACACGTCGTCGTCACCGACGAAGTTGAGCGTTGCGGTCACTGCCGGATCGTATTTGAACCAGTAGCGAACGTGCGTGGTGAAGTGAAAGTTGTGCAGCGCTCCACCGGCCTCAGCGGCCCAACCACCCTGGTAAACCGGCTGCGGGATCTGCGCCGGATAGCGCGTTTCCGGGATCAAGCTCGGCGGCGCCGCCGGCTTGTCGATCGGGAAAAACACCGGGTTGCCGTCCATGAGCGTCTGCGTGGCGGTGCAGATCTGGTTGTTGCCCCAAGGCGTGCACGGTGCCAGGCAGACTTCGCCCGCTGCCAGCGTGCACATGTCGCACGTCTCACCGGGGTTGCCGTTCGCGCAGTTCTTGATGTTGCTGTACGCCGCCCACTGCTCGCCCATCGCTCCCCAACGATTGACGAACGGGCCCGCGCCCGTGCCGCTCTTGTCCCAGAGCACGATCGAGCCGGGGAAGGTCGCGTTGTTCGGAGCTGCGTCGTGGTACCACTGGTTGAAAGAAGCGGCGCTGTGGATGAAGCCGTTGGTGGCGCTGGCCGTCGCCGAAATCACGGGCAAGCCGTCGGCCGCCAAGGTTGTGGCCAATAGCCCTTTGATCGCGGGCTGATTGTCGTTCGGCGGCTCCATATCCGGGTTCGCGTTGGCGCCGCTGCCAGCCGCCAGATCGTGATAAACGGCGGGCACGGTCAGCGTGCATACGCCATTGGCGGCCTTCACGCAGGGGTTCATGGCGCAGGTAAACCCGGCTTCGATCTGGCACGTGATTGAGCAGCCGTCCCCGTCGCGCAAGTTTCCGTCGTCGCATTGCTCGTTCGCGCCGAGCACGATGCCATCGCCGCACTTCGAGGCACAGCCCGTCGTGCCGCTGCATTCCGGCTCGAGCTGACAGCTGGCCGAGCAACCGTCGAAGGGCAGCTTGTTGCCGTCGTCACAGCTCTCGGCCCCCTCCTTCACCTTGTCACCGCAGACCGTTGCCACGCACGCGCTCGGCGAGCCCGCGCATTTGAAACCTTGCTCGACCTGACACCGAACACTGCAGCCGTCGGCGGCCTTGTTGTTGCCGTCGTCACAGCCTTCGTTCGAATCGGTCACGCCATCGCCGCAGGCATGGACGCGCTCGCAGGCCATGCCTGCGGCGCGGCAAGCGTAGCCCTTGTCGATCGAGCGGCAGTCAGCCGCGCAGCCGTCTTTGGCCGTCTTGTTGCCGTCGTCACAGGCCTCACCAGCGCCGATCACGCTGTCGCCGCAGACGATGGTCGACACACAGGGCATGCCTTCGGCCGGGCAGGTGGAGTACGGCTCGACCTTGCAGATCCCGGAGCAGCCGTCGCCCGGCGTGCTGTTGCCGTCGTCACACGCTTCCTTGGCTTGGTTGATCTTGCCGTCGCCGCAACCGGGCTCTGCGGTCGTCATTTGGCACGTGGTGGGTGGGGACGCCGATTTGCACGGGTCCATTTCGACTTCCAGGCCCAGCCCGCTGCTGCCCCCGCTGGCGGTGTTGCCTCCGCTGGTTTGGCTCCCGCCTCCCGAAGAGGCACCAGCGGTGTTCGGGCGCACCCCAACCACCGGCGCACTGCCGCTGCTACAGGCAGCAAGCGCGCTCAAACCGAGCACGAGACACAACACGCCGAGACGTTTTTCAGTACGCATATTTCACCCGCACCCAGGACGCCGCAGCCCCCGCGGAGCGACCATCATCAGGATTTTCACGTTCTTTTCAGCGTACCAGATCCTGCGCCAGTTACCCGGCAGCTTTTGCCCGATCTGCCGAGGGAGCAGCGCCTGGATCTCGTACGGCTCGAACGACTTTCGTACGGCAGCGCAAGTTTCGTCCTTGGCAGCGATCCCTGCCTACAAATACCTCCGCCGGGACACCACGATGGCGGCGGCAAGCAGCGTCGCGGGCCACGCTGCTGACACGGAGGGTGCCAGCAGAATGAACAATGCTTGCCACGCGGGCAAACCTGCGCGCGTGGAGCGGACGATGCCGATCGGGCCGCTCAGCGTCGTCGTGTGCTCGCCGTTGAGCGAAGCCCAGAGGCGACGAAGCACGCGCAGGGGCTGCGCGAGCGGTGACGCCAATGCTGGGCCGAGCGAGCTCTGCCAAGCGCGGGGCTGACGCTCTTCACTGGCGAGGATGCCGATGCGACCGCTGGCATCCGGAGTGACCTGCACCGTGATCGGTCGCCCGTAGCGCTCGGCGACGATGTCCGTGCTGACATCTCTGGGAGCCGCGAGCAGGCGAGTCTTGAGCTCGTCCCAGCTGGACACCGGGAGCCCCGCAATCGTCAGCACGCGATCTCCAGACTGTAGCCCCGCTCGCGACGCGGCCTTGTCTGGGACAACGACGATGCGCGTCGTGGGCGCTTCGGCGCCGGCAAGTTGCAAGCCCGTGAAGAAGGCCAGCGCCGCGACCACGTAGGCAGCCGCGAGCCCAGCGAGCTGGCTGAGCCAAACCTCGCGACTCGATTCGTGGCCTTCGACGGTCGCGCTTTCGGCAGCCGGCCCGGCCGTCACGCGCGCGGCAACCGGTGTCAGCCCCGCGCGCTCGGCGGCGATGTACGCAGCGCCGAGGTGGACCGCGAGGCAAATGAAGAGCCCGAAAAAAAAGAACATGTGGTGTGACCCACGATACCGAATCTGCTCGGAACTCGATAGGTGGCTCCCCGCAGCCGGCGCGGCCCAGCCGAAATCGTATTGTGACTTCAGAGTCAGTTTCGGTTGGAGCGAGCGGTCTATTCGGTAATCAGCCCGTCCATCATCAAGCTCACGTTGCTGTGGAACTTGGGCAGATCCGTGAGCAGCGCGTCGACCCAGGTCTGCCAGTGGGCGCTGTCCATCAGCGGGTCGTCCTCGACGGCACCTTCGATCTGAGCTCGCCAGGCGTCGAGCTTTGCCTTCACGCTCGCTTCGGAGAATGGCCCGGCGATGAACGCTTCGGTCATGGCCTTCTGCTTTTCGTACACGTGGCCGCGAAGCAGCTTCAACAGCGGGTCGCAGTCGATCGCCATCATTTTGTACGACGTTCCGAGGTTGTCGAACCAAACGGTGTAGCCGTCACAGCTATTGGTGATCACGTTCCAGTTCGGGGTAACGTTCTGGCCGTTGGGAGCGTTGTTGGACCAGAAGTTCGGTTCTGGAGCCCAGAAGCTCTTGTCGAGATCCCAAGGGATGAGCTGGAACTGGCTGCTGTCGGTATCGTGGTACCAGAACAAGTTGTGGTTGGCGGGGGGTGGTCCCCAACCAAAATAGAACGCCATCATGCCATCGAAATCATTGATCGCTCGGTTGACCACGATGAAGCGGGCCAGATAATCGAAGTCGAGATACGGGCTGAGCTTGGTCGCAAAATCAGCCTCGGTGGCCGCGACGACCGCAGCCTTGAAGGCCATGAAGTCCGACACGTTCGCGATCGCGGGCTCGTCGTTGGTTCTGAGGGCCGCTGTGGCGTCCGCATTGGTGAGAGAGATAGAGGGCCAGATCTCTTTGTACACGTTGCCGTCACCAGTCTCCGGAAAGCGGTTGGCCGCGAACCTTCCGTCGACCTCTTCCACCGCGGCGAACAGGCCGTGATACTCGCCGTTGATGTAGACGCGGGCGTGGACCGCGCGCGGCGCCAAGATATCCATGGCTCGATACAGCGAATAGCCGAGCCGCTCGCGCATCTTGCTGGGATCGGCCGCCATGGCGTGCAGGTTCAGCTTCTTCAAGCCATCCAAGCGCGCACCTTCATCGTATTCGTTGAAGTCGAGCTTTAGCGAGAACCGCTGGCAGACGTCGATGTTGCCGTAGAACGGCTCGACCCGCACTCGGCGCTGCTTGGTGACTTGATCCACGCAGCCCCAGATCGAAAATTGCCCCTTGAACCTGATCGCGATCGACGGGAGCTCGGTATCGCCGACTCGGAGCGATGCCTTGACATAGCGATCCTCGTTGACCGTGGTCCGGTCGATCAGCAGCGTCGACATGTCCATCAGCTTGGCGTATTCCGCGTCCGACAAGGTGAGGTAGTACGACTTGATCTCGGTCTCCTTGAATACCTGATCGCCGATGTGCTCTTTGGCGACCGCTGGCACGCCACTGCCTGCGCTGCCGGCGTTGCTCGCGCCACCTGCGTTGTCAGCTCGGCCAGCAGTGTTTGCGCCGCCAGCAGTATCTGCGCCGCCAACCGTGTCTGCGCTGCCCGCTGCACCACTCTGCCCCCCCGTCTTTCCGGCAGCATCACTTCCGCCGCAAGCGACGGCGAAAAACAGCAGCAGCAAAGAGCAACCGAGAACGGTCGCAGCGCGAACCAATGGCCCACCAGTCATGATTGCGCGGACGTTATCATGAGACGCGGGCCGCGAGGGAGCGCTCCCTGCGCGGAACTCCGTTGCAGATCATGTTTTGCAGTCATGTTTAGGCGCTGCCCTGTCGCAAACCGCCAGTCGCGAATCCTGCCTACTGTCGACTCAGGGTGCCCACGCTCGTAGCCGCGAGTTCGGTGATGGACTTGCCGGGCCCGCTTCGTAGGGTCGCCGTCTTAACCTGAGAGTGAAAGTGGCGCATCCGACATGCGGCGAACTGACTATGCCAGTGTACTGAAACGGGCGACGGTCTATGAGCCGGGAACCACCGCGCTCGCCAACCCAACGAACTCGACTCCTACGTCTATCCGTTCGATCGCCAAACGCTTGCCAGTCGTAGCCTCGTAGTCGAGGCGAGCTGAAGCCCTGACCTAGACCATCGTCCTAGCTCCCATTCAGCCAAGGGCGACCAGGGTGTCTGAAGTGCCACGCAGCAGGCGCTGCGCGGCCCCAATTCCCCAATTTTGCCGAAGTGCCGCGCGTCTGACGCTCGATCGGCCAGCAAGCGCTTTTTTCTCGGCAACCCCGCGTCGCCCTTGGCTAGACTCGAGCTATGGCTACCGGGTGGTTACAATGCGCGTTGCTATCGGGCCTGAGCGCGCTCGTGTTTTCTTGTCAATCACCGGCTGCCCCGAGCAACGCTGCGAAGCCAACCATGCCTCCCCCTTCTCCTTCCCCGACACCCCCGCATTCAGCCAAGACGTTCGAAGAGGACGTCGCGTTTTTGTTGCAGCATGGTCAGGTCAAGGTGCTGAGCGCCGCGAGCGGTGGGCGAGTTGCGGTTTCTGGCCAGTACCAAGCGCGCGTGATGACGAGCGCGGTGGGCGCGGGCAAGCCGAGCCTTGGGTTCATCAATCGTCAGTTCATCGAGGCCGGGCAGACGGGCACCGCATTCGACAACTACGGCGGGGAAGATCGCTTTTGGCTGGGCCCCGAGGGCGGACAATACGGGCTGTACTTTCCGCCCTCCAAGCCGTTTAGCTTCGAATTTTGGCAGACCCCTCATGCGATGCAGGAGGGCGCCTGGCAGGCGCGCGCTGAGAGCGAGACGAGCATTACTTATGCTCACGCTTTCTCGGTCATCAACTACGAGCAGCGTGTGTTCAAGGTCGAGGTCGAGCGCAAGCTCACGCTGCTCTCGGGCGAGCAGGTCAGTCGACAGTTGGGCGTGGCGCTGCCGCCGTCCGTCAGCTGGGTCGGGTTCTCGAGCGAGAATCGGCTCACGAACAGCGGCAGTGAGCCGTGGCAGGAATCGAGCGGGCTGCTCAGTGTCTGGATTTTGGGCATGTTCGCACCGATGCCCGGCACGCAGGTGATCGTGCCCTTCGAGACGGGTGGCTCGGGCGAGGTCGTCAACGATCGCTATTTTGGCAAGGTGCCCGCGGAGCGCTTGTTGGTGAACGAACCCAAGGGCTTCCTCGCGTTCCGCGCGGACGGCCAATACCGCAGTAAGATCGGCTTGGGTCCGACGCGCGCCAAGCGCGCCCTCGGCAGCTACAGCGAACCCGCGCACTTGCTCACGCTCGTGCTATACACGAAGCCCAGCGGGGCGACGCGCTACGTGAACAGCATGTGGGAACGCCAAGCCGCGCCGTACGCGGGCGACGTCATCAATGCCTACAACGATGGCCCGCCCGCGCCGGGAAAGCCGCCGCTCGGCGGCTTCTACGAGATCGAATCGAGTTCACCCGCGGCGGCGCTCGCGCCGGGTGGGTCTTTGAGCCACGAACACCAGACGTATCATTTCAGCGGCCCTCGCGCCGAACTCGAGGTGCTCGCGCGGCAGGTCTTGGGCGTGAGCCTCTCTGACCTGCCGCCTTGAGCATCACCACTCGCAGTGATTGGCAGCCGGCTAAGTTTCAAGTCTACAGCGTGCGCTGCGAGCGAGCCGAGCAACGTGATCGGCTCACGACTCGGCTCGGCGGTCACTGCCTGGTGAATTCGGCAGCATCGATGCGAACGCTGCCGGTCTGGAGGATCACTGCGTACTTGCCTGGATCGGCCACTCTACCTGAGCCAGCATCAGCGCTCATTGCCGGGACTTCCGCTGCAGCCGCTCACTTGGTTCAAAGCGAGGGCTGGTCTCGACGTATGCCTGGTGCGTCGCGTAGAGTCGCGCCCGAGCCTCGTAGGCCCTGGCGGCAGACTCGTGCCCTTCACGGCGCGCGAGCTGCGCCGCCTGCTCGGCGCGCCGCGTCGCGCTCTCGAAGTCGCCGTTGGCTGCTTCTGCGGCGGCCAGCGTGTCTTGACAGCGCGCAACCGCGCGCACCGTTTCGGCGCACGCGCTAGTCGCGCGGGCGATCGCGGCTCGGCCATCTCGCACCCGGGGATCGCTCGTCGTTGCGAGCAACCACGCCAGCTGACGCTTTGCGCGGATGTGCTTAGGGCGAAGCCGCAACGCTTCTTCATAGGCTGCGACGGCGGCTGCGGGCTCTGCCGCCAGCTCGAGCGCCATGGCCAGGTTGAGCCGGCTCTCCGCGTGCTCGGGACGAAGCCGCACGGCTTCGTGCAGCGCGCTGATGGCTTCCGGAAATCGCCCCGCCTCGGCCAGGGCGCTGCCCAAGTTCATCACGACCTCCGGATCCTGGGGGCGTACTCGCTGCGCCGTGCGATACATCTCGATCGCGCCGTGCCAATTGCCCGCGTCTTGATAGCGGGTGCCCAAGTTGTAGGCGGCGACCCAAGCGTCGGGATTTCGCTCGAGCGAGGTGAGGAACAACGTTTCGTAGTTACGGAAAGTGCGGCTTTCCGAAAACGAATAGGCTCCGCACAGCACGGTCAGCGCAACACCGATGCCCAGGCGCGCTGGCCCAGGTGCGCGAGCCAGCGCGCGCGTCCCCGCCGCCGCGGCGGCCGCGAGCACCGGGATCCCTGCCAAATACTGAAAGTGGTTCTGCACGAACGCAAAGCGCATGAAGTAGACGTTGAAGAAGCCAAGCGCCGGGAAAACCAACAGCCCATAAACGAGGAACGCCACCAGCGGCCCATTGCCGAGACGTCTGCGTAGAGCGACTAGCACGCCGAAGACCACGACTGCGGCCAGCGGAAAGCAAAAGCCCAAGAGCGCGTGAGCGTCGATGCTCCACTTCGGGTAAAAGAACTGGAGCCCCTGGGGCAAAAGTAGCTTCTGCGGATAGAAGCAGAAGGCCCGGCCAGCGATCAGCACGCGGTCCAGCCAAGTCCACGCAAAATCCGCGCCTTCTGCGTGGACGTGTGTGCGCTCCAGATAGGCCGTCGCAAGCCCTGCAACTGCGCCGGCAGCAAAGAAGGGCAAGAGGGCTGTCGCGCTCCGAATCAACGGTCGCAAGCGAAGCCCGACCAGCACGATGAGCAGCGCCGCGGGCGCCGGCGCAACCGCAGTTTTCGCGCACAGCGCGAGCATGAAGAGAGCGAACGACACGCTCCAGAGCCAACGCCTGCGTCGCGCTCGCGCCTCGGCTTCGCTCGCAAGGGGCGTGCTGAACGTGAGTTCGTCGTAGCGCAGGTAATAGAGGCAGGCCGCGAGCACGAGCGCGCCCGACAAGACGTTCTTACGCTCGGTCACCCAGGCCACGCTCTCGACATTGAGCGGATGGAGCGCAAACAGAGTCGCCCCCAACTCCGCGCCCGCGACGGCCAGCCGACGCAGCAGGAGCAGCACCAAGAGCGCGGTCATCACGTGCAGCGCCAGATTGACGACGTGAAACGGCAGCGGCGAGAGTCCAGTGGTCTTTACTTGGACCCAGAAGCTCGTGTGCGTGAGCGGGTAGTATTGCTGAGTCGAGGTGGGGTCGAACCAGATGCGTTTGAGCCCGGCGAGATCATGCAAGTTCGGGCTCTCGAGAATGTTCTCGTCGTCGTCCCACACGAACCCTGCCCGGAACACCGGCAGATAGCTGACGGTGATCAGCGCGGCCAAGGCGAACGAGTAGTTCGCCCAAATCCACGCGCGCAGCCGGTCCAACATGGGCCGATGAGACGCGAGAGCCCTCCGTCCCGCAAGGCGAGTCGCGAACGAGTCGCGAACTACGCTCGGGACGGGGGCAATCTGCGCGCTAGGCCTGCGCGCGTTCGAGGCGTGCCTCGGCGGCCAACACCGCTTCGGTGCAGGACGGATCGACCGGCGCGACCAGCGATACGACGTCTTCCGCAGAGGCTCCGGCTTCGAGCGCGGTGCGCGCAGCCGCCGAGCCGGTGAGCAGATCGAACGCAGGGATGTCGGTCTCGAATTCGTAGGGCGTGTGGCGAAACGCGAACGCCTCGGGCGCTTGCGCACGCGCCAGCGCGATCAGCCGCAAGTAAGTCGCGACCGGTCGGAACAAGAGCGGGTTGGTCACGTGCAGCATCACGCCGCGACAGATTTGGCCGGCGTGCTTCTCGAAGGCCGGCCGGAACGCGACCGGACGCACCTGGACGCCCGGCGAGCCCGACGCGATCAGCGCCTCGGCTAGCGCTTCACCATCCAAAAACGGCGCGCCCACCAACTGAAACGGCGCGGTCGTGCCACGGCCCTCGGACAAGTTGGTGCCCTCCACCAGACAACCTCCGGGGTACACCAAGGCCGTCTCGGCGGTGGGCATGTTGGGCGAAGGCATCACGAATGGGCGCCCCCACGCTTCCGCGCCGCGGTGTCGCTCCCAACCGAGCATCGGCACGACCGACAGCGCACCCTCTGCGCCGAGCGCCTTGCCGTCGCGCTCCATGAACTGAGCGAGCAACTCGCCGATGCTGAGCGCGTGCCGAATCGGCAACGCCTCGAGGCCGACGAACGACAGAAAGCCTTCCTGTTGCGGCGCGCCCTCGAGCGTGGCCGGATCGCCCGAGATCGGATTGGGACGATCGAGCACCACGGTGTGAATCGAGGCTGCGCTGGCGGCGCGCGCGGCGAGCAGCGCCGTCCAGACGTAGGTGTAATAACGGCTGCCGACGTCTGCCAGATCGATCAACAGCAAATCGATCTCGGCTAGCTGCTCGGCGGCCGGTGTGAGCGCTTCTTTGGTCTTGCCGTACAGGCTGAAGATCGGCGTCTTGCCCTCCACAGCCTCGGAGCCAACGGCCTCTTCGGCCTGCGCGGCCGCTTCCAGCCCGTGCTCGGGCGCGAAGATCAACCGGGGCGACGCGCCCAGCTCTTCGAGCACGCTGAGCAGGTGGCGCCCCCGGCGGTCGACCGCGGCAGCGTGCGTGAGCACTCCCAAACGACTGCCGCGCAGGCGACGGCGCAGGCCAGAGAGCTGGCCGGTGAACAGTTGATCGACTCCGCAAAGCATGGTGTGTAGTCCTTGTCTGTGAGGCGGCGGGGGTGGCGTCAGGCGCCGGCTTGCCACCTGGGCGCCCACGCTGGTGCCGAGAACCTGCGGGATTCCCTATCAGATCCGCGGGGATAACGAAACGCGACCCAGTCGAAGGCGACTACGCAGCAGTTGCTGGATCGGGGTGGGTAGGGTAGCATTTTTTGCACAGTGCGCCGCGTCCTAGTTGTCGATGACGAAGAGAATCTGCGGCTCGTGCTGCGCACCCTGCTTCGGCGCCACGGTTACGAGGTAGAGACCGCGGAAAGCGGCGAGGACGCCCTGGGCATGGTCGACTCCTTCGGCCCGGACGTGGTGCTGACCGACGTGCGCATGCCCAAGATGGGCGGGCTAGACCTACTCACGACGCTGAAGGCCAAGGGCAACGAGGCCACCGTGATCGTGATGAGCGCGTACGGGAACATGGATCTTGCGCTCGAAGCGATGAAGGCCGGCGCGTACGACTACGTACAAAAGCCATTCAAGCCCGACGAGGTCGTGCTCGCGCTGCGCAAAGCCGAAGAGCGCGAGCTGCTCAGGCGCGAGAACCGCGCCCTCCGCGACGAGATCCGCAAAGAGCACCGCTTCGACGATATCCTGGCCAAGAGCCAGAAGATGCTCGACATCTTCCGCACCATCTCCAAAATCGCCGAGTACAAGACGACCGTGCTGGTCGCGGGCGAGAGCGGCGTCGGCAAAGAGTTGGTCGCGCGCGCGATCCATCACCGCAGCACGCGCCGCGGCGGCTCGTTCGTGGCCGTCAATTGCGGAGCGATCCCGGAGAACCTGCTGGAGAGTGAGCTCTTCGGGCACAAGAAAGGCGCCTTCACGGACGCCGTGCAAGACCGCCGCGGGCTATTCGAAGAAGCCGACGGCGGCTCACTGTTCTTGGACGAGATTGGCGAGCTGCCGCTCGCGCTGCAAGTGAAGCTCCTGCGCGTGCTCGAAGAAGAAAAAATCCGGCGCGTGGGCGATGTGCGCGACATCAAGATCGACGTGCGCATCATCACCGCCACGCACCGCGATTTATTGGCCGAAACCAAGGCCGGCCGCTTCCGCGAAGACCTATTTTATCGCCTGAACGTGCTACCCATCCTGGTGCCGCCCTTGCGCGATCGGCGAGAGGACATCCCGCTCTTGATCGACCATTTCGTGGCCAGGAACAACGTGCGCCTCGGCACCTCCATCCGCGGGCTGGACACGGAATCTCGCCGCTTGTTGTTCGAGTATCCCTGGCCGGGCAACGTGCGTGAACTCGAGAACACCATCGAGCGAGCCATGGTCTTGGCAGAGGGCGATCAGATCGTGGCTCAAGATCTGCCCGACCGGCTCCGCGAGGCGAAGGATCCGGTACAGATGCAGCTGGCCAGCGGTGAGCTCAGCGTCAAAAAGACGATGCGCATCGTGGAGGAGATCTTGATTCGACGGGCCCTGCAGCGAACCAAGGGCAACCGCACGCGCGCCGCGGAGGTCTTGGAGATCAGCCACCGCGCGCTGCTGTACAAGATCAAAGACTATCAGATCACCGATCTCTGACCGCCGCCTCGACCTCGGCGATCGTCTTCGGGATGGCGCTGGTGAGCACTTCGGAGCCGCTGGCAGTCACCAGCACGTCATCCTCGATGCGGATGCCGCGCACGTCGGCGAACTCGGCCAGGCGCTTGCGATCGAGCGCGGACTCGATGCCACTCATCTCGGATGCGTTCGAGAGCAAGGCTGGGATTTGGTAGAAGCCGGGCTCGATGGTCACGCACATGCCCGGTTGTAAATCGCGATCGAGCCGCAAATAGCGGTCGCCAGCGCTCTCGCTGCGCACTCGGCCGGGGGCGTAACCCGCACGATCGCCCAGGTCTTCCATGTCGTGCACGTCCAGGCCGAGCAGGTGCCCGATGCCATGCGGGAAGAACAGCGCGCCAGCGCCGCGCGCATACAGGTCCTCCAGATCGCCACGGAAGATACCGAGCTCGATCAGGCCGCGCAGCATCTCGAGGCCGGCCGCGCGATGCACCGCGAGGTAGCGCACGCCGGGCTTCACCGCGGCGATGGCCGCGAGCTGCGACGCCAGCACCAACTCGTAGATCGCGCGTTGCGTGCTCGAAAATTCACCGCGCGCAGGCCAGACGCGAGTCACGTCCGAAGCCCAACCTTCGGGCGTTTCCGCGCCCACGTCGGCGAGCAACAGATCATTTTCTTCGACTAGGCCGTCGTGGCGCTCGTTGTGCAAGACCTCGCCGTGCACGGTCACGATCGAGTTGTACGAGCACACGCAGCCCGAGCCGATGATCGCGGCTTCCATCGGACCGCGCACGCCGAACTCGTGCATGCCGGGGCGCGTGGCGCGCATCCCCGCGCGGTGCGCGCGCTCGGCGACGCGCGCCGCAAAGCGCAGCTGCGCGATGGCCGCCGCGTCGTGCTCGAGGCGGATCGCGATCACGGCCTCACCCAAATCGCGATCCAAGCCTTCGAGTTCGAAGCCCGAGCCGTGGATTACGTCGCGACCGACGAGCTCGCTCTGCCAGATCGCACTCTCCGCGTCTTGCGCGGGCAAGGTGGCGAGAAATTCCGGGATTTGGAGCTCTTCGATCGGCCGCACCTCGAGCGCGAGCTCACGCGACAACTCCTCGAGCCCCGGTTGTCGCCCCGCCCACAGCTCGGCCTCGGGGTCGGGCGGCGGCGCAAATAGGGTGGCTTTTCCCTGCTCCAGCAGCAGCGCGGCGCCCTCGATGGCGCGCCCCACGAAGTACAGAAAATGACTCTCTGCGCGGAACGGGTAGCGGTTGCCAGCGAAATTTCGTGGCCGCGATAAGCCAGAGACGAACAGCGCCGGCCCGCTAAATCGGGCAGAAAGGCGATTTCGGCGAGCGGCGAATGCGGAGGGAACCGTGACCGGCGGGAGCATCGCGGCGAGTCTACTCGGATATTCCGCATCCGGCCCGGGCATATTCAGCGATCAATCCGACTACTTTCCAATGCTTGCGCGACGGCGCACATCTTGCTACCGCATAGTGGTGGGACCCGTCTCGACTCGCATCGAAGATCTGCGCCGCGTGCGCGGGACGCTGCTCATGGGAGTGCTCAATGTCACGCCCGACTCGTTCTTCGACGGCGGCCGTTACGACGACGCTGGCGACGCCGCACGGCGTATCGATCAGCTGCTGGCAGACGGCGCGGATTTGATCGACATCGGCGCCGAGTCCACTCGCCCCGGCGCGGCTGCCATCCCCGCCGCTCAGCAAATCTTACGCCTCGAGCCGGCGCTGCGTTACGCCTTGCACAGCGGCGCGTTGGTCTCGGTCGATACCGCCAGCGCCGCCGTCGCGCGCCACGCGCTCGCGCTCGGCGCGCAGTTGATCAACGACGTTTCTTGCTTGGCGGATGACGACCTGGCGCGTGCTTGCGCTGAGCACGGCGCGCCGTTGATCCTGATGCACGCACGCGGCCCAGCCGCGAGCATGGCCGGCTTTTCCGTGTACCCGGACGCTGGCTATCAGGACATCGTAGCCGACGTGCGGCGTGAATGGCGCGCTGCCCGTACCCGCGCCGTGGCCGCCGGCATGGCGGCGGAAGACGTGTACTTCGACCCGGGGCTCGGCTTCGCCAAGAACGCGCAGCAATCGTACGCGCTGCTCGCTCGACTCCCGGAGTTCCAGAGCGAGGGGCTGATGGTCGTGGGCGCGAGCCGCAAATCATTCATCGCCTCGGTCGACGGCGCGCCGCCCGAAGAGCGCCTGGGAGGCAGCGTCGCCGCTTGCCTGCTAGCCGCGGCGCGCGGAGCCGCGATCGTGCGCGTGCATGACGTGCGTGAAGTGCGCCAGGCGCTGCGCGTCGCGGCCGTGGTCGAAGGTGAGAGCAGGCGCGCGGCGAGCGTGAACGCGGAGGCGGCGCATGCACGATAGCCTATTCGCCTTCTTCGAGTCGCTCACGCCGCTGCAGGTGCTGCGCGATATCCTGGATATTTTCCTGGTTTATTACATCGTCTACCGCGCGCTCTTGGTGCTGCGCGGGACGCGCGCGATGCAGGTCGGCGTGGGCCTGGCGATGGTGTTCGTGCTCTACATCGTCGCGCAGCTGCTGAAGCTCGTGACCGTGCTCAACATCATGGGCGCGCTGATCTCGAGCATGATCTTGATCATCGTGGTCGTGTTTCAGAACGACATTCGCCGCGGTCTGCAGCGCGTCGGCAGTCGCGCCTGGTTCGGCGGCTTGGTCCGCACCCAAGAATCCAAGTTGATCGACGCCGTGGTCGAGGCAGCCACGGATCTGGCTCGGCACCGCATCGGCGCGTTGATCACCTTCGAGCAAGATGCAAACCTGGACGAGTTCGTGGGCGTGCACAAAGGCCACGTGCTCGATGCTCAGGTGACGCGCGAGCTGTTGGTCACGCTGTTCATTCCCGAAGGAGTGAACAAATTGCACGATGGCTCGGTCATCATCCGCAATTACCGCATCGCCAAGGCCGGCGTGTTCTTTCCCATGCCGGAAGGGCGCGTGGTCGATGACAGCTTCGGTTCGCGCCATCGCGCCGCGCTCGGCATCACCGAAGAGACTGACGCCGTGGTCGTGATCGTCAGTGAAGAGCGCGGCACGATCAGCTTTTGCTTCAACGGCAACATTGCCAGTAACCTCGACGGCGCGAAGCTCCGCACGATGCTGGAAGCGATCTTCAGCCCGAAGGTGAGGAAGAAGAGCAGAAAAGCTCCGGCCAAGACGCTCCGCGACAGCGCCTCGGCCGACGCCCCGCTCTCGCGCCGCACGTTGGACGCCATCACTTCACGCCGCACCGGGGAATTGCCCGACGGCGGGCGCCTCTCGCGCCGCTCGCTCGAACCCGAACCCAGCGCGCATCCTCGCATCAGCTTGGCCGAGCCCGACCCTTCACCGGTGCGGCCGCGCGTGCGCCCGACGAGTGAGGCCCCCCCGCCCTTGCGTCCTTCGATTCCGCCGCCTCCGGTCGCGGTCGCGCCGCTGCGCACGCCGATCACGACCTCGAGCTCGGAGTCGCGAACGCGACGCGGAACCGATTCCGACCCGGAAAGCGATCCCTCGGACGACGGCGGCTCGCGCCAAAGTGACTCGTGATGTTGTCGTCTTTGCTCGCTAGCGCGCTCGCCTTCCTGCGTGAGTCGTTCACCGAAAACGTCGGGCTCAAGGCCTTGGCGCTGACCTTTGCGCTCGGTCTGTTCGCGTTCCTTCAAGGCCAGACCGACGAGCAGCAGCGTACGATCCCAGTGCCGATCGTGATGCGCCTGCCGCCGGAGAGCGCCCAGCGCGAGCTGATGACGCCCATTCCGGCCAGCATCCACGTGACCCTACGCGGCCCGGCTCGCGCCATCGATCGCCAGATCCAGACCGGCATCGTGCCGATCGAAATCGATCTTCGTGATGGGCGCCGGCAATCGATCAGCTTCGAAGCCAAAGCCTTCTCATTTCCGCCCGAAACGACCATCAACATCATCGATCCGCCGAGCATCGAGCTGGAGTGGGAAGACGTCGTCACTCGTCAAATCCCGCTACAGGCAGCCATCACGGGGCAGCCCGCCGAGGGCTACGTGGTCAAAGGCGAGCCGGATGTGGATCCCACGCAGCTCACGGTGCGCGGTCCGGTCAGCGTCGTGGAGGTGATGCAGTTCGCGCGGCTGTCCGCGTTCGACGTGTCCGGGCTGAGCGCAGGCGTGCACCGCCGCCGGATTGCCATCGATGCCGCGCCCGTCCGAGCGCGCTACATCGGTCCCGCCTCGGCGAACGTCAGCGTCACCGTGGCTCGCCGCGTGAGTGAAGCCAAGTTCGAGAATCGCCCGGTGGAGGTCGTAGGCATGCCCGGCAGCGGTTCCGTGCCGCGCACCGTGGACGTCACTGTCAGCGGGCCGCCGGAAGTCATCCGTGCGCTCAGGGCCGATCAGGTCATTCCGCGCGCGGATTTGAGTAAGCTCGCCAATCTCGATCTCAAGAAGCACGGCTCCGCCGTGGTCAAGGTGACCGTCGAGCTCGGACACGCCGACGCCGAGCTGCAGCCGCCGAGCGTGACCGTCAAGTGGTAGCGACGACGGGCGAGCGTCAGCGTCCGAGCACGGTCACGTCGATGCGCGAGCGCGCGTTCTCGTAGAACGAAGCCACGGCCGCATTTAGCCGACGCGAGACGTACCACCGCAAGAGCGCCGGGCGAATCGTATCGAAGGGCGCGTCCCGGTACGGAGTATTGGTCGACTTGTGCAAGCTGCGCAGCTCGGCCTCGCTCGGCTCCAGCATGGGCGTGACCATGCGATCGAGGTACAGGCTCGCGCGGGCTTTCTGCAGCAAGAGCCGGCCGACCTCACGCTCGCTCAGCCCCTCGGCCTCACGCGCGTCATCGAGCGCAGCCGGACCGCCGGCACGGTCTGTGAGCATGCGGCGCGCGAGCTGACTCTGCTGTTCGAGCTCGGCCGGCGTGGGTTCCGGCTCGATGCGCAGCGCGCCGAGGATGGTCTCGGCGATGTGCCGATCGAGCGCGGCCGTCACGTGCCGGTCGCGATACGGCGTGTCGCCGAGCGCTGCGCGATCCGGGTCGGCGAGCGCCTCCAGGCGCGCCTCGAACGACAGCTCACGCTCGAACACGAAGCGCGGCCGGCGTGCGCCGCCCGTTTCCGGCGACTCGAAGCGCACCACTGCGCGATCCACCAGCACGGGCTCTGCGCCAAGTGCCCCCGCCAGGAAGCACGATGACAGCAGAAGCCCGAGCGCGAGCGGACGCTTCATCGCGCGGCGGGGCGTTTGCGCGAAGAGGGTGTCGCCTCTTCGTCGTCGGTAGCATCTTTTTCTGCTTCGCCTGCGGGCGACGCCACTTCGCTCACGGAGTCCGCGGGCTGCTCGCTCGCGCCGCCGTCCGCGCGATGAGCAAAGCCACGCGCTGCGCGGCGAGCTTTCACGAATTCGGCAAACGCGGTGACCTTTTCCAGATCGCGGGCGCCGAGCGTGTCGGCAAGCTCTCGCAATTGCTTGCGTAGGGCCTCAGCGCTGCTCTTCCTGCGCGCCACGAGCACTTCTTGCGCCACGACTGGCTCGGGCGGCGCATCCGGCGGCCAAACCGGACGGGCAACCGGGCTGAGCCCGTGCGCGGTCAGCCAAGCTTCCATGAACACGCGCAGCCGCTCGCTGCGAAATGCGAACCAGCGCTCACGTTCTGGGCCGTACGTCATCAAGACGTCTTTGAAACGCCTAAATGCGCCCTTGCCGTCGATCGCGGAAGTGAGCTGGTCACGCAGCTCTCCTTCCTCGACCATGGGGATGAAGCGCTCCATCCAACGGTATTGCTCGCGAGAACTCACCGGCTCGATGCGCATGTACGTCGTGTCCGAGGCGATTCGGGAATGCATTTCCGGATCCGCGATGCCATCGACCACGCGCAGGACTTCGCCGCTGACCAAATGCAGGTAGCTGTGCACCTCGGGCGCGTTGTTCTCGAAGGCATCCTCGAGTGCCTCCCAATCGACTGGGATGTCGCGCAACTGCTGGGCCCCGCCCGTGCCCGAGTCAGAGTCGGCCATAACTATCCTCTTTTCCAAAAGCTCATCGAGACCCTATACGCTTCATCTTGGGGCCGGCGACCGCGACCGGAAAGGGGAAATCCTCGCTCGAGGTAGTATCAGTGCGAGCGCGCCCGACACACGGCGTCCGACCAACGACCGAGCGCGGCGGTTCTCGCGCCCGCGTCCAGCCCGGGAATGAACGCCCGGCCCGGGCGAATCATTCGTGCAGCCTCTTCTGGGCTGGAAAACACACCGGCCCCAAGGCCGGCAAGCATCGCCGCCCCACGCGCGGTCGACTCCAGTTCGGTCGGGCGCTCGACCGTCAAGGCGCCAAAGTCGCTTTGCATTTGCAGCAACAAATCGTTCGCGGAAGCCCCCCCGTCCACGCGCATCCGGGTCACCGGTTGCCCCAAATCAGCGCTCATCGCGGCGATCACGTCGTGAACTTGGAACGCGATTGCCTCGAGCGTCGCGCGGGCCAGGTGTGCGCGTGTGGTGCCGCGCGTAATGCCCGTGATCAAGCCGCGCGCATCCGGATCCCAGTAGGGCGCGCCAAGCCCAGAGAGCGCGGGCACGAACGCAACACCTTCGGTTGACGGCACGCTGCGCGCGAGTGCCTCGATGTCCTCGGAAGAGGCGATGATCCCGAGGCCGTCGCGCAGCCATTGGACCGCCGCTCCGGCGATGAACGTACTGCCTTCGAGCGCGTACACCGGTTCCTGACCGATTTGCCAGGCAAGTGTGGAGAGCAGACCGGAGCGGCTCGCGATCGCGCGCGGGCCGGTGTTTACCAACAGAAACGCGCCGGTTCCATAAGTGCATTTTGCGTCGCCCGGCTGGAAGCAGGCTTGGCCGAACAACGCAGCGTGCTGATCGCCCGCGATGCCCGTGATCGGGATACCGTCCGGTAACCCCGGCACGCCGCGAGTGGACGCCACGCGCTCTGCGCTCGGTACGATTTCTGGCAAGACGCTGCTCGGGACATCGAGCAGCGCGCGCATCTCTTCACTCCAGGTGCGGCTCGCCAGATCCATGAGCAACGTGCGCGAGGCGTTGGTGACATCCGTCACGTGCGGCGCGCGCGAGCTCGCGCCTCCCGCCAGTCGCCAAACCAGATAGGAATCGATGGTACCAAATGCCAGCTTGCCTGCGTCCGCGGCGGCACGCACGCCCGGCACCTCTTCGAGCAACCAAGAAAGCTTGGTGCCAGAGAAGTACGGGTCCAAGACGAGGCCAGTGACTTCGCGCACCCGTGCCTCGTGCCCGGAGGCCTTGAGCGCGGCGCAACGCGAAGCCGTGCGGCGATCTTGCCAAACGATCGCGCGCTGGACCGCCTTGCCCGTGTGGCGATCCCAGAGCAGCGTCGTTTCACGTTGATTGGTTATGCCAATAGCGGCGATGTCGCTGCCCTTGAGTTTCGACGCAGCGAGCGCGCCAGTAACCGCGCCGAGCACGCTCTGCCAAATCTCCTCGGGCTCGTGCTCGACCCAGCCGGGCTTGGGGAAATGCTGAGCGAACTCACAATTTTTGCGGCCCAACGTGGCCCCATCGAGCCCCATCACGAGCGCCGTCGTGCCAGTCGTGCCCTGATCGATCGCGAGGATGTGACCTGCCACCGCGCACGAGCGTACACCGCTTCCCCACGCAACGGCCCCGAGAATTCTCGGACTTCTTGCGACTGAAGGGCCAAGCATTCTCGGGGTCTTTGCCGCATTTGGTGGCGGTGTCGTGGGCCTCCTCAACCAGCCGAACGGCGCTCGGCTGTCGCAGAGCAAGTCTCGGCCAGGGGGCCCGACGCAACAACGTGCCATTGTTGAGCGAGCTGCGCAGTGCGTTTCGCCCCTACATGGGCGCGGGCCTGAGTTCTGCCGCTCGGTGATTTCCTCGTGCTCGGTGCCGCTGCCCTTGTCGGCGCGTGCCGAGAACGGTAGCCTTTTTGCCCCGATGGCCCGCATTCTGCTCGCAACACCCGAAGGCCAGCAGGTCGTTGAGTTACGAGACCACAACTCGCTCGGACGCCATCCCAGCAACACCATTCAGCTTCTCGACAAGATCGTGTCGAAGGAGCACTGCATTCTGGAGCGGCGCGTCAACGGCTTCACGCTGCGCGATCTCGGCAGCTTGAACGGGACGTACATCAACGGCGAACGCGTCGTCGGCGAGCAGGATCTCAAACACGGCGACGACATCGCGCTGGGCGCCACGCGCGCGCGATACGACGACGGCTCGGGCCGGCCGTTGCCACCTCCTCCGATCTACGGAGCGCCGCCGCAGGCGCCCCCACCTTCCGGTTGGCAAGCCCCGCCTCAATCACAGCTGGGCTCGCCACCTTCGACCGTTGGTTCGCAGCCGTACGGGCAGCCTTCCTCGATCGGCCCGCACGGCACGCAACAAGTCGCGCAATTTCCCGCGCCCCCGAGCTTCATCGCGGCGCCGGGCTTCACCGCAACTCCCGGTTTCGCTCCAGCGCCCGGTTTTTCAGCGGCGCCGATGGGCACCGCGCAAATGCCGCAAGTCCTCGCGCCGGCCACGCGCGTCGACGTGAACGACAAGGCGCGTCAAATCGGCACGCAGATCGCCGCCACCGGCAAGGGCTTCATGCCCTACGACAAACTCGCCGGAAATACCGATCAGCTCGCGCAAGACTACGAGCGCCTGCGGCTCAGCCACGAACTATCGCGGGAGATCGCGCTCGAGCGCGATCTCCCGACACTGTTGAACAAGATCTTGCTCACGATCTTCAAGTTCGTGCGCGCCGATCGCGGCGTGATCTTCTTGATGAACCCGCAGGGTGAGCTCGTCCCCGGTGCCAGCCAGCGGCGCGACGGCACGGACGCACCGATCCCCGTGTCGTCCACGATCATGAATCACGTGATCAAGGAGCGAGCGACGGTGCTGACGCACGACGCCGCCATGGATTTCGCGGCTTCGAAGGGGAAAAGCATGATCCTGAATCGGATCAGCTCGGCGATCGTCGCGCCGCTCTTGCACAACAACGAAATCTTGGGCGTGCTGTGGCTCGATAGCGAGACCTTGGCTCAGTTCCAGCCGAAGGACATGGAGATCGTCACGGCCATCGCCGCCCAGGCAGCGATGTTCATCGAGATCAACATCTTGGGCAAAAAGGTGGAGCTCGAGATCGTCAATCGCGAGCGCTTCAGCCGCTTGCTCTCACCCAACATCGCCCAGCGCGTGCTGTCCGGCGAGCTCGAGGTGAAGAAGGGCGGCCAGCTCGTCGGTGAATGCACCGTATTCAACTCCGACATTCGCGGCTTCACCCCGCTCAGCGAAGGCTCGCGGCCAGAAGCGCTGGTCGATCTCCTGAACGAGTATTTCGAGCAAATGGTCGAGGTGCTGTTCAAGTACGAAGGCACGCTCGACAAGTTCATGGGCGACGGCATCATGGCGCTCTGGGGAGCCCCAGTCGCTCACCCGGATGACGCCCTGCGCAGCGTCAGCTGCGCGCTCGAGCAGATGGAAGCGCTCGGCAAATTCAATCGCCTGCGCATCGACGCCGGCTCGCAACCTTTGGCCATTGGCATCGGCATTCACACCGGGCCGCTGGTCGCCGGCTACATCGGTAGCTCGAAGGCGCTCTCGTACACGGTGATCGGCGACACGGCGAACACCAGCGCTCGGCTGTGCGGCGTAGCCAACTCCGGGCAAGTGTTGGTCAGTGAAGCGACGCTCGCCAAACTGAACGGCAAATTCGTGTTCGAGGAGCTGCCGCCCGCTCACCTCAAGGGCAAGGAAAAGCCGTTCCGCGTGTTCGACGTGAAGGGCTTGCACCCGAGCGTTCAGGTTCCGGTAGCGGTCGGGACCTGAAGCGTTCGACCCCGTACTGGTAGTAGGTCGGGTCGATCTCGGCTGCGTAGGCCTTGCGCTCGAGCTTGCGGGCCGCGAGCGAGGCGCTGAAAAGGCCGCCGAAGGGCTCCCACACCACGTCGCCCACGTCCGTCGATGATGCGATGATGCGAGTCATCAGATCCAGCGGCTTCTGATTCAAATGCACGGCTCGGCCGCCGTCGATCTTCACGCGCTCTTCACCACGAACCGGGCTGCGCTCCCAGACGTTGGTCACACCGTGCGGGCAGTTGAACTTGGAGCGCATGCTCGCCCAGGAAACCCGCGACACGGGCTTCACGCCGTCGAGCGAGAAGTAGGGCCTGCCCGCAACATCCCCGAAGCGGTTGGCGAAGTCGCTCAGCTTTTGCATCACCTCGGGCGGCGGGAAGTACCAAAGGTGACCTTGGTCGAAGTACTTTCGAGTGGCCGCGTTGTTGACGCCGCAGGCCTCGTTGGCGCGTCGCCGCGGCAGGCCGGTGCGCTTCCATTCTTCGAGCAGCCATTGCTTGAGGCCCATGCCGGCAACGCGCGCTTCGAACACGTATTGGACACACACTTCCGTGACCACCGGGAAGCGGCGGATTTTTTGGGTGTTCACGTTGCCCGCAATGTGGGATGCGCCCTTGTTCCAGGTATTGGAGTTGACGTAACGGAAGCCGTACTTCTCCAAGATTGGGTGCGCCGCAGCCCAGCCGATCTCGGAGTTCCAAAACCAGAGCGTGGTGGCGGCGCTGGCAGCTTTGCTCCACGCGGCCACGTGCGGCTCGTACCAGAGCGGCAGATCGAGGTGTCCGGAAGTGTCGCCTTCGAAACCGAGCACGCCATAAGCGCCATCGGAGATGATCGCGGTTGGCGTCGGCCACGCCGCGTAACAAGAGAGAGAGTCCGCGTGTCGCAGCACGACGGAGTGGTCGGCGTAGACCGCGGTGGCTGGACCTGATTGACGCGTCACGGCTCGCCCCCGGCCGACCGTGCTCGGCGCCAAGGGCTTGCGAGAAAGGCCGTCCAGCTGCTTGTCTCGGCTCATTTAGGCTCGAAACATAGCATCGCCACGCGCACGGCGGGAAGCCATGACGCGTTGCGGCGGATGGTAGCAACCGATTCGGAAGGCCTCGACAGCGTAACCTTCTCGGGGGAGAGTCCCGCCGGAATGGCTCACATCCTAGCCTTCGAGCGTCCCGTCGTGGAGCTCATCACGCGCGTGCGCGAGCTGCGCGACCTCGCGAGCGAAGACGACCGTTTTGGATCCGAGCTCAAGCGGCTCGAGGACAAAGCCGCAAAGCTCGCGCGCGAGGTCTTCGCCAAGCTTTCGCCGATGCAGAAGGTGCAGCTCTCGCGGCACCCGAATCGCCCGTACACGAACGACTACATCCAGCGCTTGTTCGAGGACTTCGTGGAGCTCCACGGGGATCGCCGATTCGCCGAAGATGGCGCGTTGATCGCCGGTATCGGCAAGTACCACGGGCGCAGCGTCGTCGTCGTTGGCCACCAAAAAGGCCGCACGAGCAAGGAGCAAACCAAGCGCAACTTCGGCATGCCGAACCCAGAAGGCTACCGCAAAGCCATTCGCATGTACGAGCTCGCGGAGCGCTTCAACTTGCCCATCTTCACCTTCGTCGACACGATGGGCGCCTACCCGGGCCTGGGCGCCGAAGAGCGCGGCCAGAGTGAAGCGATCGGCGCCGCGATCGAGACGATGTCGCGCATGACCGTGCCGATCATCACCAGCGTGATCGGTGAGGGCGGCTCGGGCGGCGCGCTCGCGCTCGGAGTCGCCAACCGCGTGCTGGTCTTGGAGTTCAGCTACTACTCGGTGATCACGCCCGAGGGCTGCGCGGCGATCTTGTGGAAGAGCGCCGAACGCGCGCCGGACGCCGCGGCTCGCCTGCGCATCACGGCGCCGCATTTGCTCGAGTTCGGCATCGCTGATTTGATCGTCGAAGAGCCGCCGGGTGGCGCCCACCAAGATCACGACGATGCCGCCAAGCGGCTCGACCGCGTGCTGTACTCGACGCTCACCGAGCTGTCTTCCTTGTCGCGCGACGCGATCCGAGAAGATCGCTATCAGCGCTTCCGAAAGCTGGGCGCGTTCGTCGCCTGAAGCGCTGACTTTTCGCGGACTGCAACATGATCCTGATCGGGCAGTACGACTCTCCGTTCGTGCGCCGAGTGGCCATCGCGCTTCACCACTACGGCTTGCCCTTCGAGCACCGCCCCTGGTCGGTCTGGGGTGATGCCGCGAAAATCGCCGCGCACAATCCGCTCCGCCGTGTGCCGACGTTGCTGCTCGACGATGGCACAGCGTTGGTCGAAACCTTCGCCATCCTCGACTGTATCGACGAGCTCGCCTCCACCACGGGCGCACAGGCGCTCGTGCCCCGCTCGGGCGCGGCACGCCGCGACATCCTGCGCGTGGCGGCCCTCGCTGGCGGCGTCGCCGACAAAGCCGTTACGCTGCTCTATTCAGCGCTCGATTTGATGCAGCCCTCGCTGACCTGGGCCGAGCGCTGCCGTACGCAAATCGTCGAGTCATTGGCGTTGCTCGAGGCCGAGCGCGCGCAGCGACAATCAGCCTACTGGTTCGGAGACGCGCTGAGCCACGCGGACATCGCGCTCGCCTGCAGCTATCGCTTCACGTGTGAAGCGCATCCGGGCTTGATTGCGCGCGAGCAGCTTCCGAATTTGACCGCGCAGGCAGAGCGCTGCGAAGCGCTGCCCGAGTTCAACGCGGCCTATTTGCCGATCACCAACAACCTCACGAAGTCCTGAGCCGACAGGCATCCAGAATTTCTCGCGTGCGGCTCGAGCCGCAGCGCGTGACGCCAATTTCACGCGCGGCGAGCACGAAATCCAGCTCCCGTACGCCGCCCGAGGCCTTCACCTGAACTTTGTCCGGCGAGTGCGCGCGCATCAAGCGCAGATCCTCGAGCGTTGCGCCGGAAGCTCCGAAGCCTGTCGAGGTCTTCACCCAATCGACCCCGAGCTCCGCGCAGATCTCGCACAGCCTGATCTTGTGCGCATCCGTCAGGTAGCAATTCTCGAAGATCACTTTCAGCTTCTGTCCGCGGCCGTGCGTCTCCGAGAGCACCGCAGCAATTTCAGCGCGCACGTACGCCCAATCACCGCTCAGCGTGTGGTGCAAGTTGATCACCATATCGAGCTCGGCAGCGCCATGCTGGAGCGCGATCTTGCTCTCTGCGACCTTCGCGGCGGTCGCCTGTCCGCCGTGGGGAAAGCCAATCGTGGTGCTGGCCTTCACGTCCGAGCCAGCCAGCGCCTCGGCGCAGCGCTGCACGTACGCGGGCACCAAGCACACGCTGGCGACGTCGTAGTCCAGCGCCAAGCGGATGCCGGCTTCGAAGTCCGCCGTCGTCATCGTCGGCGCGAGCAGCGAATGGTCAATCATTTTGGCGATATCGCGATACGTGAAGGGTGCGCTGGCGGTCATGCTGTTGCCGAGACTCTATCGCAATCCGAAAGCCGCTTGCCGTTCCTTTGCGAGCGTGACATCCTAGTAGGGCAATGTTCGCTTCGAGCACGCGCGCGACGACAACGACGACGGGAATTTCCCGGGCTTCGTCTCGTCCGCGCACGCTTCAGTAGCGAACGCTGAAAACGACCGAAAACCCGCCGGAGAACGCGGGCTTTCGGAATCTGGAACGAGCCTCCGTTTCGCCGGCCAACGAAATGGAAAAGTCATGCTCGAAGCGTCCGATCATCGAATTTTAGGCCAACAACTCGATCTCTTTCACCTGCAAGAAGAGGCGCCCGGCATGGTGTTCTGGCACCCCCGCGGCTACGCCATGTACCGGGCGCTGGAGAGCGCGGTGCGCTCATGGACTGTCGCCTCCGGCTTCCAGGAGGTGAAGACTCCCGAGCTGATACGCAGCGCGATTTGGGAGCAAAGCGGACACTGGGAGAATTTCCGCCAGCACATGTTCGTCTTCTCGGACGAAGGCAAGAGCGCCGCGATGAAACCCGTAAATTGTCCGGGGCACGCGCAGCTCGTCAAGAAGCGGTCGCTGTCGCACCGCGACTTGCCCCTGCGGCTGTCGGAGTTCGGCATCGTGCACCGCGACGAACCGAGCGGCGTGTTGCACGGCTTGCTGAGGCTTCGTCAGTTCACCCAAGACGACGGACACGTGTTCCTCGCCGAAAGCGACGTGGAACAGGAGGTGGCGCGCTTCTGCAGCTCGCTGTACGAGTTTTATCGTGCGCTCGGCTTCACCGAGATCGCCGTCAACTTCGCCACTCGACCCGCGCAGCGCGCGGGCTCGGACGCGATCTGGGATCGCGCAGAGCGTGCCCTGGAAAATGCGGCTCGGCGCGCCGGACTCGCGTGTCAGCTCAAACCCGGCGAAGGCGCGTTTTACGGTCCCAAGCTCGAGTTCGAACTGGGCGATCGGCACGGCCGCCGCTGGCAGTGCGGGACCATCCAGCTCGACTTCGTGCTGCCCGAGCGCTTCGAGCTCTCCTATGACGATAGCTCGGGCGTGCGCGTGAGACCGGCCATGTTGCACCGAGCGATGGTCGGCAGCTTGGAGCGTTTTCTCGGCATCCTGCTCGAACATCACGCTGAACGCTTGCCCGCATGGTTGGCACCAGAACAAGTGCGGGTGCTGCCCGTGCACCCCGAGCAGCGACCGTACGCGGAAGAAGTCGTGGCTCGCTTACGCGAGCACCAGCTGCGAGCGGCGCTAGACGGCAGCAGCGATAACCTCGGTCGACGAGTCGCAGCGGCACACGGCCTGCGTGTGCCGCTGTTGTGGGTGGTCGGCGCGCGTGAAATGGTCGAGCGCAGCGTGACCGAACGCGGGCCAAGCCAGGAGCGTCGAACCCTTCCCCTGCTCGAGGCGCTCAGTCGAGCCCGGCTTGCCTGCGCTCCGCCCGTATCGGGCCGGGACGGTGCCGGCGGAGCACTCGAGGCTGGCGGTGACTGAGGAAGGGCCAACGCGAGGTGCTGAACGTGCGGCGCGTAGCTCCCTCGGCGTCGCACGTATCGGCACTTTTTCCGCAGAATTCGTGTTTCTGGCGGGTGACAGCGGGCGCGCCCCAGGGGCCCGCAAGACGGCGACGCGATCGGCTTGACCCACCCGAGGCTGATAGCTAGGTTCCCCCGGCTCGCGCGGCCGTTTTCCCGTCTCGCTGGCTTTGATTCAGCATGAGCACCCTCGACGGCATCCGCACGATTGACGATCTTCGCTTGGACAATCAACGCGTATTCATCCGCGTCGATTTCAACGTGCCGCTCGACAAGTCCGGACAGATCACCAACGACGAACGCATCCGCGCGTCGCTGCCCACGATCAAGAAGGCGATCAGCGCCGGCGCTCGCGTGATCCTCGGCTCCCACCTAGGGCGCCCGAACGGGAAGCCCGTGCCCGCCTTCAGCTTGGAGCCGGCGGCTCTGCGCTTGAGCGAGCTGCTCGGGCAAGACGTGTACCTGCCCGATGACTGCATCGGTGACGCGGCCAAGAAGCTCGTCAGTGATCTGCGCCCCGGCCAGCTGGTGATGCTGGAGAACCTGCGCTTTCACGAGGAAGAAGAGCAGAACGAAGAGGCCTTCGTGCGCGAAATCGCCGCCCTGTGCGACGTGTACGTGAACGATGCCTTCGGCACTTCACACCGGGCGCACGCTTCGATCGCCGGGCTGCCGCGGCTCATGCGCGACAAAGGCATGGGCTACCTGCTGCGGGACGAAGTGACGGCGCTTTCGCGCGTCACCGAAAATCCGGCCAAGCCGTTCGTCGCGATCTTGGGCGGCGCCAAAGTTTCGGACAAGCTCAAGGTGATCGGCGCGTTGCTCAAGAAGTGTGATGCGATCTGCATCGGCGGCGCGATGGCCAATACGTTCTTGGCGGCCGCCGGCAACAGCCTCAAGGATTCCAAGCTCGAACAAGAGCAATTGCCGCTCGCGCGCACGCTGCTCGAACAAGCGCGCGATCGCGGCGTGCGCTTCATACTGCCGACGGACGTCGTGGTCGCAGAAGACGTGGACCGGACCGAAGGTGAAGTCGTCAACGTGCGCTCGATCCCGGATCGGTACATGGCGCTCGACATCGGGCCCGCCTCGGTCAAGGCGATCGCTGCCCAAGTGGCCAAAGCCAAGACCGTGTTCTGGAATGGCCCGATGGGCTTGTTCGAAAACCCGGCTTTCGCGGCCGGGAGCATCGGAGTCGCCCAAGCGTTGGCGGATAGCCCGGCCTACACGGTCGTGGGCGGCGGAGACAGCGTCGCGGCAGTAGCCGCCGCCGGCCCTGGAATCGCCGAGAAAATCAGCTTCATTTCCACGGGCGGCGGTGCGTCGCTCGAATTGATCGAAGGCCTCAAGTTGCCGGGCGTCGAAGCCCTGCGAGGAAACCAATAAAATGGCACGAAAATACCTGATCGCTGGCAACTGGAAGTTGAACAACGGAGGCCTGAAGGGCGTCGAACTGGCCGCGGGCGTCGCCAAGGCTTCGAAAGAAGTCGCGGGCCTGGTCGAGGTCGTCGTATCTCCGCCGTTCACGGCGCTGGCCGCTGTGTCGAGCGAACTCGAAGGTAGCCACGTGGAAGTGGCCGCGCAGAACTTCTATCCGAAAGACAGCGGCGCCTTCACCGGCGAAATCAGCGCGCCGATGCTCAAAGAGTCGGGCGCCACCTGGGTGATCATCGGTCACAGCGAGCGTCGCCAATACTTCGGCGAGACCGACGCGCAGGTCGGCGAGAAGGTCGCCGCCGCGACGGCCGCGGGCCTCAAGCCGATCGCTTGCATTGGTGAGACGTTGGCCGAGCGGGAAGCCGGCAAGACGATGGAAGTCGTGTTCCGCCAGCTCGAGACGATCGTGCCTGAGTTGAACAAGAAGCCGGGCTTCGGCGTGATCGCCTACGAGCCCGTATGGGCGATTGGCACGGGCAAGGTCGCCAGCAACGAGCAAGCGCAAGAAGTGCACGCCGCGATCCGCCAGCACCTCAAGAAGACCAGCGCCGAGCTGGCCGAAGTCACCCGCATCCTCTACGGCGGCAGCGTGAAGGCCGACAATGCGGCGGGCCTCTTGGCGTGCGCGGACATCGACGGGGCACTCGTCGGCGGCGCCGCCCTGGACGCAGAAGGCTTCGCGAAAATCGCCAAGGCAGCCCCAATCAAGACGGACAAGAACTGAGCTAGCCGAGCCTCGATCCCCCGACTAGACTCGCTAGACACTGGAGCACAGCATGGCCGACTTTCTGCATACCCCGTTTACCGTCCTGCACATCATGGCCTGCGCCTTTTTGATCCTGGTGATTTTGATCCAGCCAGGAAAGAGCGGCGGGCTCGGCGCGTTGGGCGGCGGCGGCGCGCAGCAAGTGTTCGGCGGCAGCGGCGCCGGAAATTTTCTGACCAAGACCACGTGGGTCACGGCCGGTATCTTCTTCTTCACCAGTATTTCGCTGGCCTACCTGTCGTCGTCCACCGATGAATCGATGCGCAAGCATTCGCAGGCGTTGCAGAAGCAACACGAGCAGAACTCGCCGCTCGGTCCGACTGCGCCCACGAAGTCCGCGCCGCCCGCCGGCAGCTCCAAATAGTCGACCAGTCACGGAGTCGCGTGGCAACGCCCGAGACTCGGCTCCGTGAATTTCTGCCCGACGCGCGCGAGCTCGCGGTGCTCTTCGGAGCCCGCGGGCTGGCTTGCGTCGCGGCCTGGCGCTCCGGCTTCCGCGCGCTGAGCGACGACGACTACGCGCGCATCTCGATCGCGCAGCGCTTCGCTCTGGAGCCAAGCATCGATCCGAGCGGGACGAGCTGGTTGCCCGCGCCATTCTGGGCGTATGGCGCCGCCTTTCGCGCGTTCGGCGACGGGCTCGGCGTTTCGCGCACGGTCGCCATCGCGCTGGCCTTGGCGGCCACGGTTTTGGTTTACGTGGCAGCGCGCGTGCTGGGCACGAGTCGGATTGCGGCGGTCGTAGCTGCCGTGCTGAGCTGCATGCTCGTTCCGTACTCGGCGTTTCTCGGCCTTGCGGCGCTGCCCGAAGTGCCCTGCGCAGCGCTCGTGCTGTTTTCCGCGGCCACACTCACAGTCGACGATCCACGCTTGCGCGCGCTGGGCGGGGGCTCTTTGATCCTCGCCTGCTTGTCGCGCTACGAGGCATGGCCAGTTGCCGCGGTGTGCGCGGCGTTTTGCCTGTGGGACGCAATCAGGCAACGGCGTTGGGTGTATCTGGGCTGCGCCCTGCTGGCGCTGGCGGGCCCCGCGTTGTGGCTGAGCTTGAGCCACAACAGCCATGGCGACGCTTGGTTCTTCATCGGGCGAGTCACGGCTTATCGCCGCGCGCTGGGCGGCAGCAGCGCTTCGCTTTGGCGTCGATTGGCAGAGTACCCGTGGGCGCTGATCTGGAACGCGCTGGGGCTGTGCATCCTATTTCCGATCTTCGCCTTCATGGCGCCGAAGACACGCGAGCCGGGCGGCCCCCGCTACGTGCGTTGCGCCGTAGCGCTGCTGGCGCTGCTCGGGTTCTTGATGCTCGGCAGCGTCCGCGACGGGGTACCGACGCACCATGCCGCGCGCGTCTTGTTGCCGCTCTGGTTTTTTGGGTGTGTCGTCGCCGGGCGCGAATTTGCTCGGCGCGCGACTGACGCGACCGGCCGTAGGCGAGTGATGATCGTGGTCAGCGCGATCGCGGCCATTCCACTGCTCGAAGGCTTGCACTTGCCGAGCAACGAGGGCTTCGCCGAGCGGGCGCTCGAGCTCGAGGCTGGCCACGCCGCGCGTCTCGAGACGAAGCACGGCCTCGCGATCGACACCGCTGACTACGGCTACTTCGCCGTCCAAGCCAGCTTCGGATCGCCGCTCGGAACCCGCGTGCTCGACGATCACGATCCGCGTCGTCCGAAGCCGGCGAACGCGAGCCCCTTCAGCTCGGCCCAGGCCCTCGAGCAGGCGCTGCGCGAACAGAAGGCGCGCTACGCAGTGCTGACCACGGCGCATGCGCCCTTGCTCGCCCGTCGCTGCGACGAGCTGTGGCGAAATCCGGGATTTGTGCTCTTTCGCTGCCCGCCCCTGCCTGACGCGGGCTGAATTCGCAACAATTTGGCCCAAGTCCGCGAGCCGCGCCTACGATGCGGCGGTGCTCGGAGTACTCGGTCGACGCGGCGTAGAAGCAGGCATCAGCTTGTTCGCCGTACTCGGTTTTTGCTACGTCCCGCTCGGTGGGCACACTGGCTTCGAGCACGTGAAGGCCGTGCTCAGCACGCCCGCAGCGAAACGCGCGGGAGCCGAGCTGCTCGAAGCCCTGATCCGGGTCCGGGGCAAGCTGACCGGCGAGGTCCAAGCGATCGCCGGAGGAGGCCCCGACGCGACGCCACCGGTTCTGCCCAGCCCGAAGCGCGCTGGCACCTCGCACGCCGACCACTCCCACCGCGCAGCACCCTAGATTTCGAGCCACAAAAGACCAAACCACCGGGGCTCGCTACGGAGCGCCGATGGTTTGAGTTCTTAGAAACTCTAGCCGTGCTGGAACCGAAGTGTCAACGCAATGTTGCCTCAATGACGAGCAAGTGTCGGTATCGGCGAGGTTACCAAACCCGAAGGGTTATTTAACCGCCTGAGCGGGTCACCAAACCCGAGGGTTTATTTTGATGACCCGCGCTGGGGCACCAAGCCCGCACGGTTATTTAACGCCCGTGCCGGTCATGTTCGCGCGGACCGCGGCTGGGTCAGGGACGGACCTGTGATCTCGAAACAGCGTCAGCCCGTAGACCAAACCGAGCAAGCCGAGCCCGAGTCCGAGCAGCTTGACCGCCAGTGGCATGCGCTGGTTCGAACTCGAGGGGTCGAGCGAGGGCGAGCGGGCGCGATCAGGCGAATTTGCGCTCGAGCGGACGCGCGAAGCGGCGCTCGGGGCCGCGCGCTTGGGCAGCGGTGTCGGCACGGGCAAGCCGCGTTGGAGCGCGCTCGCGGCGCGCTCCTTCTGCATGCGACGTTCGGCGCGAGACGCTCGCGAACGAGAACCACGCGCCATCTGTCCGCTCTCCGCTATGAGCGGAGAGCCTCCGCGCCGCTGATGATTTCCATCAGCTCCGTGGTGATCGCAGCCTGGCGAGCGCGGTTGTAGATCAGCGTGTACTTGCCGATCATCTCCGCGGCCTTCTTGGTCGCCGACTCCATCGCGGTCATGCGCGAGCCGAGCTCGGATGCTTGCGACTCGAACAGCGCGCGCAAGATCGAGACCTCGATGTAAATCGGCACCAGGCTGTCGAGCAATGCCTTGCGGTTCGGCTCGAACAAGAACTCAGGCAACGCCTGGGAATCGTGCGTTTCTGCCTGCTCGGTCGCGGGAGCGGTCGCCGCTTGTTGCAGCGGGATCAGCGGCTCAGCGACGACGCGCTGGCTCATCGCGCTCTTGAACTCGTTGTACACGACGTACACCGAATCGACCTCGCCTTGCACGAACGGGGTCAGCACTTTGCGCGCGATGTTGCGCGCTTGCTCGATGTCGAGCTTCTCCCAAACACCGGTCAGCACCTCCAGCACGGGCGCGTTCCGACGGCGGAAAAAATCGCGACCCTTGCGGCCGATGGTCACGATCTTCACGCTCTGGCCAGCCGCCTCGCGCTCGTGCCAGATACGCGAAGCCGCGCGCAAGATGTTGGTGTTGAACGCGCCGCACAAGCCGCGGTCGCTGGTGATCACCAGCAAGAGCACGGTCTTCTCGGCGCGCCGGGCGAGCAGCGGGTGCTCGCTCTCGGAGGCGACCCCCTCTTCGTCCGCGCCCTGGCCGATGACGTCGGCCAAGACCTGCGAGGTCTTCACCGCGAACGGCCGCAACGCTTGAATGCGTTGCTGAGCGCGCGTGAGCCGGGCGCCCGCCACCATCTTCTGCGCGCGCGTGATCTTCTGCGTGGATTTGACGCTCGAGATCCGCTTGCGGATAGCCTTGAGGTTAGCCAATGTGGCTCACTCCTTGCTCGCGACGAACTGCTTGCCGAACGCCTTGAGGATATCGACGAGCTTCTTCTTGATCTCGTCGGTGATCTCTTTTTTGGCGCGAATGTCTTCCCACAGGTCGGCGTGCTTGCTGTCGATGAAGCGATACAGCTCCTCTTCGTAGCTGCGCAGTGACTCGACCGGCAGCTTGTCGACGTAGCCCTGCGTGCCGGCGAAGATGATCACGACCTGCTTCTCGACCGCGAGCGGCACGTACTGCCCTTGCTTGAGCAGCTCGACCAAACGCTGACCGCGATCCAGCTGGGCGCGGGTCGCGGGGTCGAGATCGCTCGCGAACTGGGCGAAGGCTTCCATCGCGCGGTACTGCGCGAGATCCAAGCGCATCGTACCGGCGAACTTCTTCATCGCCTTGATCTGCGCGTTGCCACCGACGCGGCTGACGGAGATACCGACGTTGATCGCAGGGCGCACGCCGGAATAGAACAAGTCGCTCTCGAGGAACATCTGACCGTCGGTGATCGAGATCACGTTGGTCGGAATGTACGCCGACACGTCACCGGCCTGCGTCTCGATGATCGGCAGCGCGGTGAGCGAGCCGCCGGAGTGCGGGTCCTTCTGGATTTCGAGCTCGGCCTTGTCGGCGCGCGCTTCGAGCGCCTTGGTGGCGGAGTGCTTGGCCTCCTCACCGAGGTAGGCTTGGCCGTCGATGCCCTTGAACTTGAAGTCGCCCGCGGGCACGGTCTGCCCCTTCTTCACGACGTAGTAGCGCTCGGCGAGCTTGCACGCGCGCTCGAGCAAGCGGGAGTGAACGTAGAACACGTCACCCGGGTACGCTTCGCGGCCTGGCGGGCGGCGCAGCAAGAGCGACATCTGACGGTAAGCGACGGCTTGCTTCGACAGATCGTCGTAGACGACCAGCGCGTGGCGCCCGCTGTCGCGGAAATACTCACCGATGGTGACGCCGGTGTACGGAGCCAGGTACTGCAGCGGCGCGGTCTCGGACGCGGCCGCGAACACCACCGTGGTGTATTCCATGGCGCCGTGCTGGGTCAGCTTGTCGACCACCTGGGCAACCGTCGACGCCTTCTGGCCGATCGCGATGTACACGCAGAAGACGCCTTTGCCCTTCTGGTTGATGATCGCGTCGATGGCGATCGCGGTCTTGCCGGTCTGACGGTCACCGATGATCAGCTCGCGCTGGCCACGGCCGATCGGGATCATGGCGTCGATCGCCTTGATGCCGGTCTGCATCGGTTCCTTCACCGGCTGGCGTTCCATGATGCCGGGCGCCTTGAGCTCGATGCGGCGGCGATTCTTCGATTCGATCGGGCCCTTGCCGTCGATCGGCAAGCCGAGCGCGTTGACGATGCGGCCGAGCAGCTCCTCACCCACCGGCACGTCGGCGATGCGGCCGGTGCGCTTGACGATGTCGCCCTCTTTCACGCCCGTCGCGTCGCCCAAGACGGCGATGCCCACGTTGTCGGATTCGAGATTCAGCACCAGGCCGATCACGCCGCCCGCAAACTCGACGAGCTCGCCAGCGAGCGCACCTTCCAGACCGTAGACACGCGCGATGCCGTCACCGCTGGTCAGAACCGTGCCCGTCTCACTGACCAGAGCGGCGCGGTCGAAGTTCTGGATCTGCTTCTTGATGATGGATGAGATCTCGTCGGCACTGAGCTGCATGGCGTATTTTCTCGGGGGTCGGTACTAAGTCGGAAACGAAGGTTTTGGGGTCGGGGCCCCAAAACTGGGGGTGGGGCCCCGCTGAATTCACTTCAGCGGGTGCGGGGGCGAAGCCCCCGAAGACAGACAGCGCGGTCGAAGTTCTGGATCTGCTTCTTGATGATGGATGAGATCTCGTCGGCACTGAGCTGCATGGCGTATTTTCTCGGGAGCTTTCGGGTCTAGTTTAGCGAGTCTGAATTTATCGTGTTGGGACTAGCCCAAATCACAGAGATAGTTGGCGCTCGATTTCGGCGAGGCGGCCTTTGACGGAACCATCGATGGTGTTGTCGCCGATGCGGGTGACGACACCAGCGATCAGCGAGGGATCTTGCTGGCGATCGATGGCGACCTTGCGTGAGGTGGCGCTCTCGAGCTCTTTCATCAGCCGCTCGTAGAACGACTCCGGCAGAGGCCCGGCAGAGGTCACGACCGCCCGCACCACGCCCGCTTTTTCGTCCGCGAGTGACGCCAAGCGGCGGGCGATTTCAGGCAGCGAGGCCAGCCGATTGCGGGCTGCGAGCATGCGGATCGCGTTCAGGCCGACGCCGCTCAGGCCCACCTGACCCGCGATGTCGACCAGCATCGCTTGACGCTTCTCGGGCTCGACCATGGGGTTGTCGAGTACGGCTTGCAGTTCGCGGCTGGCCGCGTAGGTATCCGCAAAACTGCGGATATTCTCGGAAAGAGCGACGACCTGCCCGGCTTCGACGCCGAGCTCGAAAATCGCGCGAGCGTAACGCTCGGCTACGGTTCCGGCGCTCATACTTTTCCTCGCAACGCCGTGGCGGCGTTCTTGATCCCAGCCAAGTATTCCTCCGCGAGCCGAGTTTGATCGGCCGCGGTCACCTTCGAGCGCAGCGTGGCTTCCGCGGAGCGGAGCGCAGCGCGGGACATTTCGGAGAGCAAGCCCTCACGCGCAGATTTCAGCTCTTGACCGATCAGCGTCTGTGCGTCTCGTTCCATGCGCGCGCGCTTCTCCTTGGCGTCGGCCAGGATCCGCTTACGCTCGCTTTGACCGGCCGAACGCATGTCCTGACGGACGCGCTCGATCTCTTGATCCACGGTCGCGAGCTTCTGCTCGTAGTCGGCCAGGCGGGCCTCGGCGTCCTTCTTCATCTGGCCCGCCTCCTCCATGCCGCGCAAGATGGTGGCCTTGCGTGACTTGAGGGCGTCCGCGATCGGCTTCTTGGCGAAGCGGATCAAGAGCCAGTAGAGGACGGCGCTGTTCAGCAGCATCGCGCCGAACGGCACGGGTGAGCCCGTGGGGCGCCACAAGATGCTCGGCTCGACGTCGTCTCTTTCGCCCAAAAAGCCGTAGAAGAAGTTGTAATCTTCGAACTTCGGGACGTGGTGCTCGTGATCTTCGGCGCCCTCCTCTTCAGGAGCGGAGCCATGAGCGGCTAGCTCGGCGTGTGCGCCGTGATCGGCGTGTGCGCCGTGATCGTGGGCTGGTTCCTCGGCGAAAGCCGGCAACGCGACTGTACAACCAGCGGTCAGGGCAACCCCCAAAAACCAATTCCGTAGGACTCGGGCGTGCATCAGTTGACTCCCTGCCCGACGACGCGTTCCACGATCATCTGAGCCACTCTCTCGGATTCCGCGCCGACGGCCACGCGAATCGAATTCACTTCGGCCGCGATCTTTCGGCGGCCCTCTTCCACGATGCGAGTCGTCGCTTCGCGCGCTTCACCCAGGATTTCGGCTTCCAGCTTGCTGGTCTCGGAGCGGAGCAGCTCGCGCTCGTCGGCCGCCACTTGCTTGACCCGCTCGAGCTCTTTCTCGTAGCGCTGGAGAAGCTCGCCCGCTTTTTCCTGCAGCTCACGAGCAGTGGCACGGGCGCCCTCGGTTCGTTCCTCCCTCAAGGCGAACACCTTGAGCACGGGATCGAACAAGAGCGGCTTCAGCACTACGATCAGCACCGTAAACAGCACAATCTGTAAGAGCACGGAGCGATCGAAGTCGAGCGGGACTCCACCGGCCATGGCCTTCGTGGCGTCTTCCAGGGCGCTCGCGGCAGTCGCGGAAACCAGTTCAAAAAGCATGCTTCGTCTAACCTCGCTCCCGTGGGCGGCGTGATGAAGTAGCCGAAATACGGGCGAAATCTTGGTGCGCACTCAGGAGGCGCGCGCGGCTCGTACCACCTTGCCGACGGTGTGTCTAGACCAGCGCTCGATTGCGTTCGGCTGCTGCTTCAGCCTTCATTCCAGCCAACCTGCACGGCTGTTTTCCAGCTCCCGGACGCCCGTTCGGTCGAGCTCGGCAAGGAACTCCGAATAGGGGCGACCGCTGCTGGGATCGCGCGCTTCGGGCATCACGTCCACGAGTGGGAGGAGCGCGAAAGCGCGGCGCGTCAGCTCGCGATGCGGCACGACCAGACCCGGCTGATCGACCGTTTGGCCGGCGACGAACAACAGATCCAAGTCGAGGGTGCGAGGCCCCCAACGCTCGAGCCGCACCCGACCCGCGACGCGTTCGATTTCGAGTTGCAGCGAAAGCAGCTCGCGCGGCGCGAGCGCGCTCCGAAGGCGGAGCGCCGCATTTAGATAATCAGGCTGTGCGGGGCCGACCGCAGCGCTCTCGTACAGCGCGGAAAATGCGGTTATTTGCGCGTGACGCTGCAAATGTCGCACAGCGGTACGGAAAAACTCCAGTCGGTTTCCCAGATTGGAACCGAGACCGACAACGTAATCCTGATCGGCGCCCGTCACTCGTGCACGGTAGCAGCCGACTGGGCTTGCTAGCGACCGGAACCTGCCCTACTCGATGTCGGTGTTCGGATTGAACGGCGGCGAGTGGTTCATCGTGGCTTTCGTCACCGTGATGGTGGTCTCGGCACGGTATTGGCCGGCTCTGGGTGCGCGCATTGGCGGACGCTTGGGCGGACGCTTCGTGGGGCCTAGCCCGAGCAATCCGCCGCCGAACCAATAGCGCCATTTGGGGGGATGAAACCGGCGCTTGAAAGCCGCTACACTCTCACCGTAGTGACACCCCAGTTTGAGGCCGGCGGAGACACCGGCAACAACGAGGAAGGTGGCTCGCTCATCTTCGTGAGCGACGCCTCGGCGGAGGCAGAGCGCCTCACGACTGCGCTGCGCGGGCGCGGCTATCCGGTGATCGATGTTCCACTCGGGCTGCTCGTCAGCCGCGTCGCCGTGCAGAGGCCGTCGTTGATTTTGTGCGACGCCGACGCGACCGCGGCGCTCGAAACCATCCAACGAGTCCGCGAGACGCCGGGCGGTAACCGCATCGACGTGCTCTTTCTCGGCGAACCGGGCCGCACCGTCGAACAGAATGCGGCGGCTCTCCAGCAAGAGGCCAGCGGGGTCTTCGTTCGCCCGGTGGACGACTTCATCCTGCTACGGAAGGTCGAAGCGCTGATTGGAGCCCCCAGCGGTCGGCACGACTTCAACTTTCGCAGCACCGCCGCCAGTCGCGCCCCGGTGCTGGTCGCAGCCACGCGGCGCCCGTACCGCTACGACGCGGGCAAGACCGACGCACCTCGAGAGCTGCCTTCGTCGCCTTCGTCACCCTCATCGCCTTCACCATCAGCGCCGGTCCACGCGGCGTCGCCGACCAATCCGGGCACCGAGCCCGGTCCAATCAGCGTGCACAGTCCCGAAGCCGCGCCCGACAGCCAGCCGCATTCGAGTCGACCTTCGACTTCGAGTCACTTGCTACCCCCTCGCCCTGCAGAGCTCCCGCAAGCGAAGCTCAGTCCAGCGCTAGAGTCATTGCTCGCGACCGCCGAGCGGCGTGTGCTCTCCGTACGCAATTCGTCGATCCCGCCCTCGGATCGTCTGTCGCCCGAGGCCGAACTGGAAGCCATCCTGCCGGCGGACGTGCTCGACGCGTTGGACGAGCCGCTCGATTTCGACGACGACGAAGACGACGACGACAGCTCTATCGGCACGCACAACGGCGCCGAGGCCGACGCGGCCCCCCGCGGGAGCACGAAGACCACCGGCGCCGGCACCGCCAGCGGCGGCAGCAACGCCACTCCCGAGCGACTCGAACCGTTGACGGGCAGCAACGCACGCGAGAAGACTGCAACACCTCACCGCAGCACCGATCTGCCGCCCGCGGAGGGACCCGAATCGCAGTCCTCGCGTGCCACCGAGCCGCCCGTGACTCCGCCGCGTCACACCTCTCGCATGCGCAGAGAGAGCGAGTTGCCTGCGCGCGCCGCGCTCGAAGAGCCCGCGCTCAGCCGTTCCTCGAGCTCCCTCGTCGGCAACACCGGGCATGGCCCGATCACCGAAATGCCGTCCCACGCGTCGACGTCGCAGTCGGAGGCGGCCGCCTCGCTATCGACCGTGCCGCCAGCCGCGCGCCCCTTTGCCGATCGGCCGCCACCCGACTTCGGCGCGCCGCCTGCGCCGCCCGAGCCCCGCCGCGAGCCACCCAAGCTAGACATTCCGGCCTCCCTCGGCCCGGGCGACGCGGTACGCGCGTTCGCGCGCGTCGTGGGCGCGCGCTACACGGGAGCCCTGGCGTTCGAGGACACGACGGGCATTCGGCGCGTGCTGTTTCGCGATGGTGACTTCGTGACCGCAGCTTCCGGCGCGGACGGCGAGTCGCTCGTTGCGTTCCTGACGCAACGGGGCGATCTCCCGGCTGAGGTCGCTGCCCGCGTCGGACGCAAGCTCCCCCAATTCGGCAGGCACGCGGGCGCAGCGCTGATCGCTCAAGGGCACCTACGCCAAGACGACCTTTGGCCCGTCCTGCGCGCACACGCCGAATGGCTCGTTGGGCGGATCGTGCTGCTCGGCAGCGGTGCCGTGAGCCTGGAAGGCGACGTGCCGGTGCGCTTGCAGGCCGAACCCGCAGTCTTCGGCGGCGCCACCGGCGCGGAGGTCCTGGTCGAAATCGTGCGTCGTGCGGTGTCCGCGGAACAGGCTGTGCAACGCCTGGGCGGACCGAACACCCTATTGCAAAAAGGAGACAACCCAACGCTGCTGGGCGAGTGCGCAATCACGGATGCCGAAGCGGACATCGTGCGCTCGATCACCGAGGAGCCGCTCGCTGAGACCCTGCGTCGAGCAGGGCACAAGGATTTTGCAGCGGTGCTCTACATACTGGTCGAGTTGTCGGTGCTCGGTCGAGCCAGCGGCGAGCGCCGCCCCCCGCGTGAAACGCAGGAAAAGCGCGCAGCAAAACCCGACCACTTGGATCACGCGGCGCTTCGCGCACGCATCCTTTCGCGCAAGGCCTTGTGCGAAGAGGGCGACTACTTCGCGCTCCTGGGAGTCGCCCGCAGCGCGACCAGCTATGACATTCGCCGCGCCTACGCGTCGCTCCGAGATGAATACGATCCGAGCCGGATTCTGACCAGCCAGACCGTCGACTTGCGCGACGACGTGGAGCTGATCCTGGAAGTGCTCGCGGAGGCGTTCGAAATTCTCGAAGACGATCTCAGACGCGAACGTTACCGACGCGCGCTCAGCGCGAGCCCTTAGCTCGATTCCAGCGCTCTGGGAAAAAGCCACACGATAGTGTTGCTCGTCATGTACAACGCCGGCGCGGTGAGCGTTTTGCAGCGGTGCGCGGGGCCTGTTGTGCAGAAGAATTAAAAAATCTGCGGCACACAAAAACGCAACGGTGTTCACACCACTGACAACCCAACTGTGTTATCGCGGTCCACGATGGGGATGGCCTTGGAGATGACATGTCACACCAGAACGTTGCGGAAACAGCATTTGATCCCAGTGAGGACGATGAGGCTGCTCCGCAATCATACATCGCCGAACTAAACCCGAAACGAAATCGCGAACCGAGCGAACCACGACGACCCGCGGTAGTCGCGGCAGCGAGTGCGCTCGAAGCAGAAGTACCAGCCGCGCATCGGCTCATCCGTGCTTTGGTCGCCGCGGGCGTGGACACGTTCTTCGGTATCCCCGGAGGACCTGTGTCACCGGTGTTCGATGCGATCTTGAATACCGAGGGCGCGCGTCTGATCGAATCGCGCCACGAGACCTCGGCCGCGTTCGCAGCAGCCGACTATTACCGCGCGTCAGGTCGCGTCCCGGCGGTGGTGGTCACCGCAGGCCCGGGCGCGACGAACGTCGTCACCGGCGTGGTCTCGGCGCACCTGGAACGCGTGCCGCTGCTCCTCATTTGTGGGGATGTCGCGTGGGCAGCAGAAGGTGGGCGCTTGCTCCAAGATAGCGGGCCCGAGGGCATCGCGATCGAGAAGATGTTGGGCCACGTGACGCGAGCTACGATTCGCGTCACGCAAGCCAAGACCGCCACGGCGCAGGGACTAGCCGCGCTCAACGCAGCGAAAAACCCGGCCAACCCGGGGCCCGCGCTGCTGGTGCTGCCGATTCAACTCGGCCGCGCGGGCGCGCCGCTGTCGCTCGTGGAAGCTCCGACCACTCAGTTCGCGGCGCGAGCCTCGGCGCAGGTCGTTCGACAAACCGCAGAGTGGTTGGTCCAGGCCGAGCGTCCGTTGCTGGTGATCGGCGCGGGTTGTCGCCCGCACGCTTCGACCATCCGCAAGCTGGTCGACGCGTTCGACATCCCGTTCGTGACCACGCCCCAAGCCAAGGGCTTGATCAGTGAGCTACATCCGCGCTCGCTCAGGCACGGCGGGCTCGCCGCGTCGCTCTGGGCGCGTGAATACATCGGACGAGGCGTGGACGCGGCGCTCGTGTTGGGCACCGACTTGGACGACTGCTCGATCGGCCCGACGCGCTACATCGCCGAAGGCGGGCGGCTCGTGCACGTGGATCTGAACGCAGCGGTGATCGGCAGGAACCTGCCGACCGAGATGGGTGTCGTCGCGGACCTCGGCGCGTTCGCCGAAGATCTTCGAAGCTGGGTGGTGAGCGATGGCCTGCGACACGGCAAATCGCAAGCCGTGATGCGCGAGTTGCGTCAGCGCTCGCCCTGCGAACACGCGAATTTCGCGCAAGATCCGAGCCCGCGCATCACGCCCCAACGCGCGATCGCCGATCTCGAGGGTGCGGTTCCGGAGAACACCGCCTTCATCACCGACATCGGTGAGCACATGCTATTTGCGCTGCACTACCTGACGGCGCGCTCACCTGAGAGCTTCACCATTCACTTGGGCCTGGGCAGCATGGGCTCCGGCATCAGCGGTGCGATCGGCCTCGCGCTCGCCGAACCGGAGCGGCCCGTGGTGTGCGTGTGCGGCGACGGCGGCATGCAAATGGTCGGCATGGAGGCGCTGGTCGCGCTCAAGTACCGCTTGCCGATCGTGTTTGCGGTATTCAACGACGCTCGCTACAACATGGTTTACCACGGCTACCGTCAAGTGTTCGGGCGACAAGCAGAGTGGGAGTCCCCCTGGACCGATTTTGCAGCTTGGGCGCGCTCGATGGGCATGGCGGGGCTACGCGTCAACCATCCGGGCGAAATCACCGCCGAGCAGCTCGCTCGCTTGCGAGCCACGCGCGTGCCGGTCGTGCTCGACATTCGCATCGATCGCGACGTGAAGCTCACCGGCGGTGGGCGGAACGAAGCCTTGCAGCACATGTCCATGCTGAGCAAGGGGACCGGCTAGTGCACGCTCGCATCGCCGGTCTGGGTCAGTGGTTTCCAGAGCGGGTCCGCACCAACGCCGAGTGGCCGGAGGCGTTCAGCGCCCTGAGCCGCTTGAAACAAGGCGATCGGGCGCTCGTCGACGTGCCCAAGGGCGACGGCGACGGAGCGCTGCGCATCGTCAAGCGCTACTTGGCGGAGGAAGAACACGATCCGTTTCTGGGGGCGCGCGAGCGGCGCGTCGCCGATGCGAGCATGACCTCGGCCGAAGCCGAGGCCAACGCGGGGCGCGCCGCACTCGACGACGCCGGCATCGAAGCGTCCGAGGTCGATGCCATTTTCTCCTGGGCATTGGTTCCGGATCGCATCATGCCCAGCAACGCCTGCCGCGTGGCTGATTTGATCGGCGCCAAGCGCGCCTGGTCTGCGAGCGTCGACGCCGCTTGCGCCAGCCCGATCACGCACTTGAACCTGGCCGCCGCGCTGATCGAGTCGGGCCGCGCACGCACGGTGCTGCTCACGCAATCCCACTTGGCCACGCGAACGTTTGCCATGTCCCACCCGGCCGCACCCAGCGTCGGTGACGGCGCTGCCGCGATGCTGGTCACGGCCAGCAACGTGCCGGGGATCTTGCACACCCACAGCATGACTCACGGCGAGCATCACGATGCCGTCGTTTGGTGCCGAGGCAAGACCGACGAAACCGATCCCCCCTGGTGGGAAGCCGGCGGCCCGTTGTCCATGGGCAGCCGATCGCCCGATGCCACTCGTGCATTGATGCAAGACACGGTGCCCACGGCAGCGCGCACGGTCGCGGAGCTGGCAAAACTCTCGGGGTTTGCCGTCGATTCGATCGACGTGCTGTCGAGCGTCCAGCCTCGCCGCTGGGTGCCGTTGGCGATCGCCGAGGCGCTCGGCCTGGCGCCGGACGTCGCGACCGAGACCTATCGGCGCTATGCCCATTTGGGGGGCGTGGGCCCTGTCGTCAATTTGATCGCCGCGCGCGACGCGGGCAAGCTCACCGAGGGCGCGCGGGTCGTGATCTACGCGCAAGGCGCGGGCTTCACTCGCGCGGCGGCGGTCTTGAACTGGTCGAGCGTTGGTTGACCAAGTTGGCGAGGGCGGTCCATAGATCGTTCGCGCTGACGGGCTTGGTCAAGATGCCGTTCATGGTCTCGGCCAGGAACGTCCGATAGCGCTCACGAGTCGCGTCGGAGGTGACGAACACGGTGCGCGCCGCGAGCGCTGGTCGTTCGCGGCGTAGCCACTCGAACAGCGCGCGCCCGTCGACCTCCGGCAGCGCGATCTCGGTCACGACGGCGTCGGGGCTGGACCCGGAGCTGAGCAGGTCGATCGCCTCTTGTCCGTCACTGGCCATGATGACGTCACAGGAGCTGGCCAGCATGCGCGCGTACGCCTTCAAAATCCGCTCGTCGTCGTCGATCACGAGCACCGTGTGGCGCTTGCTCAGCGGACGGCGCACCGCGGCGTCACGGTTCTGCAAGTATGCCTTGCGCATCGTAGCGTGATCGGGAAGCGGCAAGAGCGCGATGAACGTCGCGCCCGAGCCGTGCACGCTCTCTACGATCAGATCCCCGCCCAAATCACGCATGATGGAGCGTGAAATGCTGAGGCCGAGGCCGGTGCCGAGCCCTGAGCGCTTGGTGGTGAAGAACGGATCGAAGATGTGCGACAGCGCCTCCGAGGCGATGCCAGGGCCAGTGTCGGAGATGGAAATCGCCACGTACTCGGTATCGGCGCGGGTCGTGATGCGGACTCGATGCACTTCGCGCTCGACGTCGTTGATGGCGTGAGCCGCGTTGATCAGGATATTGACCAGTACTTGCGTCAAGCGCCCGTGCGGCACCACCACGCGCGGTAAGGCCCGCGCGTAGTCGCGCTCGATGTGCGCCACCATGCCGATCTCGCGACCCACGAGCCGTAGCGCTTGATCGACGACGTCGTTGGCGTCGAGCATTTGCGCTTCTTCGCGATCGCCGTCGGAGCGGGCAAACACCCGCAGGTCACGGACCACGCTGCCGATCGCCGAAGACGCGGCCAGCATTTCTTCGAGCAATTGCCGGCCCTCGACGCGCGGCGCGCCGGTCAGCGCGAGATCGTGCAGCATCTGTACCTGCTCGGGCGTGGCACCCCAGCCGCGAGTCGCCCACACCGAGAGCTCGTGAACGACGTTCGCGAGCGGCGTCATCAGCGCCATGCACGCCTCGATACTGAGCTGAAGCGCCATCAGCGGATTGTTGATCTCGTGCGCCACGCCTGCCACCAGGGTGCCGAGCGCCGAGAGCTTCTCGGTGTGCACCATCGAGGCGCGACTGTGCTCTTGCCCTTTGCGCAGCGCCGCGCGCAGCTGAGTGCGGTCGAAGAAGCCGTGAATCGCTCGATCGTCCGCCGCTGGCCAGACCAGCACTTCATCCGCCCCGTGCGAGAGCGCATCGAGCGCCGCCACTTCGTCCACCGCGACGAAACCGAGCGGAGCGCCGCCCACGCGCTCACGCAGGCGCGGCAAGAGCTCGGCCGGCGCTCCTTCGACGACCAAGACTTGCGTGTCGTGCGTCGCATAGCGATCGGCGAGCGTCGCCGAAATGTGGTCAGCCGCTGCAGTGCTCGGAGCGAGCACCCACACGCCGACTCCGCCTTCCGTCTCGGGCAGGTTTGGCTCGTCGTTCTTGGTCACGGAACCCGCTCGCTACTCCTCGCCTACTCTTACCACGTGATCATGGTCGAGCCGTCGAATCGATTGAGCAATTTCGTCTCGAGCTTGGCTTCGATGCCGCACGCCTCGAACGCGCCCACGGCACCACCGGCGATGGCCCATTCGATCCAGAGGTACTCCTCCCGGTACACCATCTCCACCGCGCGCGGACCGTGGCGAACGATCTCCCAATGCCCGTATTGGTAGGTCTGCCGACGCGCTGCGAGGCCCTGCTCGGTGAGCCGGACGGGATCGTGCGAAAGCAGGCGCAGCATGGTCCGGCCGAGCAAGCTGGCAGCGAACGTCGTCGCGTTGGTGCGCCAGATGTCGTGCATGCCCTCGTGCACTTTCTCCGGCGTGCGCAGCGACGCGCCTGCAAGCGCCAAGCGAATCATATAGTCACGCAACGGATACATTCGGATTGGCGACCAGCGCTCACCCTCGAAACACTCGCGATAGAGCTGAGGCCGGCCCGCACGTTGCAGCACGGTTTCGAGCGAGCGCAGGTAAAGTCCTCTCACGAGGGCGGACGGCGGGACGACCTCGAGGCGGCTCGCAAGATCGCAGTACGGCGCGACAATCTGGATGGCGCGCTCCACCGGATGATGCCGAAGGCTGAGGGGGTCCATGGCCGCCATCTGGTTCCGAGGTTTCAGTGTCCGGTGCTCTGCTCAGTGCCCCTAAAAATATCTTCGTCGATCCGAATAGGTAACACGACGACCGGCCAAAAGTGAACTCGATCGACCGGGGCGGCTCCCACACGCCCCCACCCGCGCGAGTGACGATTGGGCACGATCATCGCTAAACGCTCCTCAGGCGTGCCTTAGGACTGGCGCGGCCCAACGCTCCATGGGATCCCCTAACAAGCTCGTAACATCGGAAGATCTGCCGAAAACCGGGCCGTCAGCCTGGCCGCTGGCTGTCGCGCGTTTGCCCGGCACGGGCACCCGGCGGGAAGCGCCAGGCGCTCGTCTACTCCGCGGCGCTGCTGGCGGTGGCCTCGAGCACGTCGCACTCGAGGCCTTCGCCCTCGACGGACAGCAGCACGGTGCTCTTCGGATGCAGTTCACCACGCAAGATTTTTTCGGCTAAGGGTGCTTCCACCAAGCGCGCGATCGTGCGCTTCATCGGCCGCGCACCGAGCGTCGGGTCGAAGCCGCCATGGTCGAGCAAGAACTCGACCACGTCCGGGCCGAAATCCAGCCGCAATCCGCGCTGCGCAGACAGCGCGCGGCTGACACCTTCCAACAAGCGGCGGGCAATCTCGCGAACCTCGTCGCGAGCGAGCGGCGCGAACACCAACACCTCGTCGATCCGGTTGTACAGCTCGGGAGCGAGCGCGCTGCGCGCCGCGGCCACCACGCGTTGCTCGAGGTCCTTGCGATCTTGCGCTTCATTGCCGAAGCCGACGCGCCGACGGGGCGAACTGCCGCTCTCTTCGGCGCCCAGGTTCGAGGTCATCAGGATCACGGTGTTCGTGAAATCGACCGTGCGCCCGCGTCCGTCGGTAAGTCGCCCTTCGTCGAACACCGCCAAGAACGAGGTGAGCACGTCGGGGTGCGCCTTCTCCAGCTCGTCGAGCAAGATCACCTGATACGGCCTTCGGCGCACCGCCTCGGTGAGCTGCCCGCCCGCTTCGTGACCTACGTAGCCAGGAGGCGCGCCGATCAAACGAGCGATCGCGTGCGGCTCCGAGAACTCGGACAGATCGACGCGAGTCATGGCCGTGTCGCAGTGAAATAGAACCTCGGCGATGGCTTTCGCGCTTTCGGTCTTGCCCACGCCGGTCGGCCCCAACAAAAGGAAGGTGCCGATCGGACGGCGCGAGCCGAGACCGGCGGCGTTACGCCGTAAAATACGCGCAATGCGCCGGATCTGATCGCCATGGCCAACCACGCGTTCGGCCAAAATTTCTTCCAGGCGCAGCATGCGGTCGCCATCCGCCTCGAGCAGGCGCTCGACCGGCATGTCGGCGAGCTCAGCCACGACCTCGGCCACGCTCTCGGCGGTAACCTCGGCCTTGCCACGGCGGCGCGTGCGCGCACCCGCCAAGTCCAAAATCGAAACCGCTTTGTCTGGCAGCGCCCGCCCGGGCAGGTAGCGCACGGACCAGCCCACGCCCAACGCCAAGGCTTCGGTCTGATAGCGGACCTGATGATGCGCTTCGAGGCGAGGCCGGAGCGCGTCGACGATCAGGTAAGCGTCTTCGCGACTCGGCTGTTCGACCTCCACCAAGGAGAAGCGACGCGCCAAGCCGGCATCGGCCGCCAAGGCCTTTTGAAAATCTTCGGGTGTGGTGGCGCCGATGCACGGCAGTTCACCGCGCGAAAAGGCGATCTTGAGCTCCGAAGCGATCTCTTCCGCAGCCTCTCCGATGAACAACTGATGGATCTCGTCGAAGAAGATCACTACGCGTCCCTTGGCCGCGAGGACTTCTTTGCGCAACGCGCCCACGCGCGAGGCGAGCGCGCCACGGACGCCCGTGCCGGCCACCAGCTCACTGACCGGGATCTGAACGATCACGCGATCGTCGAGCGAGACCACGTCTTCAGCGGCAGCGATGCGCTGCGCCAAGCCGCGCACGATGCTCGTCTTGCCCACGCCCGCGATGCCGACGAGGCACGGATTGTTGCCTTCGCGCTTTGCCAACACGTCCAGCGCTTGTTCGATCACCGCGTCCCGCCCCACCACTGGGTCGAGTTCGCCGCGCGCCGCAGCCAGGGTCAGGTTTCTGCCCAGGGACGTCAAAGTCGGGAATTTCTGGGGGTCGAGCTCGAAGCGCTCCCAGGGTTCTGGTTCCTTGAGCAGCGGTTTCTCGAGCACCGGCACGGGCTCCCGCGCGCGCGCCGAAGCCGCTCGCTGCGCGCTGCTCGGTAGCGCCATCACCGGCACGACGACCCCGGCACCGCGCGGCTCCGGAGCCGACGGGACGATCGACGAGCTGCCGTCACTGTTCGTCGACTTGCGCGGAGGCGGGTACAGCGGCACTTTCACGGCCGTCGAGACACGGCGCGGCGCGTGCCGCTGCGCGAGCACCGGCTGCTCCGGGGACGCGCGACGTCGACCAACCAAACCCAAGCCAACTTGCACGGCTTGCGTGCGCAGCCGCGAGGTGTCGACGTTCAAGCCCTCGAGCAAACGACGAGCGGAGCTGCGCGGCTCGCCGACCAGGGCAACCAGCAAGTGAATCGCGGCCGCGTCGCCATCACCCATGCGACTTGCGATCTCTCGCGCGCGTTGCAAGATCACCTTGAGCGGATCTTCGAGCTCTTCCTCGATTCCACGCGCCGCACGCAGTAGCTCTTCGACGCCCAGCTTGCGCTCGCGAAGCAGATCGCAGGCTGGGCTCGGACGTGCGGCGATCGCCGCCAGCAGGTGCGCGCTGGAAACGCGCTCTTTTTGCTGTTGCGCGAGCTCATCTGCAATCCGTTTGACGAGAGCGAGTTCGGACTCGAAGCGGCCACCGGTCATCACCTGAGCGATCTGCCCGGAATCGAGAAAACGGCCAACTTTTCCAGCATTTGGCCGGCGGCCCAGGGCGGCCGTCAGCGCCTGAAAAGCTCGCGCGCCCGGGCGTAGTCCCAGACAGTTACGGACCGGGCTCCGCCCACCGCGACCAGCGGCTCGAACGCGGAAATCGCTAGGTTTTTATCTTCGACCACGGCGGCGAGCCAAGCCTCTTCCGCGCTCGGAGCGGCTGCAGGAAGCTCGCTCTCGAAGCGCGCTCGGCCGTCGAACTCGGTGACCAGCAGCGACCAGCGCCGAGCCTGCCCCGGTTCCGGGCTGCTCACCAAAATGAACGCCAAAACATCGACGTTGGCTGCTGCGGCATACACCCGCGCGGGTAACCGGAAGCGAGCGAGCACGCTCAGGCCTCCGGCCAGCCGCAGATGGAGGACCTCACCCGCTCTGCTCACAACAAAGAATTCATCGAGGCGTTTGCTGGGTAGCAAACGAACGGGCGGGTCGTCGCTGGGCGGGAAGCGAAATTCAGCACGGCGCCCGCGCGGCGCCTGACGAAGAAAGCCGGCCTTGGTGCAGCAAACGATGGCTCCGTCACGCAACTGGGCGATCGGCTCGAGGCAACCTTCGAAGCCAAAGCTGGCCTCGATCGGTAAGAGCGAGCCGGGCTCGCTTTCGAACGGGTACCAATAGAGCTGCGGCTCGGCGGGGTAGTAGACGAAAAAGTGATTCGGCGTCTCCAGGTCCGGGAGCAGCTGCGACCCAAGCAAGAACGGGACGCGGGGAAAGCGCTTGGCGACCTTCGCGCGTGGCTCGAGGCGCGCGCCTCCGGACTCGCCAATGGCGAACAACGAGCCATCGCTGCCGTGAGCCACGGCCCGCACGGCGCCGATGCTCGCCTCGGTGATGACCTCACCCTGCGTGCTGTCGCGAAAAGTGGCCTTGTCCAAGCTCGCCTGCAGCAGGCGCCCAGTGCCGAACGAAAGCAGCGCGCTCTGCACGGTCGGCGGAGCAATCTCGAGCCGCTGCTCTCGCAACGAGCGAAGCGTTTGCACGACCATAGGCGGAAGCGGGGCCGGGGTCGGTTTCGGCCTCGGTCTTTCGCCGAGGGTCGCCGATGCAAGCCCCTTCGGCGCTTGCAACGAGGCCCGCTCTGCTGGCTGTTTGCCGTGGGAGCGACAGGCGCTGAGCGAAGCCAAGCAGGCGGCCACGGCCGCGGCGCGCCTGATTGTTCGCGTGGCGCCCATGATGCTACGTTGATTTTCCCGCCCGGTCACACCCGAGCGCAAGCACAATGTTCCGCCCATTTCCCAAGCTCTTCACACACGGCGCAGCGCTCCTCGCGCCGGTCATGCTCATTTCGCTCATTTTCTCGGCTAACGCCTGCAGTCGCTTCACTCGCACCAAGCAATGCCGCGCACTGATTGCCCAAGTCAATCCCGCGCTCGACGACGTGCTCGCGCTCACCCACGCTGGCGGCAATGGCGGCGGTGGGGGCAGCGGTGGCGGCAACGTCGGCGGGAGCTCTGGCACCGGTGGCAGCGCTGCCAACGGCTACGTCGCGGCAGCGGCCCGCTATGAGCGCCTGGCCAAGCAGCTCGGCCCGATGGAATTCGGCA
>Ga0247760_1000060_pt1 | contig 98673 bp, 120 predicted proteins | sample UWRJL171409R4_FD_179936 | JGI IMG/M metagenome (GOLD analysis project Ga0247760, IMG submission 179936) | Plant litter microbial communities from Arlington Agricultural Research Station in Wisconsin, United States - UWRJ-L171-409R-4 | ecosystem: Environmental > Terrestrial > Plant litter >...
GGCGCCCTGATCTGCAGCTTTTGCACACAGAAGGCTAGCACTGCGGGGCCTGGATCTTCCCAGTCGACTTTCAGCGTGCGCTTCTTGGATCGCTTGCCGGCGAACCCTAGCGGTGCCCCGTGCATGTTGACACCAAGGCCGACCTCGTCCGCCCCGTCCTTAACATCCGTCGACTCGAAGACGACCCCGGACCCGGTCACGACCCCCGTGATGAGAAATGCGCAAGCTTCTTTACCGTCCTTGAGGATGTCCATGATGGACTGTTGAGTCTTGAGCCCTGCGAAGAACTCAGGCGTCGGGTCCAGCAGCTCGATAGTCATGCTCTTGATCACGTAGGTCTCCGAGACGTCGGTGCCCGACTCGTGTGACACGTCGGCACCGATGCCGAAGAACTCGAGCACCTTGGCGAATAGGCCCACCTTGACTTTCTTATCGTCACCCTTCTCGATGCGATAATTCTCGAGTGTTTTGGGCTCGGTGATGTGATCGACGGCTAGGGCCGCCGGTATTGCCTTCTGATTTCCCATAATCCCGATCTTGTAAGTGACCTCTGTGTTAGCCTCTTTTCTTGAGCTAGCGTTCAATGGCCGAGAAAACATCCACGAAGAGCTCATAACAGCATTGGTAGCTTGAGAAGGATTTTGTCGTACACAGAAATTGAGGGTATTCGATATGTCCGCGTCGCGATGAAGCAGCTGGTAAAGGTCGAAAACTGGACGATGAAAGAGCTCGACGATTCGGCAGACAACGAGGTCGAAAACCTCATGCGTATGAATCGCTTCAGCCATCCGCACTTCAAGGGTATTTCGTAACAGGCTGGGAACCACTTCTTCCGTTCCCCTGGACCGAGGAGGGTAACTTGGAGCAGGTCTGGAGCAAGGCCGACCATACTGACGCCTCCACCGAGCTCTGGGCTCTCAAGTAATTGGCCGGGTTGGCTTCCGGCATTCGCACCCTGCACAAAACTATCGCCACGGGAATCTGAAGCCCCAGGACATACGCTGTTTCCGGGACGGCGAATCTGAGATCGGGTTCCGGCTAGTTATCGTAGATGCCGGGCTTGCTAAAGTTTACCAGTAGATGGCCGAGTTTCGAATGGGTGTTACAAAGACAATAGCTACCTTAGTTATCTATGGGCCTCCGATTTCATCAAACCCCGCGATATATATCTACCCTACGCTTATATGACATTTGGTCCATTGGGTGCATTTTCCTCGAGTTTGCCCTCTAGATAGCATGCGGCTAGCGCGAACTCTAGAACTTTACAGATGAACTGAGGGGGACGGGAGTTCTGAGAACCCCGGTCCCTTTCTGGGTCTCTGACCATGGAAATTATGTTTTTCTTCATCCTGTGGCGAAGCAACTGATAAAATTTCTTCTGAACTGGCTATAGAATGGCTTCCCCTTGCACCGGGCCGTTAATATCATCGCCAATCAGCTCTTACGGACGTCCCTTTCAAAAGTTTTGGGCAGTGCCAAGCCAGCCACGCCTCGTTAATTACATCTAGCTCAATTACCCCTTTTGCGGCCCTCTTGGTATTCATTACCTCCTTCACATCTTGTCACCTGCTTTATGCTTCATAATCCTTTCAATCCAAGCCTAAATACGCTCCTGCGTGACATTCGGCTAAAACTGCACCTTCTCGGAAAGCTGTGCTGTTCAATGGACAAATATTAGCCGAAGCTGAGCCGGAGCTGATCTAGACTGATCAACCGTGACGAAGAGTCACGTGGCTATGAGCAGGGTGTTCGTCGATTTTAGAGTCGTGAAACAGAATATCCGGTACAAAAGCTGCTTCCATTTTCCCGTTCATTATATCCAGGCGACCAGACTGAAAGTGGCAGACGAGCGCAGCTATCAGACTTAAGGTTGGATCGAAGCCACGGGGCGGGTTTTCAGTAATAGTGGACCAATTCTCGCCCATCCTCATCCAATCGTATACCGTCCGGTGAAGAAGCTCTACCTGGGGTTTTGAGGAGGATGGCGAAGAGAGCTGAAGCAGGCCTTTGGTGGTTCCAACTAGAAGCCGTGCCAGGACCGGTAGTATCCGCGGCTCTTCATCCTTCGAGGGGTATGCGAGCGACTCGGTGCCTTGAAAGCTGGCGCCAAGCCAAATATAGGTGGCGGCGATGCGGCTGTTCCATACTCGCTTCCACTCGAAGAGTAATTGGTAGAGCTTGGAGGCCGTCTGCCGCTGCGGTTCGTCAAGACTTGTTTGAATGGCGTCGTAGAGCGCTTCCAAGCCGGCGGGTAAGTTGTCGAACGCTTTCCATACGGCTTCAAGCCGGGGGTCATCCTAGACCGTTATAAGAAGTTGTTCCACCACAAGCACCACCCAGAGGAACACGCCTTCCGCTCGTTCCTCGATACCCGTCAGCAAATCCTGAATCTGGTTCGGGTATAGCCGGCCTAGCTCCTCAAATCCGATGCTGCTTTGAATCCGGCGCTTGATATACAGCCTCACATCGCTTGCGGTGAGCTCCTGCATTCTCAGAGACGGACTTGTCTGGAACCCCATTAGTAATCAGCATACTTCAGACACAACCTCCCCGCTCTGCTAAGGATGAACCTACCTGGAATGCGTCGGCAAATACGTTCCACGCTCGACTAGATACGCAAAGCTTGATGCACGGCGCCTTTTGTAGCTGTTGGAGATATGCGACCAGCTCTTGATGGTTGCCGTGGTATTCATCCAAGCCATCGACGAAGATCGCCAGACAATCAACCCCCTTGGCCGCTTTTCCCCCAGTTTCTTCCCTAGCTTTCCCCCCAACTTCCGAAACAAATAATCTGATGGCAAAGTCATCATACCCTGGGAAGATGAGCAGGCGCTGCCGGGTTTTTACCTTGTCGATTTCCGGGTTGATCTTGTTGGAGTGACACAGGAGGGGTCGGCGGACAAACAGAACTCGGACGCCAACACCTAGGATCTCCGGAAGGGTTGGTGTTGGCTTTACGACGCGTTCGACAATGTCCGGCCAAAACAAGAGCCGCTGAAGGAGGGGGCCCGCCCTATGACAGTCTCAGGCCCTTTGGTGTGCAGCGCCGTGACTGCTGATGGAAAGAAGAGGGATTGGTCCTAGGCATAATAGCGGCTAAGCGACGCAGGCACGTGACGCTGGGACAGAGCTGAGTGGATGGGTTTTTAGGCCGGGCTAGCAGCGGGAGGCCCAAACTTGGACGAAGCTTGACCCCAAATCTTGGCCTCTCCGCTATTGCGCCTTGGGCGAGAAACGGATCCCTCCCCCCAAGAAAAACATGCCCAGTCCCATATATGAGCCGTTAGAGGAGGGGAACCTCGATGTCCGCTTCCTGACACTTTTCCCCGCGGATGGATTCGACGCCGATATCCACTGCCGAGTATACAAGGCGAGCGTGATGGATGACACATACCCGACTTTCAAGGCCTTATCGTATTGCTGGGGAACACCTACGCCCCCTCAGCACATCACCTTGAACGGTTCGAGTATCGACGTGGGACCCAATCTGGCGAACGCTTTACGTCACCTTCGAAGCAATTCTGCCAATGTGGAACTCTGGGTGGACGCACTCTGCATCAATCAGGGTGATCTGGATGAGCGCAGCTCCCAGGTCAAGCTGATGGACTCCATGTATGGCGACGCCGAAGAGGTGGTTGTGTGGCTCGGAAGCGAATCGTACGATAGCAATGCAGCTATGGACATGATTAAACAGTGGAGCGAGTGGTTCGATCGTGGTGGCAGGACGGACGCGAACACTGTGGCCCGCGATTTGCCTCTTGCGTTTGACGCATCAGCCGCCGAGGCTATCGGCAACCTCCTTCGCCGACCGTACTGGGAGAGAGTATGGGTAGTGCAGGAAGTGGCCTGCGCGAAGGAAGTCGTTGTCACGTGTGGCAGAAGGACACTCTCCTTCGACGACTTTGAAAAGGCGTACGCGGCTTGGGACCGCGTGTGTGGTTCCCTCGGCTCGAGACCCAGTGAAGTATCGCGCCGCTCGCTACTCGACTCTATCCGGCAGCGGAACCTGCGCCAGATGATCCAGCACCGCGACTTTAGGATCATGTCGTACATAGACTGGGATCAGCCCCGGGCACCATTCCTCGAGGTCATCGAATCCTGCCGCCACCTCAAGTGTTCGGACCCTCGGGACAAGATTTACGGCTTTCTTACCCTGGGAGGCCCGCACACGAAGCACTTTACCGCTCTTGCCTCCCCAGACTACAACAAGGCCGCCACCCAGGTGTACTGCGAGGTGGCCCAGAGACTCTTGCTGGACGATGGCTCTCTCCGGCTGGTCGCCCTCGCCTCCAACATTCGCTCGTGCTCGTCAAACCCCACGCAGCTTCCCTCATTGCCATCTTGGGTGCCAGATTGGACATGTCCGGATCGTCTGAGCTCCCTGTACCTGCCGTTCACGGGGGCGACGAAGCGGCCCCGGAGCAGTGTCGATATCCAGGGCTTTGTCCGGTTTTCGGAAAACCACCGGGTGCTGTTTGCCAAGGGTTCCATCTACGGCACGGTCGCAAGAACATTTCCCCCGGATTGGCTGAGCGATTTGGAAGGCAACAAGACTGACATCCTTGGTGCGTTTCTCGGCCGTACGTGTGCGGACGGCATGCCAAAACTCCAAGCCCTGTTCCGGGTGATGACTCTGAACATGGCCTGGCCCGAGGTGGAAGACTGGTTGGAACTTCAATCGTTCCTGCACAAGACCGGATGGTATCTCGGGAAGCTGTGGCTGCAGGGTGAGGAGGGCGGCCCATCCGACGCCGAACGCCGCTTGCCGCTCGCTTCAGATGTCTTTTCTGGCGCCCCAGCCTCTTTGCTGGCTGAATTCAGCAAAATGACGTGCTCGGGCACCAACTGGAAGGAATCTGGCGAACGACTGGACGTCGTCGACTTTTGGGCGACAACACAGCGGAGGGTATCTCATCGGTTGCTTTTCGAGACGGAACAGGGAAGACTCGGTCTTGGACCACCCGGCGTGCAAGCTGGAGACAAAATCTGCATTCTGCACGGATATCCGGGCCCCTTCTGCCTTGTAGCTGAGGGAACCTGGTTCCTGGCAAGGGGGGAGTGCTGTCTGGCCGGTATAAGCCTCAGTGATGCGGCGGATAGTTTGAATGTGGGGCCACCCGCCGATATAGAAATCCACTGATACAGGGAATCCAGATATGTAAAAACGAAATAATAACGAGACGTTGAAGAGAGGCAGAGCGCTGTGGGTGGTGTTAACCGCGACCTGAAAGGCCAAGGGACGGTCACGTGTTATATATGATGCGGGGGGTTTGATCAAAATGCCGCGAACTTCCGACCCTCGGGTTGAAGGCCAAACCGCGACATTGAACTGAGAGCTGCCTTTTCTGATTAGCGGCCCATCGAATTTGCTACGCAACACCGAGATGTCTATTGAAGGTGCGTGTATCCTTGAAGGAAGCGTTTGGCAAGAATCCCGCCCTGATTTTACTCTTCTCCAGTTGGTGGTCGGTTCAACCGGTCGACTGTCGAAACGCCAGATGTTAGACCGGAGCAATCCCAGCAAGCCCTCTTCTCTTCGTTCATCTCTCTATCCGCCGGTCTTAAGCCGGTAGAATCCCACAATGAGGATGACATCACGTTGCAGCCTTTTCTTTTCAGGGATATAGGTGCCGTTGGTGGGAGCCTGAGCCTCCTGGGTCATGGCAATTTCTTCAGGGTGTACGTGCTTTCCGAGGACGATTATGCCGACCACCATGCCCGGTACGTGTTCAAGCGTACCATCCCGCCCGCCAGGAAGCAGCAGGACTCGGATTCCATATTCAGAAGCCGTGTCAAGACCCTCATGCTGGAGCTTCGGACGCTGGCCCATGAGCATATTCGCCAGCATGAGAATATTGTAACACTTCTTGGTCTAGCCTGGGAGACGGATCCATTCGACAGGGCGCGGAAGTGGCCGGTCTTCATCATGGAGCGTGCAACGAGAGGAACGCTTGCGGACCTGCTACAGCCAGAGACACATTACAACCTGCTCACCAGGCTTCATTTGATGCTCGACATCACCTTGGGGCTGGAGGCCTTGCATAAATGTAGCATCATGCAAGGCGATATCAAGCTAGAAAACGTGCTTGTATTCGACAATCTGGATGACGGCCGACCGTTTGTGGCCAAGCTGGCTGATTTTGGCGGCGCCATGTTCGGCGTGTTAGCACCATCGACCCTGCCATCGGGAACCCGACCTTGGCATGCCCCCGAATGGCGCGATCAGCTCGATATGGAAGGCTTGCTGTTGACAGATGTCTACTCGCTGGGGTTCGCTCTTTGGAGGATCCTGGCCAACGGTAAGCATCCATTTCTGGATCCCGGCGCCCCTAGTGGTGAAGCGTGGCTGGAGCGGGCCGACAAACTCAAGAGCAATGACGAAACCATGCGCGAGCACCTTGCCAAGCTATCAGAGGAGCTTGAGACCGAAGCGGAGAGGCTCTTAGCGGGTATCGTTATTGAGTTCACCGTCAAGAGGGTTCCTGCCGGTCGGGACCTCCAGGAAGTCAAGAAGCTTCTTGCGGGCACCATGCTCCGGAAGTCAAGGTAAGATCCACGCGGGCGAGTTGGTTAGCTTCGATAAGGAAAGTCTAACACTTGGCCTACGTAGAACGCTTCCAGAATTCATTAGCCTTGCTCCTCGCCAGTATCGATTACAGGATACGTTCTTGCCTGTGCGTCTTAACCCAACCTAGCCCCTCCCACCCCTCCCCCCCCCCTCCTTAGCCCATCCTCTGTTCTCAGAGGAGCCAAACAGAAAAATAAAAGACACTGCTTCCCTGGTCGGCTCTGACGGTGGCAAAGTATTCACTTTCTAGTATGCATCGTGAGATGGATCCATCCACGGCACTGTTCATAGAAAACGAGCTTCGCCGAGCCATTAGCGCCTCAGCACGACCCGAGGAAGCTGCCGAAGCAAAATATGGGCTGGTAGAGCTGCACTTGAACCGGATGGCTGATACTGTGGAAAATGACGATGCGGTGAAGACCTGCTTGCGATGGTTGGCTGAGTCCGCCAAGGCGGGTTGCGACCGGGCGCGGGCCGTCTTCACCAGGTGCTGCTGGGCGCTGGATCGATCGTTCCTGGCAGCCGACCACCCCTGGAACTTGTCGTTTGAAGAGTGGGCCATGGATGCGGCTTCAAAGGGTCACTTTCAGCCCCTGGAGGACCTTCGTCGCCTCGGCTGGTCCGAAGGCACTGTGGACGACGTGGTGCGGACGCTTCGGGTCAAGTATGGCGGAACCGGCTCGCAAGTATACGACGTTAGGATCCCTGTTACGGCCCCCCTGCAAGAAAAGCCTTGGTTCATGTCGAAAGCGCTCGTGGAGCACTTTGACAACGACTGCATGGGCTATCTGAAGCGCGAAGATGCCACAGTCATCCGCACGGACACGGTCGACAGATTCGGTGGTAGCATCTTACACCAGGTGGCCTGCTGCGGTCTGCGCAAAAGCGTCTCCTACCTCATTAACCAGGAGATTGTCGATATCAACCTCGCTGATGCGAGGGGTGAGACGCCGCTGTTGCGTGCCTGTCGGTCAGGCCACTACTTCCCCGTCATGGAACTTCTAGAAGCGGGGGCTAACGCGAGCATTGCCAACAACATTGGCGAGACCCCGTTACACTGGCTTCTATCCTTTGACGAAAAGTACGTCCAGGAGGTCTGCCGGGCCCTGGCGAGGAATCTGCCGAAAAGCGGCCTCGATGCGGTTGCCTCGGAGTTTAGGTATATTGGGTGCGCCGAGAACAGCTTTGTGGCCGGCACGCCGTTGATGCGGGCGATTGCCAGGAACCGTATGGACGTTGTCAGCGCCTTGCTCGATGCCGGCGCCCAGCCGTTGTTCATGTTTGATGCCGGCAAGTCCGCCCCAAGTTTGGCTGCGCAACTCCACTACCCGCACATTCTAGAACTGCTGCTCTCCCGAGTCTCTAGGGGCGGGCTCGGAAGTGTCACGGATCCAAACAGCACCATCATAGTCATGCTGGCCAACGCCATCGCCTGTGGCAGTCTGAATGCGCCAGGCACGCCGTTCGCGAGGATACGACGTCACGGCGAAAAGTGGCGCGACCGGGCCCGCGACACGCTCGCGATCCTGGTCAACCGCTGCTCCCAGGAGACGCCTCACTGGCCAATGGCCCGCGCGCTTTCGACTGCCGCTCTGTGCGCTCAGGTAGATGTGGTCCGGTTCCTGCTGGACAATGGTTGCAAGGATACCATCAACGAGCCGGCCCAGTCGCTGCAACACGTCACAATCGACCCCTACACCCCCTTGTCGGCGTCCATCGCAGCCAAAAACTACTCTGTATTTAGCCTGCTCGTGGAGAGCGGCGCAGACCGTTTGGCTCCTGCTCCGGGATCCCCTGCGCTAACGCTGCTCTACAAGTGTGCGCAATACGCGCACGAGGACATTGCGTGTGCTAGAGCGCTTCTCCATGCCGGCGTCAAGGTCGATGACGGTGCCGCAGGCTACGAGACGCCCTTCGCTTGCGCGCTGCGGAACCGGTGCTTCACGCTCGCCGAGCTCCTCTGGGAAGATGGTGCGGATGTCAACATGGAATACGGAGAAGGGAGCAACCTAGAGAGCGCGAAACCTTACACCGTTCTGGGTCATCTGATCCGTGAGTATGACATGGGCGCCCTGGCGTGCCTCCGCTTTCTCTTCTGCGACCGACCTGGAAGATCCAAGCCTGACTTTGTCGTGTCCCGCTCGCTCGGTATAACGGCGTTACACTTGCTGGCCATGGCCCCGTATCCGAAGCAGAGCGACTACGACACCAGAGTTCTCCTCGGCTGCGTCCTGGACTACTTCGACCCTACCGCGCAGGAGGTCTCGGCGCCGTGCGCCCTCATCGGATACAGCGCACTCCACATGGCGGTGCTGCTGAGCAACTCGGCCATGGTGGACGGGCTGCTTAGAGCCGGCTCCGACCTTACCTTGAAAGATGAAAGGGGATCCACTCCTCTCGGCTGTGCAAGAGAAGTCCTCTCCTGCTTCCCAAGCACATTCACGTTTAGTAGCTCGAACGCATCAGAACATCAGCTGGGCAAGGCGAGGAAGAGGGCCGAAGACATCCTCAAGGCGGTAGAGCGTGCCAGTAACAATAGCTTTCGGAGTGGTGAATAAATGGGGGAAGGAGCAAGATGACGGGTGCGGCGGAGCCATGCATATCAATATTCCGCAAAATAACCGTGAAGGATGTGTAACTAATCCGCGGGACCGCTATAGTAATGTCCTGAGTAGGACGATACAGCAGATCAAACCCCAAGCTGAGACCATCCAGTAGCCCGTCCCGGGAAGAATACAACAGGCCGTACCATATATTTCGGCCGCCACTCCTCTGCCTATCGTCCGCTTCACAGGCGGCGAATGGAGACCGTGAATTCCACCTCCAACACCACCATTTGCACACTTGTCTACCAGTCCGGTACAGCCGAGCCGCCTCGCGGCATCAAAGGCCTTGTGCCGGTAAGCAAGCTCGGCTGGCGTCAACCCATCCTTATCGAGCGCGTGCCGGCCGCGGTCACCGCAGAGCTCGAGGGCACGTTCCACGGCGGCAAGATTGTTTCTCTTTGCCGCGCAGTGCAGCATCGTCCGGCCTTGGAAGTCCACGGCGTGGGGGTCGGCACCGCGTGCCAACAGCAAGTCGATGGCGCGCGTCCTCTTGCTGCAGACAGCGTAGTGCAGGACCGACTGGCCGCCCGCGTCCCGGGCTTCTATGCTGGCGCTGATCGGCAGCCCTAGCAGGTATTCGAGAAGCTCGAGGTTGCCTCTCTGGGCAGCGAAGTGGAGGAGCGACCTCCCGGCGCCATCGCGGGCGATGCAGGAATACGCCTGGTCCCGTTGAAGATAGGCGTCGAGATGCTGCGGCTTGCTCTTGCTCGACCAAGCCGTATACTGGAGGATGGTCATGCCAGCGCCGTCGCAGGTCGCAAGCTCCTCGCCAACAGCGTCACGATGCCTCAGGAGGATCATGCCCACCACGGGCCCGAAGAAGACGTGGAGAGGCGTCTTGCCGTCGGCGTCGCGATTCCCGAGGTCGGCACCGTGCTCGAGCAGTATCCGGCACGTGTCGTAGTTCCCTTGGTGACTGACAGCGATATGGAGAGGTGTGCTTAGAGGGGGCAAATGGCATTAGCATACACACGCACATACATACACTAAAAAGAAAAAAAAATAGAAAAGGCGGGCCTAAACTCACCGGCCTTCCTCGTCTTTGGAATTGGCATCAGCGCCCTGGCTGAGAAGAAAGGTTACCATCTCGGCGCAGCTGGATGATACCGCTGCCTATGTGCGTTTGCAGAGTCAGAACACGCTTGCTAAGTCGACAGGCCGCACGGGAAGAGTGGGCGATGGGGAGGAGGGGACGAATGGGATCGTGTTCCCAAACTTACGTGCAAGAGTCCGCGGCCATCGAGAGCCGTGTCCCACGGAGTGGCCTTGCCCGCACTGAACATGAGCTGCACGGCTGCTAGATTGCCCGTCCGGACGAAGTCGAATATCTCGGCCTGTTCGGGGACGATGCATGGGAAACGAGCGCTCCACCTCACCGAAAATAAGCCGCTCAGGGAAGAATGGAGACTCGAGACGCAAAAGACGGAGAATCCTCCCCGGAGATGTCCGTAGCTCACATATGCCTGGCATCCGAAGCCGCGATCGCGGCCACCTCCGGGACGCAGCTGCGCCGTATAGGCCGGCTGTGCGTCGGCCCATGTCTTCTTCAGCACGGGGCCGGACCAGAATGCAAAACTGCCGAGGCTGGCCCTGAAACAGAGCCATGTGCTGGCCCGGACCGATACCGGCTCGGCGTAGGACTCGAGGAACTGGGAGAGCAAGGGCCGCGAGACGCATGTGCTGTCGGGGGGATGGGGTAACGTTGCGGCGTCGCCCGGTAATCCGTCGACGGGCGGACCCGAGTTGTAAAGAATGGTGAGTTTGCTGCTCGGTGACGTGCGTTTAGCATGCCAGCTATAGGAGGGCCGTGGGAGGGAAAAAGAGGGACAGGGTATCACCTCACATTTGGATTGTCGCTAGGTCAATGGAGAAGGCCGAATGATACATCTGGAGCCGGCGAGAGAACCTGACCGACCACTGCTCGCCGGCAAAGCAGTGTTTTACTTTGGCCCATGTCTGTAGCATCTTCCCGCCATCTAGACGCGTGCAAACGCGCCGAACGCGGGATTCCATCTGCCGCAGGTCGGCCCCACAATCGGCGAGCCGAGCATCGAAGCCGGCCGGCAGGTGAGCCTGGAAATCCGAGAAGCGCGGGTCCTGCGCGAGCGTCTGCAGCTCGCTGAACGTCGATTGGAGCGCCCTCAGCCACAGGGCGAGGTGCCTCACCTCTGCGGGCGCATCGGTTAATTTCTGGTAAAACTCAACGAGATGCGCACATGATTGGACGCCGACAACGAGGATGGTCACAATGTTGGCTGCGGCGGAGACAGGGTCGGCCATCGACACATAACCCCCTCGGGTCTAGGAGAGAAAGCGAGAGCGAAACGATATTATTGAGGGCGCCCGAAAGGGCAAGAAAGGCGAGAAATAGAAAAAGGGAGGGAAGAAGAAAGCAAGCAAGAAAAGGATGGATAGAACGTCCTTATGATGGAAAGCACCCCATAAAATCCAGCCAGCGCATCTAACCACTTTGGCTACCTTGGGGCTGTCTAAAAGACTGGGCAAAGAAGACGGCGTCCCAATGGCTACCAGTTCAGCTCAAGGAATCTGCCGATCTCTTGCCCCGTAAGAGGGGCGAACTGCCAGACATACAGCAAATTGTAGCGAGCGGCGAATGGCAACCAAGGGGCGGGGAATGCTGCGCCTCCAAAGAAAATCTGCCATTGCCTTCGAGGCAACCCAACAGCAGCTCAGGCATTCGCGCTAGTGACAAACATGCCAGCATTCACGTTTTCTTGCGTATATCTCCTTCTTCGATAAGCCGTTCGTCCTGCTTGGCGCTGTCCATGACCTAGACAAAACTGTCAACCTACACCCGTTTCAAACTCATCAGCGCTGAGAAGGGACTACATACGAGATACCGCGGACTCTCATCGCTGCTACCACCCTTGCTTTTAATGGTGCCATCGCGCCATCTGCCTAGGCGGCATCAGAATATGCTCCGAGAAAAGCAGAATAGAAAAAAAATAAGGAGGGGGAAAGGAAGAGGGAAGGGAAAAGAAAAGAGGGAGATGCGGGTTACCAGCGCGATAATAGTAGACTTCGTCGCCAGCCTTGTATTCGCTGACCTCTTTGCTGTCAGCTGGGGGTTCGGGTTTGGAGGACATGCTGGAGAGAAGGTTAGAAGATGGGACTTGGAGGGTGTGAAGCCCCGCCTCTGAGCATGGTGCGGGGGCCTAGAAATTTATAAGTGCACGATTGGCTGGTTACACAGTGCCCCGCTATTGCGGCTGCCGCCGTCTCATCTCCCTCTTCCAACGAGGTGGAAAGTTTTGGAACATAACGGAGCTCCAGCGACCCACATCCAGCAACCGCATAGCCAGCACGCGATATCGTACGTCTGATACCCGACGCCCAATACCAGCCGATATTTCATTTCATTGATATTTATATTTATGCCCTATTGTTACATTGTTCCCATGTCTCTCCGAGAAAAGCTCCTTGAACAGAAAGAGAAACAGCCAGGCTTTATCTCGGTGCGGGATCTCCAGGATCTGGTTACCGCCGATTCTGTCGCGCGGCTGCTCTCATGTGATGACCAGAAGAATCTGAGCCAGGCCGACCAGGCCGCGCTGGAAGAGGCTCTCCCTAGAGCGCGCAAGTTAACTGCGGTTCTGATCCTCGCACAGCTGCAAGCCTATATTCTCGATATAGTCGTTAAGCGTGGGATAATTGATGAGCACGTGTTCCCGATCGGACATGGGACGGCCATTCTGCCGCTTAGCGCAGGGGAAATGGAAAGAGTGCGTAGAGAAGAGTGGGCCGTACCGCTGGTCCTGAAGAGAAAGTACCACATCAAGCTCCCCCGAGGTGCGGTGCTCCCATACCTACGTAAGGAAAGGGTCAACCACGGGGCGTTTGGCATTGTGTACAAGGTGAAAATTGCCTATGGGCACTTAGAGTCGGACTTGCCGAGGATGACTGAGGTAAGGTGATCAACACATTCCCCCCGCCGCTACCCCTCTCTCTTTTTCTTTCTTAGCACGACCTTTAGTCCGTAATCCATCTCTCCCTCCTTAAGGTACGCATTCTAATTCGGCGGCGCTCTGTAGGCTCTTGAAATGGCTCTCAAGGAGGTCGAAGTTGAGGAAGATAAGGAAGAGGCAGTTATGAAAGAGGTCATCGCCTATCGCCAGCGGCAACACCCTAATGTCGTTCCTCTGCTCGCCTCCTACACGGAGCGCAGAAACGAGTCCGGTTATGAGACGATACGCGTCTCAATGCTGTTCCCCTTCGCTGACATGGACATGGAGACGTGGCTCTCCCTCCCAAAGACCCCCACCGCCTTAGCAATTCTCTCCCTGCCGGAGCGGAGGCTATGTTTGTATAGTATGGCGGCCCAGCTAGTCTCGGCGCTTGCAGGCTTCCACCGAGAGGTCGGGGGGCTAGTTGCCAGCCACCATGATCTGAAGCCCAAGAATATTCTCATCTTCGGCCACGACGTCATGATCGCGGATCTGGGCATGGCAAATCTAGCTTACTTCGGCAGGGCCGGTGCGAGCGGCGCCGACGGGACCGGTGGACTGGGCACCAAAAGCTACCGCCCGCCCGAGTACTACAAGGGTGACAGCTGGGAGGGAGACGAGACCCAGAAGTTTGGAAGGGCTTTCGACATGTGGGCCATGGGATGCATCATGGTTCAGGTTGCGGTGCTCGTCGTGTGGGGTTGGGAGAGCGCCAAGCTGCACGAGTTTTGCAAAGCGAGGGAGACGTTCGTGGACCAAGAACAGCAGAAGCGAGGCCTAGTGGAGAGACGGCTGTCCGATCCTGACGATTCTTTCGTCAAGAGCACTCCGGTGGTCGACGAGTGGCTCACTATGCTGCAGCAAAAGGACGGCAGCGCCATGCTCCGACGCTTTCTCCGTACCGCGGTTCAGATGCTCAGACGCGACCCATCCGAGAGGATATATTCTTGGGAAGCAGCGCTCGACTTGCATGAACTACTGAACCCGGACGAGCCGAGGGCCGCACTGTCATCGGTGACGGCTTTGAGACAGCAACTACTGCCTGGCGGAGCTGCGAGTGGCGTCGAGACGCCTCTCCATCGAGCAGCCGCGCGGGGGAACCTTGTCCGGGTAACGGAGCTGCTCGCGGCAGGCTGGTCGGCAAAGCAGAAGGATAAAATGGGCCGCACGGCCTCCGAAGTCGCGGGCCTAAACGGACAATTTTATCTGCGAGACCTTCTCTTGCGGGCTAGCAGCATCCAGGACTCAGGCGGCAAGGCCGATTTGCGAGACGCTGCCGCAGAGCCTGTAGTTCACGTTAACGAGCAGATTGGTTTTCGATTGCACGAGAGGACACAGTCGCAGCTCGTGGCCGGCGTTGCCGAACCGGCAAGGCCAGAGCAGGAGCAAGTCCCCGATATCCTTGAGAGCAGAGGGGCACTCGGCCGCACCATCGTCCATGAAGCAGCGCAGCGTGGCGACGCGGCCTTTTTAACTCTTTTGCTTGACGATAGCGAGGCAAGCAAGGCAGTCTCGCTAGTTGATTTGTTTGGTATGACACCCTTGCACTTGGCTGCAAGATCTTCGGCCGATGCAGCGACTGCCATCTTACAGGCCGCCGCGAGTAAGCTGGACCTTCTAATAGCCAAAGACCAATATGGGCGCATCCCCATACACTTGGCAGTCGATGCTGGAAAACCGGAAATTGTCCTAGTCCTGTTGAGGTTTTGCCGTGATGAGGCTGAGGTGCGCCATATGCTCCGGCAACAAAATCAAGATGGCAAGACGCCCTGGGATGTGGCCTGGAAAGATCACAAGAAGAACATAGTTCAGATACTCCAGCACGCTGAATCTGTTGTCTAGCGGATAGCTCTGCTGAATGAGACTCCGACTACTCCTGGTTAGCTTTCGATGAGGGGGTTGAGGCCCCGCATAACGACTGTGATGGTCCCGCTACTGCCAGGCGCAGAAGGATCCCGGGAGCGATGCCTTTGCATCCTGCTTGTGAATTGTGAACCAAAAGAGAAAAGATGGAGTGCTTAGGGCAGCGTTGGAATATATCGGGACAAAATAGGGTTGTCAATTAGACTTTGCAACTGCCTAACTCATCAACAACCCGCTGACGGAAGGAGTCAAGCAAGTCCGGGCCGTCATTCGCGTCAAAGTTACCGTCCAGGCAGGCGTCAACCACGTTGCGATATATGCTGCCCATTCTGAAGGCAATATCCACCCCTGATCCGGGGGATCCGTACTCCTTCAAGATATCCCGAACTCTTTTGAGATGATCTTCCTTGCATTCCGTTCCTTGCAGCTCGGTAGCTTGCGCGAGTATTTTTACCAGCGGCTTCCAGCACGCAATTTCAACCATGACGATGCCCAGACTGTAATAGTCGTGAATCCTCCGGAACGTGGTGGTCGGGTCGCGGAGAACACTATGGTGACGGTAACAGTTTGCATGCTTGTCGCTACCGTGACCAGAGAGGGGGTTGGTTAGCTATGCTTCGCCATCGCGTGGGGCGGATTCGGAGGAAAGGTTGGTGGAGGGGGCAGCAACTGGCTTCTTACATGGGCTTCTCTGAGTACTCATTGGGTCCGTCGCGCCGGGCGTAGTCAAAGCCGACCAGGCGGGGGCAGTCGATGCTTGGCCGTGCTCCTGGCGTCGGCGGGAAGAAAAGAACATGGTCGCTCCGGATGCCTTTGTGGACCCAACCCCTCTGATGGATGCTCAGGATCGTCTCGGCGAGTGCCTGCGCGAGGCGTATTCGCATCTCAACAGGGGGCTTTGAGATACTGTACGCCTGATATAGCGTGACGAAGTCCAGTTTCTCCGTGTGGTTGGCGCACTCTGGTGGCAGATGATACACAAAGCAAAACTGCGACGTGGCCTGGTCTTCATACCAGCCTTTACACTTCAACGTACGAGGCTTGTTTGCCTCTCCGTGTAAAGCAGGCTCGAGTTCGTGAAGGAATCGCGCTAGGTCTTTGATGCGGCTGTACACTATATCGCCCGTATCGTCGTCCGGATTATTCCCATAATCTTTTGGTTCCACCAGGACGAGTTCCCTCAACGCCGGTTCCTGGAGCCTATGCCAAGCAAGACGCAGGCCGGAGCTATCGCCGATCTCGATAATTTCTCGTTTTCGACGGTCTAGGTCTGTTGCCATATTGATGGAGTTCAGGTTAGGTATGGACCACGCCGAACAGAAAGAAAGGTGAAGTGCACAATCGAGAGCGGGGCGTCCTCGCGGACGGGGGAATTGCTGTGTCAGGACCCCGCAGTCATGACGACGGCCGTCGCGGCCCGAGGCAGCAACGTAACAGCCAATCATTAGACATAGCATGCGATGAAAATCACCCAACTACCTTAGCCAGCTTCCCAGTCATACCCATCAAACCAGCCCCAAGCAAACAGGTACTTGCGGGTGCTGGGAACTCCTTGGCCAATCCCGATACTGCAACCAAGCGGTCTGTTGGGAGAAATACACCACCGAACTTTCGATGGAGGCACATGACCATAACACCGCCCAGGGCTGCCGTCTATTTTTCCGTCTAGTTTCTATCGAGATTACCCACCCGCTCTACCACCCCTAGCCCCTCTTAACTGATCCAAAAGCCTCTATGTAGAGCCGGAGCCGGAGCCCCGCACGTTCTCGCCGTTCTCACACCGCCCCAAATCGCGTTATTCCCCACACGAAAAACAGACGGTCTGCGCAGCTGCGGGCGGCATCACAGCTATAGAATTCACTTCAAAATTTCAAACGGAGGAGGCGATTACCATCATCTGATACTCTGGGACCATCTGGGACTGAAACACTGCCAAGGCTTGGGCGAAGACAGAGGATGGAAGCCGCAGAGACCATGGAACTAACGAGGATGTACTACAGACTTAGACCATGGAACTAACGAGGATGCAGTACAGACTTCAACATATTATATTCCTGTCCCTTAAACTCCCTTAAATTAGGTTGTCTTGTCGACCTATCTGAGACCAAAACCGCTCGGAGTCGTAGCTCGAGCTGGATTACTTGGTGGCATATGCTGCTGACCCATGTACCCTGGCTTTCTGTCATCCCTTTATCACACATCAAGCCCGTCTGATTACGAGACGCAAAATTACCTAAGAAGGTCTTCAAACAGGTGGATTGGATGGCGCCTCACGGGCATTTTTCGCGTGATGCATTGCCCTCGAAAGGTGAAACAATGGCGCAATCGATCCAATACTAGCATCCGCGTCAGCACTCCTCATCGGAGCAGGTGATAGTCCATGACTTCATAAGGCTGGAAAAAAATGGCAGGAACAGAGAATGTGGAATACTCACGAGAATGATAACCCCAACGCACAGCTTTTGCCAAGACCGCCACTTGAGTCCACTGGCGTCTACATTGATAATAAACCCAGCCACTTCCTCACAACGAAGGAACTTGTCGCCCTTAGGAAAGTAAACACACATCCACGCCCCGGCAATCCCTACGAGACGCCGTCGCATTGACCCATCCTTCAAGGCGCGTATGCGCACACATCTGTTGTATGGCTCACGGTGGCACATTGGGTGAATCTCGCCGCCGAGATCACGTCGTCGCCGCTGCTGGGTGTGGTTAGATTTGCAGGCTAACCTGAATGGGCGTTTTGTGGTGGATTTGAGGGCTGAGTTTGTTAGTGGGGATTGAGCAGGATTTGGTGTCAACGCCTTAGCTGTGATGTTGGGTGCTCACACTTGGAGTGAAGGCAATTGAGTATAGGCTCTTTGTTCCGAAGTCTTTGTTAGAACAACAGGATCAGCTGGCTCTCTTTGTAATGCATCTTAGTATTGCAGAGTCAAGACGCGCAAAGCCGGTATGAAGATAGCAAACTCCTTTCCTCAAGAATGACCGCGACATGTCTCCTCCAACTCCTTTCCCTCAACCGCTCCATAGACATCTTCGCCGGGAAGTAGTCCAGCGTAAAGCAGGAATCTTCTTCCAAAACCAAAAGGCATTCTCCCTCCTTAGGGTGGTGGTACAACATCAAATCTATCCCCTGATCCAGCTCACTCACAATTTTGGAGTAAAACTCGTCAAACGGGGCTTGCCGGAAGAGTTTCCGGGAAGATTGACCACAGAGGTAGCAAATCTCGACGCTTTCGTGGAGCGAATGGCTTGTCTCCTTGGTAGAGAGTGGAACCTCACCCAAAGTTGTCTCGGACAGTTTCTCCTCAATCTCGACCTCTGAAATGCTGATGCTTGCTGCGAAGTCAAGACGCCGGAGCTCCTCCCTCATATTCCGCCCGACCTGCCTCATGGCTTCGCATAGAAGAGGCCATGCGACCGGAGACATTGCAGCATTGATTGGTGTCCAACCAAAGTTATTGCCAGCTACGGGATCCAGTCCGCCTTTCATGAGCCGGGCCAGAATATCGACAATATCTGCTTTCTCGCTTGCCAAGAGGTTTGGTCTGCTACATGCGCTCAGTCGCCGGCAGATAAGGTGCAGTCCGTTTTCGCCGTGCTTGTTGGTGGCCCGAATGTCGGCTCCAGCATCCAACAAGACCCTGGTGGTGACTAAAAATAGCTCTCGATAAAACCGAGTTCTGGTTCCAGCTAGCCCGTGTAACGGCGAAGTGGCTGGACTACATCAACCGCCCGCTATCTCCTGTCATGCCCGTAGACGGTAAAGTGGCTGACACTTGCCAACTAGATCCTGACCCGCCGGAATGAACGTCAATGTCCGCCGTTGGTCTCCCCCCGACCACTCCCGTACGCTGGTTTTGCAGGACGGACGGCGGTTTCTCTACGCGGATGCCACAACCGACACCTTTCGGCGTTGGACAGCGAGGAAGGGTGAAGGTTTGGGGCCCCCTAACGCCACGCAGCCAGCCCTGCAAGGTACAAGCCCGAACCCCTAGGCCTAACAGGCATCTGGCAGTGTGGGCGGGGTCACTGCAGTGAATTGACTACTTCAGCCCAAGGGTCAGTATCTCAGACGAAGCACGTGCGTGCGCAGCGCGTTGGCGAGCCACCAAGCCGGATCCGGCTTCAGTGGGAGGTGTGAGGTCTGTTCTTGATGCGGGTCCCGCCCTCACTCGTGCGGGGTGTTGCCTGGCAAGCGGTTTCCAAAATAATAGGGACTGCAAAATAGCCAGTGGTCTGTGCAGGGATAGCTTCCAAACAGCTCTTGCTAACTGGTCAGCTGTTACTGTTAGCCTGATATCGTCACGGAATTTAGTGATGGTGTAACAGTACCTTAAGATACCTGAGGACCTAGCAAAAAAAGCCTCCTCCAGGCGTACTACTAAGTAATGAGTCCCTATTATTTTGGAAACCGCTTGCCTAGGTATTTACACCTGGTTTTGTTTACTTACCCCTGAACTAGTTCAATTCACCATCTCCCACTAACGCTTTTACAATGTTTTTATTCTAAGGGTAATATATTAATTCTTATCTCTCGATCTTACAGCTATCTGTTACGACCTGCTCTTGACGAGGGCCCGAGGGGGGTTCGGACAAGATAAGACAGAGCGTATGGCAGGACGCCAAACTTGAGGGGTGATCCAAAGACGGCTTGTTGAGCTAGCACTCCTAGACGAGGGTACACTGTCACTGTAGGTCGCTGTCACTATAATGCACAGACGGGAATCTGAACAGTAGGACACAAATGAACAATGTAATACTAGTGTGAGGAACTAAGGGTCCCTCACGTCCATCGTGGTCACGATAATGACTATCTATACTAGCTAACTAAGAGATACCTTCGTACCTTGCTCTGTCTGCTCTCTGGCTTGGCGACAGAGCGAACAGAGCAACTGCTCTGTCTGCTCCCTTGCTCTGTGATAGAGCACCCAGAGCAACAGAGCACCTTCTGATTGGTCGTAGGGGCTTCGGGTCTTTACACCCCTGGCCCAGTGCACAGTACCGTGCGTACTGTCCTCCTGCACTGTTCTTTCTGCGGGGAATTCGTCGGGCCGCGCCGGCCCAGGTGACGGCCTGCAAGGTCGTCACAATAAGTGTATACTAGGTAGGGTAGATATTTGCGTCAGTATTGCTGCTTGGAGAGTAGGCTTAGTGTTTTAGGGTTTGGTACCATCGCTCTCTAGACCGATATCAACCTAGGGGTAGGCAGTGACAGCAGATGCACTACCAGTGCTACTACCGGTATATCGAAGGTAGCCGTCGGCACGAGTGTTGAATACAGACGAGTAGTCGACCCAGTCTCCGATGACCTCCTGGCTGCCTGCAAACTCGGCCGTTTTCGATTTGCCCACAACGATGGCACCAAGCTCCCTCACATTCCATACTGCTGCTAAGGATACCTTCAAGGGACCGTACAGCTTTCCGTACGCACGGTTTCCACAGGTTGTTCGTACACCCTTGAGGTGAAAGCTTCCTCTGTGCCTTCAGACGAGTAGAAGAAGGGTCCCCGTTGGATCAAGGGCTGGGGGAGAAGGTAAACCACACTGCAGCCGAGCGACCCAAGTAGCTGCAGTGCATCCTCGCCGAGCGTCTGGTCTTTCGTCACGAATACAATCGTGCCCAGGAAACCGGGGGCCATGACATCATCCTGTTGCTCATATTGGAGAACGAGGTCTCGTATCTGGTCGCAATAGACCCCGTGCGGCGTGTGGAAGACGGTGAGGGGCTGCAAGCGGGCAGAATCAGTCAGTTGGAGGGTTGACTCGGGGTGATCTACCTCGACGAGAAAGGCGGTTGATTGCAGTTCGATGGCCGTTGACACCCGGCTGCATGCCCTTGCACTGTCGGGCGGGCTCGCTTGAGCCAAAGGTATTGTTTGCTGTTGAGCAATGACGCCGCATTTCGACAGCGAAATCGCGTTGTGAGGAACATCGCGCTGGTCGACAGACGCCGGTTTGTCGTTGTGGTCTTGATCGAACCACAGAAGCGGGAAACTCGCACGAAGGCGACGGATGCGCACTGGCAAGCAGCAGTTCATAAAGGCGGAGTTGGCTGTGCGGGGGCTGTGTCAGAGATCAAGTTATCGGGAGTGTGACTGACGGGGCTGCGTGACGCAGAAGCTGCAGAGGGCGGGCCTGTGACCGCCTGGCATATTTCCATCCTAACCCGAGCAACAGTCGGGTATCTTCTCGCCGACGCCCGCTTTGCATGTGTGGGTTGAACGGCTTGCCCCCCGAGCGCCTTCGTAGACCCACCTCATTCAGGAGCACCTTCCTCAGCTAACTTATCAATTCGAGGCTATGGGGCAGTCCCTGAGAGGCTCAAGGGGGTTAACTTTTTGTAGAAACGAAAAAAAAAATCGAGATTTAGGTGTTTCTGCAAGGCTTCAGGGGGGTTACGGTTTTGTACAAACAAAAATCCGAGATTTCGTTTCAGCAAAGCTTCCAGGGGTTACCGTTTTGTAGAAACGAAAAACCTTGAGATGTGGTTTTTGCGCAACTTCGTACCTGACTATCGACAGTTGGAAGATTGATCGGTTGCATTGAGGAACAATACCTAAGGTATCTTGGCGTACCTGAATGCGAATGGCGGAAGACATGTCAATTCTCGTTATCGAGTTTGGCCTGCATTTAAACTTCAAGAAACATCCCTCTCATCTGATTCAACATGGACTGGTATGTAACTTCGTATTTGATTCATGAATTTAGCATTATTATTAATGCCCTCCATGTTATCCCTGCACCACAACCATCAATTGAAAATCACCTAGGTACAGGCCCAAGAGCGCTACGAATCGTAGATGTCCGAAAAAGTCTCAGCACGCTGAAATCTCATATTCTCGTCCTCGCCATCCTCGTCTAATCCCTCCGCACAACCGGAACCGCCGCCAAGAATCTCCTGCTCACCGTCCTGAGCAACTGCCCTCTGAATCGCCGGTCCATCCCAGACCAGTTTACGCCAAATGTACTGACGGCACTAGAGCATCTCGTCTTTCTCCATTGTTGCTCTAAAAAGATGGCCAACCGAGACGAGACTGAGCGCATGCATGAGCACATACATGTCAGTCTGCTTGATATCCCCACCAGAACGTGCGTACATCTCGTTGAGAGTCGTGATCCGCGGAGTCGTGAACCTCCGAATCTGCTTGATTGCATCCGCAAGCTTGAAGCACGTGGAGTGCACAGCATCGACGATGAGGAGCTCGGCGTGTCCATGTCTTGTAGAAGCAACCATAATGATCAAGACACGGTGTTCCTTTTTATGCTGTTTACACTTGTAGGTGTAGACAAACATGAACTTGCTGATGCCTTGTGGCCAACGATCATGATGGAGCCGAAGGCTCTCATCGGTCGCAAGGACTTGTTCAACTTTTTCCTACGGCATCAAATGCCACTCGGCTACTAGGGCAAATGAACCGACGATCCCGGCAATCTCGCAGCCGCCCACGGGGACTTTGAGCTTTCGTTGGAGCTTGTCCAGCAACCCAGGGGCTGGAGAATATTCGACACTACCCTCCCATTTTCCATCCTTGAAAGATGGTTACCGGTTATTCAACCGCTGACTGACAGCCCATAGACGTCCATTGTGACTGCGATGGCGTCGAGGCGCTCTCTGAAGACGTCTGGGAAGTTGAGGTGTTGATTGCATCTAAATGAGACGAGCATGTCATTGCTAGTTTACAACAAACTTGAAGATGCCCGAGTTAGTCACAACGTAGTTTGTTGCTGTGACTCTTACAAAGGATAGCGGGAGACATCAGATACAATTAACACGTTTAAGAGTGGGGGAACAGAAATGTTTACTGATGGCAGAAAAAAACGGCGACGCTCTTGACACGAGCGTCAAGCACTCATGGAGACCACATGCAACGACAGATGCGTCTCAGCGCCACTGAATTTATTGCGCGGCTACTGCGCCCCAAGTCAGCCACCTAGCTGGTGACAACGACCATGTTGACAGCTCAATGTAGTACTAATAATACCATAGGCACACAGCGCTTGAGTAGGAACTAGCGACGCCTATTGAGACTGCGGAGTAGGCCATTAGCATCAGCCAACATCTTCTCAATCCGCTCGATTCCCTGCTTGAGCCCCTCCTTCTCTTTGCGGCCCTGCTCCATATCGCAAAGGCTGCGGTGCGCCTCGCGGGCATCGATCAAAGCGGCGCTGTAGAACTTGGCCAGTTCGAGGTTCTCATCGCTGTCGACATCGGGTGTCGCCTTCTGGGCAAGTGCTTGGGAGCCAGCCTGCTCCAGAGCGTGAATCGCTGCCTCAAACTGGACAAAGATCTGGGACATGTCGTCGTTTCCGCCGGGATTGGCGGTGACTGAGTCGTCGTGGTTGTCGGCCATTTTCTGTCATTTGAATGATTGTCAGCGAATCAGGCTTAGGGCTTGTGACTGTGCTAGAAACAGGGAATGATGCGGCTGGACGTACCGCTTGCGCAAACTCTAGAATACCGAGGTCATGACGCGCGATCTTGCGAGGGGAAGTTGGCGTGACCTGGTCTGGAAGAAGGTCAGTCGGGAAGCCAAGCATGACCACGGCCTTAGTGGGGAGCCATGGCGCGAGGCAGTGAATGTTTGGTTTTACCCGGTCGGTGATCGTCTGGTGAAGATTGGACGCTGCCGTACGGATAGAGAAAATAGTTGCTCGAGAATGAGCGACAATGAGTGAGGCTGGTCGTTGCTGGTTGGGATCAGCGATCGTCACGAAGATGTTGGTAGATGGAAGGAAGGTTTGAACTCAGCCGAGCAAGGATTTCCTCAAGTGCCTATGAGCATGTGAGCATAGTCCAAGAGTTTTTTTTGATGAATATGGGATGAAAAAAAGGACATTCACTCGGCAAACATTATCGCAAAGCCTAAGTCGGATGGGGCAGGAGGAAGGTACGTTCAATCCCAGGGTGGATGGCCGCAACCAAGGCCGGGTCAGGGCTGGCGGGTCGAACAATGGACAGCAGTCGACGACATGGAATCCGATCCCGGACTGTAAAAGACTGCAAAAAGAACAGTGGCCCTTTATTTGCACATTTATGCCACTCCAGACACTTGTTTTCTCCCAACAATCCTGGTTGCTCCCGAACAGTCTCTCCGTTACCAGCCCGCGGGGCTTCTCCCAGACATGAGCCTCGCGCTAATCGACAGATCTTCCCTCCGGCCCGGAGCCGTCATGTGCTGCTCCACCCAACCCCGCGCCGACGGAAGTTCTTGGACCTTGCTGACTTCGTTCGATGACAGTTCGGCCCTTTGGACTGCGACGGAAGAAAGCTCGCTCATCCAATACGAACTCGCGGGCAGCTCTCCCATCTGAACCGCAGCAGACGGAAGCTCCCCAACCCATTGACCCGGGACGGAATAAAGCTCTTCGGTCGGCTTTTGGTGCTCATAGCCTCGTTTGTGCGGGTCCCAATTGCCAAACTCTCGATATCTCCCGCTGTGGTAGTCGTAAACAAGAGGGGGAGATGTGGGTGCTCCCGCAGCGAGGTGAGTCTTGCTCTTCGAACCAGGGACCGGCAAGCCTCTTTGTCTTCCCATTTCCTCTATTTTTCGATGCTTACGGCGTCTTCTCTTTGTGGCAGCGGGTAGCAGAAGAAACCAGATGATGCTGACCAGAGTCGAAAGTCCAGCCACGCCTCCAATCGCTGCGCTCACAGCCACGACAACACCGGGATCGGTGCTGTTTTGAGTGTCGCGTCGCACCACCACGTCTGCAGCAAACAGTCTCATAGCTCAGATCACCTGACACTCGCCAGTCCTTTTGCCATCCGACAATGTGTTTCGGCGAGCGATGCTCTCGCTATGAGATACTGCGAGCTGTGCCGTCACAAGCTTAAGATAGCCACGGCGCTTGCTTGAGCAGAGACGGATGCCCTGGTCTGAGGTTCTGTTGTTGATGGAGACGTCGAGCGAATAGTTTTTGCCGTACACGGACGAGTGAATAGGTACAATATCTAGGCCTAAATCGAGTTTCGAAGAATTCCAGAGGGGCGAAGGAGGCTGGGAAAACGAGCCATGCCATAGTTTTAGGCGACAAAGATATGTTTCAATTTAAACCATTTACTTTTTGCTGACAGTGTACTCGCTGCTCTCAATTTCCACCATCTTCAATAGTTACTGCTTGTGGCCTTGGTCTCGGCCCATGGCTGGACGCCACGTGCACCCATGCGTCTTGCGTCCCGCCCGTGGCGTTGGAATCGATTCCCTGCCGTGAGTCTGCCTTCAGCCGCTTCAGCCGCTTCATCCTCCAAGGGTTAGTTCTCTAAGGGCGACTGCTACTCGAAATCTGGGAGGACAAGATCCATCACATCACTATCCCAGATAAGGCCACGAGTGATGTGGGTACGGTACAAGCGTAGATCGCTCATCTCCTGTTCCCGGTCCCAGAGACAATCTCTGAGACCCATGCTCAAGGCATGCATCATGATAATCTTTTCATATTGAGTTTTGGCGTCAAATACTTGCGTATTTGCCGGGTGAGCAAATGCAGTGACTTGCACGTCGACTGGCAAAAAAAAGCCGGATGTTGTCCATTAGGTACCAGGTCAATCTGGAAGTCCTCCCCGTGGTTTGGGTCGACAGCGATGGCCTCGCAGGATCTACCGTCTACTGAGAACAAAATGACTATCAACGCCATGTGTTGCTGCCGATAGCCGTTAGCATCGCATTTATACGGATAGAGTGCCATGAAGTTCAGGACGTGTGCAGGTCATTTCTGCCGATGCCTGTCTACTCGCTGCCTAGTCTTCTTGAAAAATTCGGGGGATAGTCCGTTATGGACCTTCCGTGGCTGTGTAATGGGGTTGAAATAGTTGATTGTGCGCGGCTCGAGTCGAAGAAGTGGAGGAATTTAGCCCAGTGATTAAATCTTAGCCTGCAGCTATGTGCCTGCCATCTGCAGCTTTCCCCTGAGGAAGCTGATATCACTGAATTTGCGTACGGCTAAGACCCCTATACACCACGCACCATTCAAGACTTGCATATTCCACCCTCCTAAATACTAAGAGATACAAGGATTCTCTATTTCTTACCACCCTTTAAAAGGGCCACCAGGTGTTGTTTACCTTGCCGGTTGTTGTTTTAGTTGCTGGCTCCCTGAAGAACTGGGCTGGAAAATGGAATTTGACCTGGCAAGATGCAGTTTGGACAGCCTGGAAACCTAAAATCATCTGGCAGCTTGTATTCGGGCTGGCAGTTAGCTGGAGTATCGGGCTAGACATTATTAATAGAGCAGAATGGGGCAGCTAGCAAAAAGGATCTAGGGAACGTGTAACTGTTAAGGAATTCCTTGAAATCCCGATCCTGCTTTTATCAATGAGCATCAGCTCTTATGCCAGCAACCCATAGCAGTTACAAATTAACCCAGACCTGCCAACTCTCAATCACAAAATGAAACTTATACCCAACCGGCCCCTGCACCGTAATCGTGTCCGAAATCCTCAAATGCCACCCACAATTCGTGGTGCTCAGATCCGTAATACACTGCCCCCTCTGCTGCGAGTGCTGATTTACCAAGTCCGTATTAAGCCGCAGCGTTCCCGACGGATACACAGTGTCACTCTGTCCATAAGTCTGCAGCGTCGTCTGACCGATCCGGAACGCCCACGTAGTCCCCTCGCCAGCGTAAGCCTTGTCGATGTCGATAGGCGGATTCCCTATGCCGTCGACTTCGGCGATCCTTCCGATGATGTCTAACGCCATAGAGGCGGCGAGGTAGTTGGCTACTTGGGCGGCGTTGCTGGTGCGCAGCTCGACGTGCTGGGTTGTGAAGAGGAGTTCGGCGGGGGGGCCCTCGTATAGCAGGTTGTCGGTGTTACCGGTGCCAAAGTCGGGGTATATGGCCTTCCGTACGCGGCTGTTGGGGCTTTGGAAGGGCCAGTCGGATATCTTGAAGATGTTGCCGACGGCTCTTGTGCTTGGGACAAAGACGGAGAGCGCGCCTGAGACGCGAGAGGGGGAGGAGGACGGCGGTGAGGTGTTTTCCAGCCCGAGGAAGCGCACCTTGATCTGATTCTGGTACTGGGCGAGAGGGGTTGTTGTGTCGAGTGGTACCCAGACACTGCCGCCGCGGAAGGCCATGCGGGCCGAGCCGAGCCCGTCGAGGAAGAAGGGCATTGTCCGGACGATGGGGAGCCCGAGTTTGGACTTCAGTCCGCCGACGGCGTTGTACTTTGCGATCAGCAGGTCACGGTAGGCGAAGGTGGTTGCAGCGCCATTGCCGTTGGTGTTCCAGGTAATGAAGCCGTTTTCGAAGGCGCTGATGCGCTCGATGCCCGTGCCGGCGTAGCCAGGTTGCACGCCCGTCACGGGATAGCCAAGCCAGGATTGGTGGGCGCCGAGCGCCAGCCTGCGCCGCCAGGGAGCTGATGAAAAAAAGAGCGAGGAAGAGTTGCATGTTTTCTAACCAAATGAATGAGTCCTCCTTCTAAACGAATGACTTGGCCCGTGAATCGAGCTGGAGCAACGGCTTGGGCTTTATACCCGCCGATACTCCATGTCGAGGAATTATGCCTTGTCGTCGGGGGACGAATCAAGGCGCAGAAGGAGCGAGCGTCAATAGTGTGGTTTTCGGGATGCCCTTGTGGTTGACAATTGGCTGAGCGCCGATTCCGTTCCTGCCAAGCCTGATATCCAGGGGTTCAAGATCGGGTTTCGGCTCCAACTGGATTAGCTACATCTCAGCCCTGCTCAGCCGTTGATGACTGCCCTTCAAAGTGGTCACCAAAATCCCAGTAGCCTGGGATCCGAGCCCTGGAAGACTGACTGTATTCGAGGTGTCGAGGAATTCAAGCTCACATTCTGCTACGCACCAAACAATAAAGTATTTAGCACCGGAATATTCACCACCAGGAATCAAGAGACAGCCACTTGACGCCAGCTAACACTCACCCAGGCCCTGATTACTTTCATTCCATGTCTAGTTTCATGAGTTTAATACTTTCTAAAATTACGTGAAGATATTCCAGAAATGTAACTAGGCCCTTCTATCATTCAACAAGGCCTCCACACACCCGCAGGAGACCTCCAAACGACCCCTCCAACGCGTCAAATCTATATTCCAATGCCTATATGGTAGCTACGTAGCACCTCATTCCCCATCTCGATGGCCTCACGGCGGCTCTTCCGGCTGTGAACCAAAATAGTTGCCGCATAATTTCGGGCGCCATCAGTGTACATGGTGACCTTCTCGCCCTCCTCGAAATAGTCCATGGCCATGGCGATGTGCTCGGCCACTTCAGGTCGGCGCCGCTTGAGCTCGTCGCAAGGTGAGAGCCCCTCGACCCAGTTGACTGTGCCATCGGCGGGCACAGGGATGTAAACAAGTCGGGACCAGTACTGGGAGCCGGCAGCCGAGCCTGCGATAGCGTGCTGAAACGGTTTTGCAATCATCTTAAGGCGATTTACGTCGCCCACGGCAGCCAGCATCTGCACGGCGAAGTAATCCACGCCGTACGTCTGCTTCGACGGGAGAGTAACCCGAAATCCGGGTGGGCGGGCGTTGATCTCCAGGAGCCGACAGGTCGGCTCGCCCAAGGGGAGGGTTTCCTTGGGGACCAGGTCAATCACCCCGCCGCCAATATCCCGGTACTCGCAGCTGGAGTTGACCATACGCGCCTCAACGTGGAAGATGCCCGTGCGGAAGCCGAGCTTGACGAGGATGTCGCGCAGGGTGGTTTTAACCATCTCCTGCTCGTGCGCAGGCAAGGCAGATGGCAACGTAAGGGCCTCTGGGGAGAAGGTATCGTGGACTGAAGCGTCACTCGCGTCGGCTTGACAGGGCGGTTCATCCGCGATCTCGCAAAACATGATATCGCCCTCGAGAAGAACAAAGTTGACGTCCATCTCAGGTCCGTCGAAGAAAGGCTCGATGACGGCAGCGCTTCCATGTCGAGAGGTCGCCTTATCAACAGCAATGGATAGATCCTCAAGCTTCCTGACCTTGGACACACCCTCCGAGCTCCATCCCTTAGTCGGTTTGACGATCATGGGGAATGATGGAGAAAATAGATCGGGGTTCCGCAACAGAACATCGAGCTCTGCTACACTAGTAACCCTAGCGGTCTTTCCCGGCTCATCCTGGAGAAGGCGCGAGCGGTACTTGTCCACCGCTGTCTCGTACGCTGAGACAGGGCTTGTGGGCAATCCGAGTGTCTCAGCAGCCTTAGCGACGGCAACAAAGAAGTTGTCGGAAAGTGTGAAAATGCCGTCAATAGGGAGGGGGTATGACTTCACAGCGGCCACAAAGCGGCCGACTACGCCGGTATCTTCGGTCATGTCGGTGGGGATGAACGCCTCGCGGTGCTTCTTGTTCTCCTCCGTCTCGGGTTGCAACCAATGGCCCTCTTCGGAGATGATGACGAGGTCCAACCCCATGGCTTCGGCAGCACGGTATACAGGTCCTCCAGCAGTGATGTTAGGGCGACCTCTGACGAGAGCAATTCGCTTACGAGTAATAGGCTCCGAGGATAGCCACGACGCATTTTCGAGTCGGTACTTCAGCTCCTGTGTGAGGTCCAAAAGGCGCTCCTGTAAGCCTGCAATGGAGACTGAGTTGTCGATATCAGCCCACTGCACGATGCCAGCAGCGTGCTTAACGAGAGATGGGAGGCTGGCCTCAGGGTCGACAGCAATCGCGCTGTATTGTTGGAGGGGCTGCAGCAGCTCGTGCACATGCTGAATGGAGAATGGGAAGTCCTGGAGACGGATGCGTAGGAAGTCGGATCGGCTGACATAGCCGTTGGCCGATGGCAATATGCCTGTGAACACCGAGATTGATGTTGTAGCAAACTTGACAGATGCGCACCCGGCTTTGTGGAGGGCGTGGATTAGTCGGCTTGATGGGTTTTGGCGCTGCTGCTGGTCGCTCTGTTTGCTCCTGCTGTCCTCCAGCTGGCACGCACAACGTGCGACCAGTTGAGAGGGGGGCAGTATGACGACGTGAACGACAGAATAGAGCTCGCAGACGCGAATGGCTTCCCAAAAGAAAGGGCGGAGGAGGTCCTCTAGAGGGTGGGAGTCAGCGCAAGCATGATTCCGACCGGGAATCGCTGTCTACCATCATCAGTGAGTTGAGAGCCCTGCACGGTCGCGGCTGGGATCGTGGCTGCGGTTGAGAGGGCGGCCATGTCTGGAGCCGAATGAGACGCGGCTTGAGGGGGGTTTGGGGCCTGGATAGCCATGGGATCAAGCAGAATATCGCTTGCCATGTTGCAGGCAACAATTGGGCGCATTATGTACGACAAATGTGAGGGCTCGCGCAATGGTGGTCTTGATTGTGGAAGATTGCTGGAACTGGGGTCCGTGGCAGCGCGGGAAGTCGCAGAGAAGATTGCTTTCAGCAGACAGAGGAGCGCCAGCGTTTTGGGAAGCTCAAGAAGAGCAGGCAGCCGAACCGAGAAGCGTTGAGTCCTCGCTCAAGATCCGGTCTCGGCGCGGCATCTCGGTGACCGAGTGGTGATAACCAGCGGCCGAGGCTTGCGACGGGGAGGCGGGTGTACAGCTAACAAAAGTTGCTCACCGCCAACCTTGGAACACGCAAACTCGTACGATCTATAAGCGCACTTCTGCTTTCAGGGCCAATTCCGGCTTGAGATTGCGCGTCAGACCTTCCGTTGCTTGGAGGAGCTGGGGGCACCTTGATGGCTACAGGGTTTCGATCTGATAACGGCTGAGCACAGCCGACAGGTGCCCAATAACCCTGCTAGCACGTCTTGGCTGTTGTTTGGTCCACTTTACCCCTGCTCACGGCCCCATTCTGGAAGTCCGTGCCGCAACAATTTTGAACCATTCCTCACGAGCCGCAAACCCTGCGTCGCAACAGAACCTTGATGGCCAATGTGTGGATCTGCTCAATCTTCCATTGCACCCACAACGCGAGAGCCATTTTTGGTTTCATGCAGAAAGGACGGCTTGCTGCTCAGTGCCGAGTGCAACGCGCGGAACACTGGACAGTCGAAACCCCAACCTGCCTGCTCAGGACATGCATGCTCAGGACATGCATGCTCAGGACATGCAGCGACGCAGCACTCACCCGCCGAAGCGCCTACAAGCATTTATATACGGATGAAGGGCCCTAGCACCAAGCACCTTTGCGGCCAGAGTCATGCCGACCGTTTGAACGTTTTTCTGGCTGCTGGAACCTCCACAGTTTCCTGCCGATCGCCAGTTTAGCCCTCATTAGTGTCGCGGTTGCCGTGTTTACTTACCACACCCTTAAAACTGCACCAAGACCTCGCCGAAACTCAAACCGCACAATCCAGTTCTTACCCGTCTTCATCCCAGGTATTCTGATCCCGTTTCGCATTCCCAGTTCCATTCAGCGACAAGTCTCACCGGTTTCTCCGTTGTGAACCATCATCAATTCATCACCGCCGGGTCGAACAAAAGCTCCCTCGGCAGCCTATAAGATGTCTCTCATCCTCTCTTGGCTGGGCTTTGGGCCCCGAAAACCCCAAGAGTTGGCTCGCCCCTACGACCTACTAAGTCCACCAGATACCCCAGATTCCGTCTCGGTAATCGACAAGGACGAGGTCATCGAAGCTGAGAAAATGGTCCTCCTCAACGCTACTTCCAGCGCGATCGCGCAGCAGATCATTGCGACGCATGCCGGACTCCTCACACTGCCGGACCTCAAGCCTTCGAAGACGGTTAACGACCTCCTCGGCGCACTGGTCCCGCTCTGTTGCGAACTCCATGATCAGCGGGTGGTCTCCCAGGTATGATGTGGAACAACTCCATTGGCCCAGTCCCAGTTCGTCTCTGACCCTGAGCACCAACAGGTCCTGAGGAATCCAGCTGTTAAGGCCATTCTCCCCGCTCTCCGGCGAATCTGCTCACAATCTGAGTCAGAATTAGAGTCGTACTGGGCAGATCGTGTCATGGCGCTTGGGACAGACCCCGACAGTGTCTACGAGGCGCTCAAGCGCTTCCCCTACCACGATAACTACGAGCAGTTGGCTTGGTTTGAGCTTCAGGCTCTGCGAACTGCGAGGAAACCAAAAGACCCGCTGCCTTGGAAATGCGCATTCCTCGGTTCCGGCCCGCTGCCTTTATCATCCCTCTGCCTCCTGGAGCAACTGCAGCATGTGGGCGGCCCTCAAAATCAGGATGAATCCGATATCTACAACATCGACATGGACGGTGACGCCATTGCGCAATCGATGGCCTTGATCAAAAAGCTCGGCTACAGGGCCAACGGGATGCACTTCATCCACGGGTGTGCGGGGTCCGACGAGATTGACTTGAGCCCCATGGATGTCATCAACCTAGCCGCATTGGTGGGCGAGACACAGGCGCAAAAGGAGGAGATCATTATGAGTGTCGCCAGGCAGATGAAGACGGGGGCTATCATGGTCGTCCGAAGCGCCCGCGGGCTGCGTACCTGTCTTTACCCGGAGTTCGATATCCAGAGCGACAGCTGCGCTGAGATCAGGGAGATCCTCCAGCCCATCACAGAGTTCCACCCTCTCAACCACGTCGTCAACTCGGCCATTGTTTTGCGGAAGGTTGATCCCGCGGTGGGCCTAGAGGGGTATTGAGCGCGAGTTGGGGGGTATCGGCGCACGAGACATTACACGGCGGGGCATTGGGCGGTCACGCAGGAACATTTTGCTGGGTTTGGGTTTGACTACATCTTGATGAAGAGGGGTATATAGACAGTGGCATGGTTGACAGACTGGCGATGCTGATGCATGTGGCAGCCATCGACAGCACTAATCTAGGGGTTGTAGTTGGGAAGACAGGGGTGCAGATAGACAAGACCCGAAAAACTATACAGAGTAGTCCTTAACGCAAGCTGGTGGAACGTGGACGAGGCGAAGGGCGCCGTCGACGCGATGCGGTTTCTGCCAAGTCATGGACCGCTGGCGGAGGCGTTTTGGGTGCCCGATGCCCCTATCTGAGCACATGCTACCGGAGTAGTTTTCACACCCTCTCTTCAGATCATGGCATTGAGACGGTGTCGCAGAATATAGGTGGTAGATAGCATGCTATTTTGCTGTCGTCAGCGCCCAGAACACTTGCAAAGCCAGCACCGATTGCGTCTAATTACAGATCTACCGGTCCCAAAAGCCACGAGCTACTATTATGCGAAACTTTCTTCCCCGCTCTACTCACCCAGAAAACAGTGTCGGCCTGTGTGTTCCGTCCCGACAAACAACATCGCGCTAGGCGGAGATTATGTCCATGTCTTTCAGCGGCACGTTGTGTCCGTCGCTGGGAACAGGTATTTCACCACCCTAAAATCGACAACACGAATTTCCCTTTCCTTCTTCGGAACTGAGCAGTTGCCGCCTTGGCCTGAGCCGAACTGAGCCAGACTGAGCGAGGGCCACAGTTTTGGACTGCCTCGGCTACAGTTGCCACGGTTCTAAAATGGCGGTGGAGTTACGAGGACCCAGTTTTGGGACCTCTACCACCACCTAGCCGCGCTTCCCTTCACTCCAACTACAGGAGAGAAAGAAACCTGCAATTTTAACACGTTGATAAATCACTGTAGACATTTTCCAGTGTCTCTGAACCCGTTGCGCCAAGGTCGAGTTGTCCATTTTGCTCAAACAACCTATCATTGTAGACAATTCTTTCACCAGTGCAATGATGACTAGATAGTGCGGCATGGATCATCACAGTTTAGCGCTATAGCTCGGGATTGCCAAAGGAGGAAAACGTCTACTGAAATTACTACCATGTAAGCTTGCAAGCACCATAAGGATTTAGCAGTATAGAATAAGATCGCCTGGCCGCAGACTCACCGACGTATACAAATGCTACATAGATAGAGATATATAGATAGAATTAATAAGGCTGAGAATGCGGCGGAATAAAGACGCGTTATTAGCGTGAATAGTCTTAGAAGTTCCTCTAGGCAGCCAGTAGACGGAAGAAGGACCCGTATAAGGTTAACGCCAAATCCGCCTTACCCGTGCCTTTAGGATCAGAAGATTAAGAGAATTGCTTAGCTCTATTAGTTAACTACTCACCTAGCAATATAGAACCTTATAGACGCATAATCGTACCAGTATAGTAAGATTTTACTAATAGCCGCAGTTTGAGACGTAATGATCCCAAGGATAGCATCTCGTACGACGTGGACAAAGAGCTAGCGAGTCGCGGTGAGGTTGGCCATGACTGGACTTAGGAATAGATATAGCAGGTAGTGTTCCCTGGCGATAAGGATGTCCCGACTCCAGGTGAGTGAAAGTTAGCTCAAGTATTTCTCGCCTTTCAGTCCCGCTATTGACGATGGAATGATGCAGACTTCCACCCCATTGTTGAGCTCGCCGAGGTTGAATAAGCGCTTGACGATGGTCAAGAAATTCTCAAGACCAGCTTGCAAGACAAGCTCCGGCTTCTACTCCCAGAAAGTGTCGAGGGAAGCTACTGTACTTTTCTGGCCGGTCAGTTGGAGCTGGTATTCGAGACACACCTCGCCAATATCATCAGACAGCGTGTTGCCGGGGCGAACGTCTCGGGGGCTGAGCGGCGGCCAGCCTCAATCGAAAAACCGACCGTGAACAAGAGAAAGTATAATAAAAAGAAACACGCGCCGGTCGAGGCGAAGCAGCACCATGATTCAAAGTCTCAGACTCCCCGAGCTGACCGAGGCCAGCGGCTCGAATATCACCAAGGATTCTCGCGCAAGACGACCCCCCGAAGCCCAGCAATCTACCACCCCCTTTCTCCTCAACAGCAACACCTCACATAATTCACCATCTCGAGCATCACCACCACTACGACCAATCACCCTAATATCCCAGGCTACCAAATTCTCCTCGCCCAACAGCCCTGCTCCTACTTCCCAACTAACACCACCGACACAAACGAACTCTCCATCACTTCGCGGGACTCGCGGGACTCAGGTATCGGCATCCCTTGCGACGTATGCGAATCCGAGACTTGCCGCTGCCGCGAGATCATCCTCTTCCTCGCCAACGAAATCCGACAGCAGCAACTCCAACACCAAGGAATCCACACCCTTAACACCCGCATCGTCTTCATTCTCACCACCACTACCGCCACCAAAAGACACTGACACGGTCCTCACCACTCCAGCTCTCACCGACCATACAGCAAGCCAGCTATACCGGCAACGTCCTACTCCATTCCGCGCTGCGCTCTCTCCGATGCCCGTTGGGAGAGCGCAGCCGAAACTGAGGCATCAGCCGAGGCTGAGGCTTAAGACCGGGGGTATTGGGATTGAAGGTGTTGAGAATGTGGTCACCGGTGGGGAGGAGGACGGAGGATTCTCGCCGCAGTCCTTTAAGCAGAGGGTGTTGAGGACGCATCGGAGGAATAATAATACCTTGCAGCGGGGAGGGGGTGGGTGGGTTGAGATTGGATTTGGAGGGTGGTTTGAGTGTGGGGTGGGATGGAGAGTTGAGTTTGTTGTAGTTGGGTTGATGCTGGTGAATGTTTAAGCTAAGTATCGGTATAATGTTAATTTGGGTTTCGGTGTGGTTCGGTGGTTTTGCATTAGGATTTCCGTGGAGGGAGGAAACATGATGGATGGGTTCAAGTGCATTGGGATGATAAGTTGGTTGGTGTTAAATTGGATATGTCTGGTGGTGGTGAGGTAGGTAGCAAGCATGCATGGTTCAATCAGTGATAATGATGATTGTGTTAAATTGATCTCTGGCATTGAGTCTATGTATAGTATAAAGGGGGTGTAAACAAAGCAATCGTGTAGGCATGGTGTTAACATCCGTGCATCTAGGGGACACGTAACGCGATGGAAATGAAAAAAAGAAGAGGTAAAAATGCAAAGAGGAAATGTCTCCAATCTATCAGCATCTCAAACCGAAATTAGGTCAGGGGCAGGAGACTTCCTATCAAGGAGTGAAAATTTGATCTCCGAAGGGTGACCTCAAGTGAGGTCAGGCAACGCGTCACCGTGGGACACTAGTGACGGTCGCGGAATCTCCGTGTTACTTTTTGATAAGGAAGAAAGGAGAAAAGGGAGAAGGAGGACAGAAGTTTCGAGCAATATATAGGGCCTTGCATTGTGGATCGTGCCCACTCTTGCTGCTCCTCCTAGTGAATTATTCAAGTCAGGGCAGAGTAGGGAAGGTCGCGTCATGCAAAGGATAAGAGATTGCATAGATCATAGAAGTAATTTAACGAATGCTCCAAGCTTCTTCATCATTGCCATCAAGCCCTGCTAAGAGCTCTCATCGTGATGCTTGCGCATTGCGCGTCATAGTCAGATGGGTATGTGAAATTTGCCTCTGGTGAGTTGTTGAGGCCCAATTGTATCAGTGTTTTGCCATTCGGATCGAATTGAGGCCATCCAAGTTGAGCGAGACCAGAGGGCGGATCGCTAGAGAAAGCAACCCAAGCCTTCTGCATCAATTTTGTGAGCTGCCGCTGGTCGACAGTCGTGTTTAATCCGCTGACATCGGCAGACGCGCCAAAAATCATATGCAAGTCGACACCATGATAGGCATCTGATGTGGGATAAAGTCGGGTGTTGTCCCAGTCCGTAAAGTAGCGGTAGACATACGAAGGTACGCCGTGGTCTCGACGGGCGAAGGCCTGGTACGTAACGGGACAGGTGAAAGACTCCAGAAGAAAAGATTTGACTTGACCATCTGTCGGGGTGACGCCCTGAGCAAAAGCAGGAATCTGGTAGTACCCATTCTCATTATCCGTATTGCCAAGTAGGACGGGGAGCTTGGCAAAGCTGCCGTTTGCAATCAGACCAATGTAGTCGGAGAAAACGATCTCGTTGTCCGGAGTTGGCCTCCTGGACTGCCTTGGTGCTGGAGGGGAAGCTGAAAGCGTTGCCTGAATGTGCGATGATGCCATGGGCAATGGGATCATCCTTGTATGCATATACCCAGTAGTCGACACTCACACCATCCGAGGACTGGCCAGCGAGAGTGATTGTGGGTGGTTCACCACCGAAACCCGAGATGTTGTCCCGAAGCCACTCGACCGCAGCCCGCTGATCGCGAAGACCCAAATTCTGGATCTCGCGAGGGGCACCAGGGAAGCCGAAAATGTTGAGACGGTAGTTGACGGTTACGACGACGATGTCTTCGGCCTCAACAAAGTACTTGGGGTTGTAGAATGGACTGTTGGTGTTGCCAATGGTAAATCGTCCTCCGTAGGAAAAGCCAAGAACCGGCTTGTTCGCCTTCACGTTGTTGGCTACATTCGTACCAGTGGGCTTGGTCCAGATGTTTAGGGTCAGGCAATCTTCGCTCTGTGATGTACCAGCTGCAGAAGCAAAATAGTTGACGATCCTCTGGGCTTGAGGAGTGAAGCCCGGATAGCTGACCGGCTTAGACGCCGTCAGTGGGCAGTCGTAGCCGAACGTGGCGGCCTCAAATGGATCTGAAGCAACGAATCGCCGTGGAGACGCAAGCCGTAGTTCACCGGCAGGGGGTTTCGCATATGGAATGCCAAGATATTCGAAGACAACTTAGGTATTAGGTGCGATGTATTCAGTGATAGGTCCGTTTGATGTGTTAACAGTCAGCTTTACTACCGCTGTGCATATGGCGAGAGGCCCAAACAGCACTGTTGACAGCATGGCGAGGATGATGACGATGTTGATGTTGTGGAGAGGAGATTGTGGAGACTAATAAGGGCAAAGAAGCGGATAAAAGCGTTATGCGTGAAATAAGCCGCCGTAAAAATCTGAAGTATATTGTCAATGTTGCGCTGGCCTGATGAACTGACACAAATTGGTGCTGCAAATTCCACTCTTTCTCCCAAATCAGATGCAATTTTCTTCCAACACAGTCAAGAAAAAAATGAGACGAGGACGATCCAGGTTTACTTTCCCTATTCCATCGCTAACGCGAGCTGCAAAGTTACGACACTCTGAACTGCTTGAGCGAGGAATGCAACCAGGGCACTCCACAGGGTAGGCAGGTAGCAGTACATTGGAATCGACGTAACAGCAGCTAGGACCCCTGGGACAGAGAGACCTTGCGCCTAGCGATTATAAGCCGTCGCAGGATACCAGAAAAAGGGGAATATTGCAGTGAAGATTCCGAGAATGCACATCACGGTGTTAAGGATGAGGAGATAGAAGTCTGCATCGGCGCTGGACCCTAGATGGTTGGTGGAATTCTGCCAGGCGATGGCTAGGGGAATGAAGCAGCCGAGTGTTGTAAGAGTGACTGCAGTGATTAAAACAGGTCCGTTTTCCTGCTAAAGTCGTCAGTTGACTAGTCTGTGTACCTAGGTTTCAGGGATGAGATCGACGTATATGCTGGGAGATGTTGGGATAAGCTTTGGTTACCGTTTTGTCACTTTCGTCGTCTCGAGGGATGAAGTTATAGGTTGGCTCTGTTGATTGGTTACCAATTGCGTCTGGGGCCGGCTGGGCGTCGTAAACAACAGCAAAGCGGTCCATCAACCGTATCTTTTCATTTATTATGTCAATGAACTTCAACGCTTCGATGGTGTCTGTCGAATCTAAAAACAGAAGGTTGTCGAATGCTTCGGCTACCACATCCCGTTGTATCAAGATGTCGAGAGCCCGTTGCTTGGCCTGTCTCCAAGTGTTTGAATTCGATAATGCGCCTAGGTAGTCAATTAGGGAATCAAGACTGGCTCTCCAAATCTTCAAGCAAGACTTGTCTTGCAGATCTCGCAGAAGTTGAGGCAAATCTTCAGATCCGCTTGGGATCTTCCGATATATCAGAAGATCTAAGGTGTCCAGGGCGTCTTCGTCAAAATGACATCGTAAGTGGTGAGGCACGGGCTGATTCAGCCGACCATAATCTCGAGTTGCGATGTCGAAACTTTCCCTATCTCGCCGAGCCTCTTGCCTTATCGCAATATTAACGGCTTGGAGTGACTGGGCGATGTTGACCAATGTTTCTCTGTTGCTTTTTGAGAAACCTTCGGCAAGCGGAAGTGGTCCTGCGAGATTGATTCCTGTTAGTCGTGGTTTTCAGGAAGTCGCCATGCGTATAATCCAGAACTATGAACGACCTACTAAAAGTTGCCGATGGTGTCGGTAATTTTTGCCATGGCATCAACGGGAAGCTGTGACGAGCCATAATTCTGCTAGTTCCCCCTCTGTGTTTGATGCTGCCAGTGCATGCAATCTTCTCGGGGCGTCTGGTATGGCGGTCGCAAAAAAGCTGGAAAATGATGATGGTTAAAAATTGAGCATACTTTCAATAACGGATGGAGTGGTTAAATATCTGCATGGCCTTCCCGCAGGCTTCGCCACAGAGTTTGTTGCGCAGTCGAAACATTGCGCCCTAGGCACGCAACCACCAATGGACCTCAAAGCAGAGGCATCAAAGCCGCCGCCATTTCACACTACTGGCCAGATGGCTGGTGATGCAGCATGCTGAGCCACCGCCCAACAAGCAGGGGTAAGACGAACAAGTGATACAGGAGAGTCGAATGCTCAGGTGGGAGTATGACGCTCGCGAGGGCAAGTAACCTTAGAGCTGGGAAGGAGGTAGTTTAAATTCCCGCTAGGTGGGGGAGGTCCTCGTTGGTGTTCGCGAGGGAAGGAAGACCTGGTTTCTGTTTCTTGGTGCTAATAGCATCGGCGCCAGGGGACCCGCCTCCCCTCGTTTCTTTTTAGACACCTACCTTGCGCGTGGTCACAGTGAACAGTGTCTCCGCGTATCCGAGATTCGATCGAAACATTGCATCGAGATGCGAAAAGGGGTTGGTGGTAAAAAAACCCCGAAGCTTTTCAACCCAACTTGGCTCGAGGGTTGGTCACACATGGGAGGGCAGGTGCAGCTGCCAACAATCGAGATTCCCACCTGCCCCGAAGGCGCGCTGCTCGCCCACGGAGAAACACCTGTCAAGCGTCAGTCTGACGGTCCAAGGCTTTCGCCACTCTGCTTTCGCCTGTGTCTGAAGGCACACTGAGCGTCGTTGTCTTCCCATCGTGTTGTCCGAATCACATCTAGCCGCATCCGGTGTATAATCTCCCTCCACCGTCTGACGCCGCATTGAGAGCGCCCGCTTATCTCGTTTTTGTGACGTTCTCGCTCGAAAATGGCGAACCTGCCGCCGGACATTCTGGTCACGGTCGATGTGGGACACTTGACCACGAGTAATTTGACCCCCCCTCCTGTCAGTGCAAGTTGATCTTGTGGCTGACCACGTCGATCGAAGCTGTCGCCTGGATGATCACTGGCACGAACAAAACCGCCGCTGATCTGACACCCATCAGGAGTTGGCCAGGCGCGGAGGACGCATCTTTCGACTACGTACCGACGGCACTCACATACAATTCCAAGGGTACACTCCTTCACTGGGGTTTCGGGTGCAAGGTCCCTGAAGTTGGCGAGTTTGTCGAAACGAACTTCTACGCCATCCTGGATCCAGACCACGCAGGCAACGACCGCTCTGTCGACAATGAGAAACGTTCTCTAGATTCTCTTTCGAACTTCCTTTTTTGCGTATATCAGCATATACGCCGCCAGATACAAACCAGGGTGGACTAGTATGGTTCTACCATCGACTTCCTCTTTGCCGGACCCAAGAGCGCCTCCAAATTGATATACGCAATTCAGGACGCCGGATTCGGTGGCGATAGCCCAAAGCATAGGGTGAGAGCCGAGCTGGTACGATCGTCCGCGGAAATTCTTTCCATCACCACGGCTCCTAGGATGGCCAGAGATATGGTGGCGATATACCACATCGTCGTGGACTGTGGGTCAAACGGGACGTTGGTATCACTATGCGCGAATCAAGCCGTGGTGAAGAGCGAAACGTTTTCATTGGGAACCCATCTCATCGAAACGGAGATTTACGATCTCATCAGAGGAAGGATTAATTGCTATCCTGCGCCCAAGGACGAGATGCTGATCCGCCACAGCTACGCTAAGCGTTGGGCTAAGAGTAGCCAGTTCGTTGAGGTTATAAATAGCCTGAGCCAGTGTCGAACGTTCACTGGACAGTACTCGATGTCGCTTGGGGCTTTCCCATAGAAGAGTCGTTCTAGTCCAGGTGAATGGATCATGGTCAAGAACAGAGTTGAGATATTCCGGAGGTAAGCGCCGGATGATACAAGGAAGCCATCTGTCTGCTAACGCCTGGCAAGTGAGGAACTATACATGCTGCTAAACCATGTTAAAAATCTTGTCTGCACCCACCTGAGTCACTTTATGCGGCGCACCAATATCAACTTGACGTCGCATGACCAGGGGCTGGTAAGTGTTCCCACGGATGGTAGGTACCGGAACATTCACTGACTGGCATTAACGATGGTAAATACAGCGCCATGTGGTCGTCATTAGTTGGTTGTCACGCTTCCCTTATGTCATTGACCTTTTGAACCAGCGGGTGGGGACCCAGAGGCTCCCGTACTATGCCGCCGATGGTGTCCTTACTAGTGGCGATCCGAAACTCTGTCGGGAGAGGGCTAGTTTGTCACCGATTGTCACAGCTGAAATCATCGGAAGAGCCTGTCACCGTTCAGGGCGCGGGGGCTGGAGAATCGCAACCCAAACTGGTACTCGGCGGGATGGCAATGGGCTACAGGTTGACAGTGGGGCCACCATCGGCATCAAAAGAAAGGGAGCCGTCAAATCAGCCCCAAGTTGGAACTCCGCAGTCCCAGTAAGTGGCCCCTTCTACAAAAGCATCGGTTCCGGCGAGCGCTACTTTGAAGCAAACCGGCAAGAGAGTGGCATCTCGAAGCCCTGTCAATGAAATGCGGCTTGATGTAGTCACACTTGACGATGCATCCTCGCGTCTCACGTACAAGCGTACCTGGAGAAATGGATCTGTTATTACAGCAGGGGAAATTTGGAAGAGGAGCAGGTTTCTTGGAAGGGGCGCTTTTGGAAGAGTGTGGCTTGAAACATATGCTTCCGGTCCGAAGAAAGGCCAGCATCGAGCCGTGAAGGAGATACCAACTACTGCAGATTCTCAACAAGACATCGACTATAACAGGGAGCTCGAGGCTCTCGCAAAGTTCTCGGCATCAGAGGTTCAAATTTCATTTCGCCTCCAAGGTTGATATTGCTGATGATTCCACCGTACTCTAATTATTTCGTAATAAGCTACGGTTTGTGGGCGACCGAACGGTCGCTCTGCATCGCAATGGAATATCTTGAACTGGGAAACCTGGAGAAGTTTTTTACCTCGCCGATGAAGGAGGATGACGTCATTGACATCACTATCCAGCTCTCTGATGGACTCAGTCTGATGCATGAATGTGGGTTCGCGCACCGTGAGTTGAAGCCAGATGTAGGTATCCAACGCATCCAGTATCTGCATATAATGATACTTGCTGACCTGCTGAACAATATATTGGTCGTACAAAATCGGTCAGATGAGGACGGTTCACGATGGTGGGTAAAGATAGGGGATTTCAGCATCAGCAAACGTAATGTAGCTGGTGTGACCTCGCTCCGTACCCCGGTCGGGACGGTGGCATACATGGCTCCCGAGGTTCTCGGTTTCTTCAGTCTGAAAGAGCTTCAACTATCGCAGCAAAAGACATCGCCATCATACACCACAGCCGTCGACATCTGGTCCCTTGGCGTCATCGTCTTTCGCATAATCACGGGCGAGTTTCCTTTCCCGGAGACAATCGACCTCGCACGATACGCGACACTCGGCGCTCCGTTTCCGATAGGGCCGTTGATGAAAGCCGGTGCCCCGGAGGATTGCATCGACTTTCTCAAGAGAACAATGGCACCTTCAGCGGCTATGCGGCCTGTTGCAGAATTGTTGCCCTACTCCCCATTCTGCAAGCCAGAATGAGACTCGGAAGATGGGTAGACTCGCGCCAATCGGCAAGCTAGCATACGTTAATCAATTCATTAGCATTCCTGGGCCCAAGACAGACTGTCGGCTAAAGTGCTGCCGAAGATTTGTTCCGGGTTGGGTACAACGCGTGGCTCAATTGCCAATCCCTGCCTGACGGCGGGATTTGCCTATTGACTTCATGCTACCATACATAGCACTTCCGAAATGCGCGCCGCATAGTTGTAGGGCGAGAGCCGCGGCCGACTCCCGAGTCCAGATACCGAGAACCACGCTCAGAGGGGTCGCTCCGGACTTCACCATGAAGACAAAAGCGCATAAGTAGGGGCCTACGGAGTTACTCTGTGGGCTCTCTTGAGCAACGGGGCCAAACTTGCTCATTATCCATTCTGTGTTTCTCTCCAGCCAGCGCCACCTCACCGAGTCATCTGCCCGTCGTCTCAGCTCCTCAACATGTTGTCCAACATCTTGGGCGTAGCCCTGCTCCTGCTCGGAGCCGCGCAGCCGATCATCGCCGCGAAACCATCCCCCGGCTGCGGAAAGGCTAACAAGCTGGTGACACCAGCGGCCGCCACCACGCCCGGCCTGAGCATCACCTCGGGCGGCAAGACGCGCCAGTACTTCGTGAAGCTCCCTGCCAACTATGACTCCAGCCACCCCTACCGTCTGATCTTCACCATGCACGCCGTAGGCGGCAGCGGTCAGCAGATCTCCAGCGGCGCCAACGCCTACTATGGTCTCCCGTCGCTCATCAACGACACCACCGCCGCCATCTACGTCGCGCCCACAGGCCTCAGCGGCGCCCTCGGCATCGGCTGGTGGAACAGCGGCGGCGAGGACATCGTTCTCGTCAAGGACATCATCAAGGCCGTCGAGGACGACCTTTGCATCGACCAGAACCTGCGCTTCTCCACGGGCTTCAGCCACGGCGCCGCCATGTCTTTCATCCTGGCGTGCGCCCTGGGCAAGGACCTCCGCGCTGTGGCGGTGCTGTCTGGCAGCCCGCAGATCAGCGGGACTTGCCCTGGCGGTACGGAGCCCGTGGCGTGGTACTCGCAGCATGGCACTAAGGACCAGGTGCTTCCGATTGCGGGGGGCCGCCAGATGCGCGATAGGTTCTTGAAGAATAATGGATGTGCGGCGAAGGAGGCTAAGGAGCCGGCCAAGGGCGAGAAGCATATCAAGACTGTGTATGAGTGCAAGGCCGAGTATCCGACTACGTTTGTTGCTTTTGATGGGTAAGTCCTCAACTGTCCTTTGTTTGTATCGATTGAGGAAACGCATGGGCTAACTGTTCGGTGTTAGTGACCACACGCCTAGCCCGAGAGACCCGGGTGCGTCCCGCACGTTCTCGGACACTTATACGTGGGAGTTCTTTTCCCAGTTCAAGTAAATGGGATGTCGGATGTGATGTGGTGGATGCAGCTGGAAGGCCTACGCGTGTTAGGCGCCGTACATATCAGGTCGGCTGTAATTATGCGACCGAGTGGCGGAGGTCCGCGGTATATACTTGGGTACCTAAATCAATTACGAAGGCTCGCAAAAGGAAGGGTCCCTCTTCTCCGTGGGAAAATACGTTGTTGGAATTCCTCACACAGCTCTATGCCGGGACAATAAGGCCTTAACTACATCGCGAAAGGTGTTGGCTGCATCGTAAAAGGCCTTTGCAAAGGCATCTTTCGGCCTGAGCCCTCGTACCTGAATTAATTATCTGAATTAATTACATATGTGGATATCTCATGTTGGCACAGCTGTCAGTTGCGTAAAGCTCAATCTTCCTCGCCGGACAAAACGTTCCATTCAATTCAATTCCCTTGAGAAAATGATTCGGATCAACCCCCTATTCTCCGATCCCGACACCGACATGCTGGACTCGGGCATGGAATAGATCGCCCCAGCGTCCCGCATTGCCAGTCCGTCCGATATCTGCATCAACTGCATCGCGATGTTGTCAAGAAGACATGACGTATCCAGCACCCGACGTATCGGAGCGCGCGACACCATCGGAGCAGACAGCTCCCGATACCACCGACTCAATTCAATCGAGGTTTGCCTGCCGCCCCAATCCCCTATCAGCGTATCAGACAAACCATCACTCCGCATCGTGTCTCACCTGTCGACAGCCAACACTGATAAGACCCTGGATAAGTTGCGTTGACCGCCGCCCCGGCCCCCCCAGGCGGAAATCATCTGCATACGTCCGTACCTTGTGCATATGTACAAGAGAAGACAGACAGGACGGACGCATGCACACGGCTTCCGCCGCGCCTTCCAGGTTTGAACCGAGACAGCCCGTCGCCAACACCAACAACAAGGAACAAACCTGCCCTGCCTGCCTGCCCGCGCGCCGCCTGCCTGTCAATCCCGCCCTGTCTCAGGCCCCGGCCGAAAATCCAAAAATCATGTCTCTGCCAGGTGTCAGGTGCTTTAAAACCTGACCTGGCGCCAAGGAACATGCCCATGGGACAGCAAAACGGAACTTTCCGCATAAGGAAAGGATTGCCTTCAATCCCACCTCCCATTTCCCATTTCCCCGTTTCCCAAAAAGCCCCACTCCCACGTCAAGTTCATCCCGCGTTTTGAAATGGAAGGCACCCCCGTCCTCTCATTTGACTTTTGTCCAGCGTTATCGGGGGCCAAGAGCCGCAAGCCCCTCTCGCGAGATTATCAGTGCACCGTGCTGCTGATTCTCCCGATCCTCCAAGCATGCTGCAGCCCTGCTAGTGTTAAACTCTAGCTTGCCAACCGCTGCACCCCTTAACACGGCACGGGGGATTGAGATCACCAAAGGATTTGGTAATCTCTCCCCCTCAGGCCAACCTTTGAAGCTGATCGGCCGCTCCATGTTGTCATGCTCTTAAAGGTCGATAGTTTGGTAGATACCAGTATTTTGTTGGAAACAAAAGTTCAACCAACAAGATTGCTACCAAGGATGACAAACACCAGTTGAACCGCTGTCATGGCTATGCGGTATGACGGCAGTGTTTGAGACCGGATGTAAGCCGAGCTTGCATCACACACGTTTGGGCATGTCATGCAGGGACCAGAAGTGACATTGCTCAACACAAGGATTGAGGCTCAAGATCACGAACATATTGGCTCAAAGCGTTGTTATTATTACTAATGGTATCGTCAATGCTGTGATGCTACTGCTTCGTGGCTCTAAAATAGGCAGCCACCCAGAATCCTGCGTCATTCTCATTAGAGATTTTGGTTTGCCTCGCTCACGTATCAAATACAAGATCGTGATATATATCCAAAATGTCGCGCCCAAACACCCAATCACCAACCAATGGTGATACTATGTAATTAAGTCGTGAATTAAAAGTTCTTGTAGTAGTCCGGAACAACGGGCCACGCGTCAGCGCCGTCCTGGATAACGAGGGCCATGCCGCCAACGAGATGGCTCTGGACGTGGCAATGCACCAACCAGGCACCAGGGCTGGTGACATGGTAACGGAGGACAGTCCAGGTGCCATTGGTCGGGGTCGCCTGGGCAGTGACGAAGCCGTCGCGCTTCGGGGGATCGACAAGGTTGAAGTTCAGGGGCACCGCTGCAGCAGCCTCAGCGGCGTTGGCCCACGGGAAATCGCCGATGCCGTTTCCAATCTGCCACATCTTGTTGCCGTGCTTGTGAATCGGGTGGGGAGGTGTGGGCTTGGTATCCGTGATGAGGATCAAGTCAACCCATGTGCCGTTCTTGGTCGTGATGGTAGTATTGTCGAAGTCGTAGAAGTCTGGTTCGAACAGAACAACCGGCTCCGATCCGTGGTCAAGAACCGAAGGAGGAAGGACAGTCTTGTTGAGCGCCCACGCGAAGCTAACGCCGGCGGTACGCATATACAGCTTGAATGTCTGATCGGCGACCTGGGCGATGGGCTCGGGGACAAATTGCTTCTGCTTGGGCTGCGAGAAGTAGACAGTGGCGTTGCTTGCCGGGAGACCGTTGTTCTTGATGTACGGGACAGTCGGGTGGCTGGGGGCGGGACCGGCATCGTTGACGCTGTAAGAGAGAGTCGCGGACGAGTACATGATCTGCGAATTCTGAACTGAGGCGATGCGAATCGGGTACTGGCCAGGCTTGTCGAGGCGGACCAGGATCGAGTAGCGGTCACCGTTGTTGATCTGGAGCGCCTGCACGAGCTGGGGCTTGATATATTCACCGTCGACGGCGTACACCCACACGGAGTGCTCGTCGATGGAGAACACGACAGCGAGCAGGTGGAAGGCACCAATGAGGTCGAGAGCGAGCCACTTCTCATCACCGGCAAAGTGCTTGTGGACTGTGATCACCTCCTTGGAACCAGTGGTAGGAGTGCAGACTTCGAGGACGTCCTGGGGGAGGATCGCCATGTTGACCGTCGCATTGGGCGAGACCGTCTTGGAGATGAGGTTAGGGGGAAGGCAGCTATCACGTTGTTAGCAAACTGTATTCCAAATATACAACAAAATCCCTTACCCCTTGGGTGTGAAGTTGGTCACATTGTTTAGCTTCAGGACATTCGCCTGCTGCGGGGTGAGGAGCGATGTGAGCTCTGCGGCCGGGATGCAGTTGACGTTGCCCTTGCCATTGAACAAGATCGAATCGAAGCAGGGCAGCTCGGTGTTGGCCTGCTTCGAAAGAGTGACGATATCTTCTGCAGTTCTATGGCGGTGGTCGGCGAGGAGAAGCGGGCGAGGGTACTTGGCGGCCTGATCGATGGCGTTGATGACACTCGGCTCCTTAGAGATGAGGGACCACGGCTTCGGCAGCTCATTGCGGGGGTGAATAACGATCGCGCCGTACATGCCATCCTCCACCTGGCCCAGCTGATGGGCGTGATACCAGTAGCTGCCGTACTGGGTTGCGTGCCACTTGTACTTGAAGGTCTCGCCCGTGCCGATCTGACGCTGCGTGATGCCTGGGACACCGTCCGACCAGGGTGTTTCGTGCATGTCAATGCCTGCATATGCTGTCAGTCGCGACACACGGCGGCCAGGTCTCACTGCGCGAACGTACCGTGGAAATGCACCGTCGTGTTGTGGGCCATCTTGTTGTGGACCAAGACCTCGACCTGCTCGCCCTGTTCGATCTCGAGCGTCGGTGCCGGGAAGGCGCCGTTGACCAAAACCATATCTCTTTCGACGCCATCGGGCGACCATTTTCCCCATGTGAGCGTGAGCTCGAACTTCTTGCCCTCGGTGCATACGTTGGCGAAGGCGGTCGAGAACGTCGAGAGTCCCAGGGCCAGCCGGAGCCAGCTGCCTCGTGTAAGGGCTACCATGGTTGCTGAGTTCAGAAGACCACCGCTTGGTGACCTCGCTGGAACTTGTGAGAGGGTGAGGAGCGAATGACTAGGTTAAAACCTAACGAAAGGAAAACTGAATGGTCGTACCAGGCTGGAGAGTGCATGAGGAATTGCATGGCACACATGCCATCCTTATATCTGGCTGTGTCGAACGAGCAGACCAGGATGCAGCAGCCACCTACTCCATCCCAGACCCACGGTCAAGACGCCAGCACTCGGGAGGGGTCGAGATCGGCTGTGTGTGTGATTGCGGTGCCCAACACTCAGCTGACGGTGCCATCACCGGCCTGGGCCTGCGCGTGGCGTGGGGCATGGGCGCGGGCAGGCATGGGCAGGGCCCGAGCAGGGCCTAAGCCTGACGCTCCCAGGTTGTGTGTGTTTTTTCTTCGCTGCCTGCGCAGCGTGGGTGTGGTGCATGCGCGAGCTTTGTGATTGCCAGGATTGCGGGTCTCGATCCGGCCGAGGGCAGGAAGGGGCAGGCCCCCGTCGGCCTGGTCCCAATCACGTCCTGCCATGGCACTGCACAGGCAAGAGCGACCACCCAGAGCATGCAGCCGTGTGAGTAATGCTGGCTCTCACGGATCTCACCTCCTTGGTCTTCCCAGCTCTTGCTCATTGGGCGCACGCGCCTTTCGGCGCTCGTTCGATGGCGCTAACCCAAAAGGGCAAGCCTTCGTGCTGCAGCTGCTGCAATGCTTGCAGCAAACGGTCAATAAAACTGATCACGGATGGGCCAGCCCAGCGACACCCACAAAACCCAGAGCAGTGGGACGCCCGCTGGGCTGCTCGACCGCGGTTGGAGGGCAGGAAGAGGCTGAGTCCGCCTCAGCTCCTGGTCGCGTCCCCATTGGTCGCCATGAGCGGGGTGGTTGTCAGAAAGTGGGCTGCGACCAGTCGCGGGAGGGCGATGCTCGCTTCGGGCGGCTGTGGCAAAGGGAACCTGGGAAGCCGGTTCCGAAAATAGCCCAGTGCCGAGCAAGCATCCAGCACGGCCAGCACGAGAAGCAACGAAAACAGCGAAAATGCAAAATGGCAGATCGTCTATTTCGCAGATAAACTCTGTGAGACATTGCGAGTAAAAAAAAAAACATTCAAGACAGACGCGGCCTCCGCGATACGATGACATACTATTTGCCCAAACTGATATATGGGCGGTCGAGGCCCCGAAGCTTCCCGAGCCACCTCGTCGAAGTGGACATTTGAGCGAAGAGAAAACGCTGAATTACCACCGGTCTGGGCTCTCAGCAGTGCCCCTTTCGCACTAGCAGACTTGGCAGAGAAAGAAAAAAACAAAGCGTTGTCTCCAGTCAGCTGGTTCTGGCCACCGCGCTGAAACCCATGGCTTGCATCTAGCCTCCATCTCGATGTGCCGGGCGCCGCCACTGCCAGCCAGCTGCTGCTTATTATCGGGTGATTGTGCAGCCGCCCGCATTGCTTTCAGAGACCTGGTCTTGCATATGAGGGGCTCTCTTGTAATTGAGCCTCTCAGCGCGCTCCAATTTTCGACGCCTATCTCCTCTGTGGCTTTCTTGCATCTCATTTTCTGCGCCGTTCGTGATGGCTCCCAGCGATGTGGAAGTTGGTGCAAAACCCGCTTGACGTTCGGATTGAGCTCTCTTCACACCCACTTGGCACGGGCGCTAGCGAGGTGCCTTACACTAGCTTACGGACTCACCCCGATGCCCAGTCCGGATGATGGGGCGGTCTTAAATCGCGCCCACACTGGACGCCGGCTGGCAGGAGCAGGCTGGCCTCCGGTTCGGTGCAGTCGCTGGCACTCCCACGGGCCCCCTACCGGCCAAGACGACGGGAAATGGTGGCCTTGGGTGGCCGGTACGCTAGACCTGCCCGGTCTGGGGCAGGGGCCCGCCGACCATCCAAACGTCATTGACAGCTCAACGAAGGAAGGATGGGCATCCTGCAGCGATCTGAACATGGACTCCGCGGAGCGCCATTCTCTCGGCGTTCCAGAAGAGATGACGGGATCGATTTACGCGAGATCGCATTTCCTCCCACCCAGGCCCACCGAAGCTCAAGCAACAGCACTGCACCTCACTGGAGAGTCACGAGAGTCAGCAGTGCCAACAACGTCAAATCCTGGATCAATTGACTGATGCACTTCCATCCTGGCAGAGCTGCATCGTGCGCATTACTGCATTGGCTGCACCTGCTGCTGCACTGCGACCCCACTTCAAAAACTGGCGGTCCGCTCAGAGCTGGAGAGAGCTCTCTCGTCAGGTGAGGGGAAGCTGGAAGGAGCGACTCACCTCTCAGCTCTCCCGTCAGCAGCAGAAGAGGGGTAGCATCTCGTATCCAAGCTCGCAACCCGTCGATCGTGGGAATGCACATCAGCGCCATCGCTCACATCTGATTCGCCTTGGCATCGCTAAAGCGCGACCACTCACGGCGTACCCAACGCGAGACCTCTGCAGCGCATTGCATCAGGGCTGCGAGCCTGGTGCCGAGACATCTATTGGTGGCGCGCCCCGCGCATCACCAGACCACGCTCCACATCCATCGATGTCGGCTTCGATAGTCTCGCGCGCCTCGAGAGCGCTACCGTGGAGCTGGGCCAAGATGCCCGTGACAACTCATCCGGAGTTCGAACCCGAGTCCAGTCTGGTTGCCAATGGATGCTATTCCGGGCCGGACGATGGGCGTCCCGATAATCCGACGGAGCCCACAAATACCACTTCAGCCCTCCTTGCCGAGCCCGTGTTGCGGACAGCCAAGCTGCCATTCTTCGCCAGTCGAAGCAAGTTAGTCATAAATATCGTCGGTCGGCGATAGAGAGCCTCATCGAGGCCCGGAAAACGAGTCAACTCGGACCTGCTCACTTCCATCCTTCGACGTCAGGCTCTGAAGGAATCCCACTGCAGACACAACTGCAAAGCCCACGCATGGCAATGGAATTTTGCTGGTTACCGCCGCCACGTCACATGAGAGACAGCTCCTATAGGCAGGCGTTTTCGTTGGCGTCATAAACGCTGACAGGCTTGACTGCAAGTCCTGTGTTTACAACCGCCTCCGAGTAATAAGCGGCGAGCAAAATGCTCTCCTATTGGCAGGTCGCACTCGGGGGTCGCGTACCAGGCAGTCAGCCCTGATATCACAGTCCGATGTCTTTCTTGCGGATCCTTCACGCCCAACCCGCATTTCAGGCAAACAACACCATCAACCTCACAGCTCACCAACCTCACCGCTCGGCCCGAGGGTCTCATCCTTATCCCCATCCGCCACTGTCTTCCCCTTTCCTCACCTAGGTCTATCACATCTCGATATCCAGCCCCGTGACATGTCTCATCCCCGGCGTGGCTCGCACGAGCCGCATGAACCCTTTCCAGCTCTGAGCAAGCCCACTGTGACAAACAAGCAAAGCAATTACCATCACAGCCACCTCATCAATCACAAACCGCTCCTCATTATGATGCCACAGCGGTTGGCACAAACAGCCATGCCGCAACTGTCCGCCGCCGGCGCATCTATCCCTCGCTTGACAAAACTTCCAGACCAATGACACAGCATCCCCGCGGTTGCCTCACTTCGGCGTGGTTTAGGTGGCACAGTTTTAGTTGAGCCAAGTCTTGTGATGCATCAACCTGCCTGTTTCTGTTGACACGAGGTAGTGCGCCTCTGTGTGCCTACCCGTGTCGGGGACATTAGACCTACAGGTACCTTAGATACTGAGTTTCGCACAGATTACCGCGCGCAACACTAAATCCACGACTGGACAAATACCCCTTAAATGTGACTTAACAACGGGGTTTTCGACAACATCACCACATTTACCAAAAGACGCCTCAAAAGCCAAGACTCAATGTTCAATTAGAGTTAGCGAGAGCCTGGCGTAGAATCTCCCTCGCTCTATAACCGAGATGGCAGATCAGCCGAGACCAGCCAGTACCTGCGTCTGAATAGATTGCGCCCGCACTGCCGGGAGTTGGCGAGCAGTCAAGCGATAGATCCCCTCATTAATATTATCCCCGGTGTGGGTGGGTTGGGGAAGACCCTCCATCCGATCTTTTTTGGACGGAACCGTCATATCATCGTCATCTTTTACGAGCTGTGTGCAGCATGATTCCATCCGATTTCGTTTGTGGGGTGCGTCGGAAGAAAAGGATTTTAATTTCCTTTCTCACACTCACTGCCCAGATGGATGGAAAATGGGAAGCGAGGAGCTGTGCCCGCCCCTATCCATTTAGCCGTGGGTGCTATGTTTAGACGCAGCGTCAAGATGATCTGGTGATGGGGCTGTTGAGATGGCTGTGGAGGAGTGAGGAGCTGAGGGAACAGGGCAGACAGCGCCAAAATAGGGCTGAGGGTTTGATTACATAGGCGCTTTCTTTTTTTCGGAGCTGGAATTTTGGCTTCTCGAAGTTCCCTGCATGTTGCGATGGGAGGCTGACCTTCCGTTCTATGCTTGGTGGGATGGGGGACTGGAAATAGCTTCATTGATTTTGTCCTGGGTCTTGCAGTTCCGGAGAAAGCCGGATTTCATGTGATGACTTGGAGTCGTCGATACGCCCATCCAAGCCCTCAATCACCGCAAGAGTCACTACTGGTCAGAAATTCAATATTCAATTCAATGTGGCTACCTGACACGAGGTATCCCCAAGCGCTGCATTATCAGGGTGGTCTGATCAAACGGCTGTACTTCATGTCGCCTCTCGGGCCAAGACCATTCACACGACGCCACCAATGACAACCATAGCACCAAGCGAAGTGAACAAAAAGCCCCGAATCAAAACAAAAAAACTACCACTCTCCACAACTCCGCCGCCAAGACCTTCAGCCCTAGCCCCTATCATCCGCACAAATTACAGCGGGTACCAGCCCCTGAGCCCCTGAACCCCTGACTCGAACGACGGCCGTCCCAACCCACTCTTGAGCCAGGAGTACCCCCACAATTCTCAACAGCAACAAGGTGAAATGGCCGAGCAGTCTGAGGCGCTACGTTAGGGATTTTCTTAATAACATCATCTCCATCATTGGAGAGAGCGATTTCGTAGCCCGAAAGGGCGTGGGTTCGAATTCCACTTTCATCATCACATTGAACTGCAGCGGTGCAGCTTCACTTTTTGGGGCTGTGGATATGAATGCTGGCTTTTTTTTGGCGGGGGTCCTGAATGTTGCGGTCGGGTTGCTTGTAGGAGAGGAGAAGAGCAGATGGACAGATGGACGAGCGATCAGTATTTTTGTTAGGAACACGCATCTCATTAATTGAATGAGACCTGGCTGTATTCTCTGACGACGTATTGTGATGTAAGCAGTTCCTCTCACAATGCAAACGATGTCTTGTTGGCATTGCCAGAGGGGTTATTGGCATTGTCAGAGGCCTTGTTGATATTGCGAGAGGCCTTGAACTGTCAAGGCAAACCATGTGTTCCAATTTGCAGGCCGTATTACATTCCAAAATGGCCTTTCTGTATCTCTTAAATGCTGGATGTACCACTGCTATTACTCTAACTGCAGCCTGTGATAATTGCACATGATTAAGTAGAAGATAAGAAGACGTAAAAGACCAAAGAGATCAACAACAGCCAGTCCCTCAGACCACTCAACTCTCCCTCGAAACTGCAATCACACAAACCACTAACACCAATCCCATCATCCTGATCAGAACCCCCTCTCCCCCAACCACCCCAACATAGCCCCAAACCCACCCGTCGCATTCCTCGCCAGCGCCAACGCATGCCCCGTCCCCGGCTGCAAATACGCATCCACCTTCTTACTCACCGGAAACAACCCCTCCGAAGCCTCCTTCAAGTACTGCCCCCCACAATCCCCACCACACAGCACATAGTCATACTCCCCGGCCATAAACAGCACCGGCCCCTTGAACTCCCCTGCTGGCACAAACACCGCCGCGTCTGAGGAAGGGTACTCCCCCACCGCCTCAGGCTGCTTGATCTTCTCGGTATACTCCAGCAGCGCGGGCTCGAAGCCGTCCTTGCGGAAGAACAGCTTCTGGATGTCGGACTGCGTGGTCAGGACGATGTATCCTGAGGGATATGCGGCGAAGCGAGACGGGTCGTGCTGCGCGGCGTACTCGTGGTCGAAGTGGGAGACGGCGATGGTGCCGAGCTGGGCGTTGATGAGGAAGCCGGTGAGGATGGCGCCGTCGCTTTGGGCGCCGTGGGAGGAGAGGAAGGCGAAGGTGATGAAGGAGCCGAGGGAGTGGCCGACGTGGATGATTTTGGAGGGGCGGAAGGAGGAGGGGAAGAGGGGAGGCGGGTTGGTGGTGCTGGCGGTGGTGGAGAGGATTTTGGAGGAAGGGAGGAGTTTACCGCTGCGCGCGAGGGTTGTGAGGCCAGAGAGGATCTCGGCCTGGGCGGGGATTTGCCCGATGTCGTATGCATCGGGGAGTTCGGACTTCCCGGTGCCGATGCGGTCGTAGGTGAGGACGGAGTAGCCCTTGTTGATCGCCGCGTCAAGATAGGAGTACTCTTCCGGGCGAATTTCAACGTCCCAGTATCGCATGTCGAAGCCGCGCCCTTGAGTGAGGATCTGGAGGGTGTCTGCTTTGGGGGTTTTCTTGGTAGGGATGCAGAGTTGTGCGTGGATGCGGAAGGTCTGGTTGACCGTCACGTTGGCGGTGATACGCGCTGTAGCATTAGGCGTGGACCAAGCTGTGGTATTGAGCGTCCAGTGGACGGCATCGATGGTGTTGTCGATGCGAGGCATGTCGAAGTGGTGATTCGTAGCGACAACCGGAACTGGCACCTCGAGCTGGATGCATTGCTTGATGCTGGGAGGGGCAGGCTTGGTAGGAGTACCCAATACAACCGGGGGCAGAACCAGAGCCCCCAAAGAGACGAGATGGAGAATATCTTTCATTTTGTCTTGTTGTCTTGATGCGAGTCTGGAGTTGACTCAGGTGGTGAAGGTCAGGGGAAGCGCTCCTGTTTTATGTTGAATTGACATCGCAACCCGCTGCCCTCATCACTCTGGCCATAGCGTCGTCATTGCCGTATGAACAATTGTCATGAGACTCAAACCGCGTTTAGCGTATTCGACGGGCTGGGGCTGCATCTGGCGTATCGTTGCGCGTGTCCTTCCCTAGCACTGCGTATTGCCTGACTAAGCTTCAACTGGGTGTATTGTAGTCGCATTTGAGGCTGACATCAGAACTCCGCCCCAAATGCCCGTTTCTCCGAGCCAGGAGCCCTATTTGTCACTAGCTGGACAATAAAACTAGCTTGCAAAGAACCCGCGAGGAGCAAAGCCGTACGTATATTGCATGGGGCTACTTCAAACCCTAGATACTCTGCACTGAGGTTGACCCCTACCTTCCTTTTGAACCCATCTCGCAAGCTTCCACTCCAGCTCAAGGGATTGGATTCGGCGGAATGACCGGCGGCGTCGACCCGTCGCCCATCGGACCAGTGAGGTTCTGGTGGCCACCCGACTCGTCCCTGTATGCGGCTGGGTTGATACCCCACGAAGCCGAAGGGTCGATACCGAGACGAATGTACGAGAATATGCCGTCCTCTACGCGGTCCCCGAGCTTCACGTAGCGGAAAAAGGGGTCGTCACTCAGCGTGGTAATCTTCAGAAGGCCGTCGTTTGAATTGATCGTGAGATTTTGCTTGTTCAATGTGTATGGTGATAGCTTCTCGACTTCTGTGATCAAGGACTGGTCAAAGTAGAGCTGGCCAATATGGGCGACGCGTCCGCCGGTGATTGTACCATTGGGCTCGCGCTTGGCGCCAAGGTGGACCATGACATGTATGTGGACTGCTCGGCCCTCGTAATGCCCTGGGAAGAAGGTATCGAACTTGGCAACCCCCTCGTCGTCGGTAAACTGGATGCCTCGGAGAGCGGTAGCGTTGATGACGGACAAGTCCCCGGGGTTGTTCGGGGTCCTGTAGTATGCTAGCACGCCGCTGTATATGCCGGTGGTGTTGCAGCCCCAGATATCAACGGCGACATCCTTGAGCGGCTGGCATGTTTTCACGTCGATGACCTGAATATCGAGGCTCGTGGGGACACCCGCCTCTCCTTCAGTTAGATTCCGACGGACTTGCTCACCGCTGACGTACAGCGGGCCCTCGGAAACGAGGGGCGCCATCATGCAGGCGCCATCACCAGCAAAGAGCTGTTCGGCCTTGGTATCCTTGTTGAAAGGCTTCTTGACTTGGTGGTCCTTGTTGAGGTATCCAGCCAACTTGCCCGCCTGGCGTTGGTGGAGGGGCAGGCTCCGAGTGTCGAGACCATGCTCTTGTCTCAGACGCTCAAACTCGGCATGACGGCGATCTATGGTTCTCTTGACGAATTCCGGCTCCTGGAAGGTGGCCTTGCATTGGGATACGTGTGGCGTGCGGTGATGCAATGGTTGGGCCGCGTGCTGGTAGATGTTTTCCTCCTCTCCTGGGTGACTGAGACCAAGCGGCGAGCTCAGAAGCAGGCAAACAAACACTGTAATCCACGTCATTTTTCTTGGTGACGGCTCTTGTTGATTGACCAACACCACCACGGAGGTGAGCGCACCAGAGGTTCATCTTATCCTTGACTGTTTCTCTGAAGATCTTCCAGAATCCGGTATAAAGCACTGCCGCGCGCTGCAATGTACGGCTCGTGCCGGGTGTAAGCCGGCAACCGATCTGTATCGCATGTGTGGAGTCGAAGGAGGAACCATGCAGATATGTTGTCTCCGGGTACCAATCCCAGTTGCCGAAAGATTGCGGATACTGCATGATCCCAGGGCTCGATAGATTGTGTAACTTCATTCTGAGTTTCTGTGTAACTGGCCCTGATTCACACAAACGCGCCTAGCTGCCGACATTCGTCAGGAAGCGGGGTTTTCATCAGCCAGTCGCTCTAGGCCTATCGGGACTTGGCGTTTAGAAATGCTTGCCATCTCAACCGGCAGCCCAGCCAGTCACCCGGAGGGAACAGTTCGGATTCACCGAGTCTGCTCGGTCTACGGCAAAATACCTAGACTCACAGCGTTGCGGGCTGACATCATCTGCGAAACCCATGTCAGCAACATGGTCAGCATTCGCGTCGAGATGGAAGCTACCTCGGTGAGGCGCGAAGGGGAAATCTCAATCATTTCCCTCTTTGAGCGGTAACGAGGAGAACTGAGTCGTTGCCGTTGGTCACAGCCCCCGGGGAACTTTCAGCCAATTTCACATCGAGAAAGCATTGCGAGGCATCGGAACGCGCAAGAGTTTTGAAGTATGGAGTTCCTTAGCGATCTGGGTACCTGACGGGAGACTCAAATTCATCGCCTCGCAGGTCGCAAGGCGAAATTCTGGGTTGGCAGGTAGCGATGAGCAGCCAAAGATGCCCGAGGCCATGTTGCGCCAGATGCACACTTGCAAAATGGGGTCATGATTGGTTTTTGAGATTGGATCGAATGTGCAGGGCGTTCCTCTTGGGCACTATTGAGCCCAATAGGAAAGAACTCACAGGGCCGCCAGGTTGTGCCTGCCACGAGTTTCAGTGGATTGCGACAGCGCCCCATCTCACCGCTGTCAGACTGCCAGCCCATCTCGCATTTCTCTCTGTGAAGCCAACTCACAGATGTGGGTATGATGCAGGCGGCGATTGGCCAAAAGTTTGCGTTGGGCATCCAGGTGTCTCAACGCCAAGACCCAATGGCCTCCAAGCCTGTCCTCCAGGGCAAACCTGGCCTATTATCACGGCATTAGTGCTACTCCACTTACATTCCTTGAAAATAAATATTCTTTGTCTTTCAGTTCCCAAACTCCATGCATCTGCGGCGACTATTTCATCCTCGATACGATGAGCGACACTCTTCAAGGGAGCTTCGATGGAGACCTCTGCCAAGTAAAACCCCGACGTTTCAATCCTACCGTCACGAGAGTTGAGATTTTGAAGAATGGGAACATCGAAACATTTGCCTCTGAGGTCAAGAAGATAATCGAGCCCGTTCCGAGGACGTATGACGTCGCTGCTACGATATTCGTTGTCGAAGCCGACCGATCCTTACTACGAGAACTTGAGCCCTGGGTACTCCAGGCCCCTTGGCCACGACGCAAATTTCTTCGGGCCCATTTCAAGGATGATGACAGTGCACGAGAAGAGCTTGAAAGTGAAGCCTATGGTGTTTTCTTCGCTGATTGGTGGCAAATCGCCGTCCAGAAGAAGCCTGGGCCTGGACAACAGGCGATATCTCCAACTCCATCATCCACCCCCATATCGACACCCCTGATTCAGCAATTGATATCAAGCGGCAAGACTCACAATGCCGACACGCTGGATGACCCTCTGAGTCTCCGTCTCGACCACGAAAGATATTCCTATTGGCCCGAATCCCCCCATAGACCCTTTCATCTCGTATCAACGTCCGTCCATGGAGAAGGTCAAAAAACAACATATCATGCGGCCCAGCAGCGCATGTCGTACTATTCCAGAATCGAAGACGGAGTCCTAACAGGTCAGTATAACGCCTCCCAAATTAACTTCACGCTCTGATACCTCGAACAGGAATTTTGCTGGTAGATCCAGTACGACACTTTGATGTGCTGCGTTTCAAATTCAGCACGTGGACATCGAGAGCAAGCTATACCAGATTTCAGGTTCCCTGTTTTGCCCAAAACGCCCGCCAAGGAGATATTATTAACCATAACGGCCCGGTCCCGAGAGGAGCCACAGGGCCAACATGCTCAGACGACGGGAGGGTCCTGAACCGGTTTGTCCGAGCGCTAAAAGGGGTAAACGCTGCCACCATGCCCAGTCCGATGCAAAAGGTCAAGATGGCAATGGTAGAGGTCGTATGCGAAGACCTGTCACACGTTCTGGACAACATGAGTCGCACACTCGACAATATCGAACTTTCTCTGCACGACGGCGTCCCCCAGGAAACAAGACCAAGATGGAGAGAACAGCTCGGCCGGTGGCAAAATACCTTGATGCATCAGAGCACATCCTTGGAGCGCATGTTGAGCAATCTCTCGGGCTCTCGTAACACCGACTCGGAAGGCCCCAGGCTAGAAAAGAGGCTCGCGAGGCTTGTGACAGAGGTAGAATGGATGGATAGACGGGCTCGGACGGCGTTGAAGTCCCCTATGCCAAACGTAGTAATCGCTGAGAGCATCGTGGAGAGCGCATGCGTAGTCAAGGAGGCCAACTCTTCTGGAACACTGACGCAGTTGGCATTCCTCTTCATTCCACTGGTCCTAGAGGCCATGGTTTTCGGTACATGCATCAATGTGAGAATCCCTCTTCCCCTAGCCCTTTCAGCGGAAATCGGCACTGACAAGGAGCACAGTATTTCGAAAGCGAGCTTGCGTGGTGGCACTGTCTCTTCGTCTCGATCAGTGCCAGCGCAGTCACATATTGTGCCCTGTATCAGACAGAGCTTTCGACTACACTCCCTCAGCTTCCGGCCCCCGTCATGAGATTAAGCATTAACAATATTCGTCGGTTCGTGGACCAATGGCTACGGATAATATTGCGAGCTTCAAGGGGTACCTTGGTTATATTCACTTTGATTTCTCTTCCACTTGGTATCGCCGGCTGGGCTCTGTGTTTCGATGTGCAAGGCAACTTCCAGCAACCTGTCTGTTGGCGCGAAGGTGCCCATTGCGACGTTTGGAACCTGGCTCCAGGCCGTCCGTCATTATGGCCCTTCTCTCTTTAGACGCGATAGCGGGCTCTCAGAATTGACTACAAGAACGACAGGGTGTTCTGTGTTCTGCAACAGCAGCGCATTCGGGTCACTGTGGGCAGCTGCTGCATGTAAGGCGCAGTGTCTGGTGGTGTGCATTCAACCACGATATTTAGGTGCTCCTACCTCAAGTGATTACGAGAAGTCTCGCCCCATTCTCGCATTCCAAACCCCAAGGACGATATCCGCGTCGAACATCCGATGGGAGCTAAAACATCACATCCATCTGGTAAACTCTAAAGTCTCATCCAAATGGGACCAAGGCGTTAGACAATTCGTCCCAACAAGGTTGCGATGAACTTCGGGTGGAAAAGAAACCTACCTTGCCGAATTTAACTGTCATCAAACTCTAAACCTCTATGTACCTCGACACCCGTCAGAACTCTGCGGCTGTGCAAAGCTACACGAAAAGGATAATTTAGTAAAGTATAAGGGCTATTTCCAGACACCTCAACCATGCTGCCACTTCTCCCTGCACTAAGATCGCCTCATATGGGAACGGACTTCGTATCGTCAGCGCATCTGCGAGGATGGTTTCGGATCTTTGGCTTGTGGAAATGGCACCGAATTTTGGACTATACGGGTGAGTCTCCTCTGGTTGCTGTCCGTGAGGGCAAGTGGTGGCTCGGTTGAGATGGGCAGATGGTGGTTGCCCTTGCTCGGAGGATGGTTGCGATCGTTGATCACTCCTAATCTCGAAGACGCGGGAAAAAAGGCTAACGAACCGGCAGTCAAGCGGTACCTACGGGAACTGGGGGAATCGGGTTGATGGATGATGACCAGCAGCCTGATGGCTCATATCCTCTTCCAAATTAAGAACCTCCCAAAGGGAGATTTGATCCTTCGACGCAAGGAGAACTATGATGACACCTAAGTGATGGGGTCGGTTCAAGCCGGGCTGCCACATGGCACGCCGCCGGAGCCACTCATCTCAGGCACTGAGTTCTCCAGCCCATTGAATCATTGCTATGTTTGGCAAATAACCTCTAAGCAGCAAAATGACCTAATGAAGACATGCTTGGGGTGCATTGTTTATAGCTGGACCTGTGATCTTGTGAGTTTCTCTACCAACCCTTTAGCAATCTTGGGACCTGGCACCAGGCTGTCCGCCATCGTGGCTTTTCTCTTTTTTAGCAGATATCAGCGAGCTCTCAGAGTTGACCACAAGAACGGCGAGCCTCCTGCGCTCTACAGTAGCAGCGTATTCAGGTCCCTGGTCCAGAAGCCGAAGATAGGTAAAGGTGCTCGTGCTCAACTTTGGAGCCCGACAACTCGTTGCCCGCCCCCCCAAAGGGAGGGCATCTCATAAGAAGAACTGACTGCTTCTCACAACTGCTCTATATAATGAACTATCTGGGGTGCATCCAAGTGTTTCAAAGCAGAGGTCATCCTCTTTCTCTCGAAGGAAGCTGTGACAGGCCTCACTCTTCCCCAGGAACACCTCACGCAGTTCTCTTGACGCCTTCACCACCATAAAGATCGCCTCAAGGCACCAGTCTGTACACATTTCTTTTCTTCAAGTTTACCATGGCCACCACCAAGTCGGCGACAAAGCACAGAAACCTTCGCCAGAAGGTAATCGACCTTCCCCCCGCCTAGCGCATCACCCGCGAGATCGTCTGCCGCCGCTGCGTTGAGGCCATGCTGCTGCGTTACCCCGCGGCTCGAGGAGCAGACACTTGCCGCAACTCTCAAGTTGCCTGCACCGACCGACGTATGTATTCAGTATCCCCTTGCCTTGCCTCTTAAAAAGAAACTTATTAGGTACCTGTATATACATGCCTTGTTGAACCGAGCTAATGATATCCTGAAACTAGTCCATCAAAAGGGCTCAATAAAGACGTGCTTGGAGTGCATTGTGGGTGGCCGAACCTGTCACCCTGTGAGTTTCTCCATCAACCCTTCGTTAATTCATCAAGTCTAGCAGCTGCATGGTATCTAACATATCACTTTCATCAGGTCCATCCCAGCCGCTACGCCCTAATCCTGAATCTTCAGGAACTGTACCTCGTCGCCTTTGGCAAAGCCACTGGCTCGCCTGTACGTACCTATTTACTCAGCCCTTATGCCCTTTCAAGTCGATTTACCAGGAAACTGGGTATCAGAATAACTCCCTAACCCCCACAAGTACCCCACCCATCTATCACTCCCCCCATGCCACCCCCTACATGCCCCCATCCTCGCTCTTGGCGCTCTACTATTTATTCCACCCTTTACTAATATTTCAATTCCAATCACAGGAGTACAACGCTTGGCAAGCCGCCGCCCGCGCCTACCACGACCAGGATGGCAAGGTGCTGCCGGGCATTCGGCGCCTGGAGAAGGGAGAGGTCGAGGACCCGGCGTCCTTCGAGGGCCCAGCCTCTCCTGAGTTCACGGTGGTGGAGGGACTGCAGTTGCTGGAGGAGACGGTCGCGGAGCTGAACGCCACGGGCCGCGAGGGAAAGGCGCGGGCCGGCCGGATTCACCCGGCATTTCTCGGCGAGGTCGGGGCGGAGGTTGTGGAGGAGGAGGAGGAGGAGTAGGGGGGCGACATTTTATAGGGGGTGTAGGATTAGGTGCGGACATATAATTTTGGGAGCTCTGAGGAGCATCCCTTCCCGTTGTTTTTGAACTGTCCTCGACTTGTGACTTCTAGTGTTAATTAGTGCTTCAGAGGCCTCTGTGGGATTCCGGTGATGGTTGTTGACAGTGATGATGAGGCCGACCCCGAAGACGGCAGGACGCACACGACTCCGAAGACGTGGACGAAGACGAAGACGACAAGATGATAATGATAGTCTGAAACGAAGCGGGTTATGGAGAGTACAAACTCAGGGAGCCCCGCACCAGGACATGTCCCCAGACATGAAGGCACATTTGGCAGTTTCGATTTGACGGGCTACGGGGATGGGAGGAGTAAAGGGGCAAGTTGAACTGAGGAGATAGCTACGATCTTCGTAGTGTGTTGCAGTCGTTACATTAATTATGCTGCACGCCACGCCGTTGCGTGCTTTCGGGGAATAAATCCCCATGCGTCGGTTTTGTTTCCCCGCATTTCCACTGCTGATCGTGCAACAGAGCCCCCTCCTTCATCTGGCTTTAAGTTCAACCTCTGGCTGTATCCCCTTCAGAATGCGCCAAATCAAATGTGAAGGCAGTCCAAGTGAAGTACGGCAACTCTTTTCTCCTTCAAAACCTGTGTCTCTCAGCAGCTAAATCTTGTCCTCCAGGTTGGGCGACAACATGGATCCGCAGCCCGAGACCAAGTCCATGGCAGCATCGCCTTCTACAAGGGCATGTTCCTCACCTCTGCCCAGTTGGCCTGGAGCGAAGTCCGGGGCGAAGCCGTTAAATTCCTACCGTTTATCCAGCAGCCAGCGTGGAAACCTCTCCTGGAGGAGATGAAAGGCATCGCTGCCGGTGCAGGGGTCGACTTTGAAGACATCCTTGCGCTGAACGTCAGAACCGAAATTGCATACGGCATGTTCAACGATGGCTGCACATCGATCGCGTGGAAAGCCCAAGGGGAGAGCTTCCTCGCTCAGAACTGGGACGTAAGTAATTTGACTTGGCCTGAAGAAACCCGTAGAACTCACAACTGAACCGCTAAACATAGTGGGATATCGACCAATCTCCAAACCTCATCAGCATACGCATTGTGCCCTCCCCGCCGTCTGACCTGCCACGGATCCATATGATAACCGAAGCTGGCATCGTCGGGAAGCTCGGCCTGAACTCGTTGGGCGTCGGCGTGACGCTGAACGCCATCAAGGCCCGCGGAGTCGACTTTGCCCGCCTGCCCTGCCACCTAGCCCTGCGGACCGTCCTGAACAGCCGCTCTCGCGCCGAGGCGGCAGGCAAATTGACAGAAGTAGGCGTGGCATCGGCGTGCCACATCACCATCGCGGACGCTGCGACCGGCGGTGTCGGGCTTGAGTGCTCGCACAAGGACATTGTTCCGATTGCCATGTCCAATGCCGGTGTGTGCACGCACACCAACCACTACCTGAGGGACCACGCAGCAGGCGTGGTGGACGCGCGCCTACTAGGAGAGAACTCGACGGCGAGGCTGGAGCGTGTCGAGATGTTGATCGCGCAGGAAGGGGCCGACGCGGCGCCTAGTTTTGAGCGCATCGAGTGGATCCTGCGGGACGAAGAGGGCTACCCCTACGGTATCTGTCGGAAGCGTGCGAGCGACTGCCAGCTCGAGACGCTCTTCAGCATCTGCATGGACCTGAGCGAGAAGAAGGCAACGGTGAGAACCGGCAGGCCGGTCGACAAGGGAAGTGAGAAACTGCTGCTGTTGCCTTGATTACCAGGCTTTACTCCGTCGCTACCGTGGGCAGCAGTAGCACAACCAGAAGATATCTGTTGTTGACCTAACGATGACATAAATTCCCCCAACGCATTTTTGCATTTTCGCGCCGAGAAGAGGAACCTTTGTTTTGGCCTGAGTCTTCGAAAGTTCCTCGGGTTCAAAAACCTGCTGATTTTGCAACATCACGCTAAATGAAAATAAACCTTGATCAGAATGGACGTCAGCTCCCCCCCCCCCTTTTTATACTTTTTCTTTCAGCTTTCAACCACATCATCAGCTTCTCAAACAACTTACCCGAGCGCAAACACAAAATTTCGGAACGGCACAATATTCCCGATTTTCTCGACGTTCCGATGTCCTCATCTCCCGGGAGTCACTCGTGTACATCGGACTGACGACGACCAAGGCCAACGAGATCTGGAGCCTGTGGACGCACCGGCCCACCGACGGGCCGAGGCGTGAGGTCAACAACAATGACGGAGATCTCCAAGTGACCTTTCTCGACTTCATGATTGAACAGCTAACGAACGGTCCAACAGACGCGACGGAATAAGAAGACGAAGCCCCGTGGTATGCGTGCCTCGATGCTTGTGGCCTTAACCCCGAAAACCAGGCTGCTATCATGGAACTATATTTCAGAATCCCTCGACGTACCCAATCGTGTCTGAAGTGGGTTCACGGCATTATTGTGTCGCGCTATCATTCACTTCACCCTATGGTGGACTTCAAAAGATCCACAGAGCTTTACCCGCCGCATCACGACCGGCAGGATCTTCTCCATCTTTAGGGCCGGTCGAATAAGGGTTGGATGGGGTTAGTTCCGACGGTCAATTTGCTGACCGTGCTGTTGGGAATCTCACTGGTCCTGGTGCTGGGCTTCCATGTTAGGAAGGCCACGGTACCTTAGGTCTTTGATGTTTTAAGTTCGGAGGAAGAAGCTCGGGCAACATGAGGATCACAAGATAAATAGCCGAGGCAAAGAACGTCAAATTTGTCTAGCTTCTCCCTACTTAAAGATGGCTCTGATCCCAGCTCTGGCGATCACGGCCTTGCTATCTCGATTGGGTGCCGGATGAAGAGCCGATGTTTGTAGGATCTGGGCTGTTTAGCCGACAGGGAGATGAAAATATGAGTGGGAGTTCAGGTGTTGTGGGCAGCTGCCGACTGCTCCTTCTACATCGCAAAAGCTAGAAGTCGCAACTTCCTAAAGGGAGACGGAAATCTAGAAATCCCCCCTGCAGTGACTCGGAGCTGTCAATGAAAGCCGGCGCAGTGATGCATCAAAGACTCCGTGACCTTGCGCTCGTCCTGAATGCCGCCGCCTACCTCCCCACGCCAGCTACGGCGCAGTTTGTGACGGGCCCGCTAGAGCCCGCGACACCAGCGTTGCCGCATACAGCAGTCTACACCACTACACTTGCCCAAAGCAACTCGCCGCAGGCCATCACAACGGCTGTCGTCACCTTGATCGTGCCCCGCGACGTGGGTCGTCCCAACAATGGCTCCCTTGTAACTGGCACGGCCATTTCGCACTTCTCTGCAGCGCAGCAAAACGGCGCCTTATCCACATGGTCCGAGACGGCCGAGTTGGCATGGACAATCGTAGGAAATAACCCCCCGGAGGACGCTAAAGACGCTCCACTACCGCTGCCGCAACGCGCGGAAACCACCCTTACGGCAGCGTACACCGACTACCAGCACTACTCTGTTGGTCTCTATGGTGCATGGTTGGTTATGCATTACGATTTCTCCTCGACGATCCGCGAGACCATCGTGGAGGCGGTGGGAGCGGCGTATCCGGCCACCATTGTCCGGACAGGATACACGGACATCAAGGTGGAGGCGACAATTGCGGTCAAAGATGGCCCTACCACAACGGACCCAGATAGGGACAGCACTTCGTATATGAGGACGACGACTTTGGCGCAGGTTGCTGTTGGAGAATGAGCCTGGGAGGAAGCTTTTTGAAAGTGCTGTGCATCGAACGCTTACCTTGACTCAATACGAAGAAGGTAGTCTCTCAACAAAGATCGATTTCTATGTTCATAGACTGAATGTAAGGCGTTGCCACTCTGAGGTAAACCCCTTGCCTTCACAAGTACATTCTGCCCCACTGCAAACCTGCTGACTTCCTCACCCAAATCAAGACTCATACAACTCCAGCAGGCCTAAACTCAGGAATTCCATCCCAGCTTACCTATAAACGCCCCTCAACATGAACGTTTCCGTGTGAAATTCCAAACTATACATCTTCGCTTACTCAACCAGGCGGGCATTCCCCGCCACGGGCCATTCTGAATGCCGAACAAGCCCCAGATGCCGAAGTGGTGTCCCCCGGATTTAATAACTCCGGACCTGCAAGCCCCAAACCTCACTACACGTCAAGCACCACTTCCCTCCTTCCGATCTGCTATCTGCCATCCGTTAATAATGCATATCTCAGGATTCATCTCCAATTACTCAGCAGCTTGCGCCCACTAACAGGCGGGGGAATGATTCCCCCGACTCATGCAAGCTTCTCTCCGCGCCGCCGCGGGAATCATGAGTTAGCTAAGCAGCCGGGTCTATGATACCTAAGGTACCTGATGTATCTCAGGGCTTGATTAAAGGAGTTCAGGATATATAAAACGACCTCCCACCGGCTGTATTACACGGCCATCGTGTACCATCCCCCTTCCAATCATACCTACATACATACTTAAACAAGTGCCACCATGCCCCCTTCCATCCCCAAGACCTACCGCGCCGTCCGCCGCTCAGCCGGCACCCCGTCCGAAACAAACCCCCTCCCCCTAGAAATCACCACCGAGCCTACCCTCCCCCCGTCCGGCCTCGCCGCAAACCAGGTCCTCATCCGCATCCACGCCGTCTCCCTCAACTACCGCGATGTGATCATTCCGCGCGGGACATACCCCGGCGGAGTTCTCGACCGCGGAATCGTGGCGTCCGACTGCGCGGGGGAGGTGGTCCTTGTTGGAGATGCAGTGACGCGGGTTTCGGTCGGGGATCGGGTGTGTCCGACGTTTGATTTGGCGAATCTGGATGGGACGATTGTGGGCGAAGGGAATGATGCGCTTGGGGGAGATGTGGATGGGGTGTTGAGGGAGTGGGCAGTTTATGGGGAGGAGGTGTTGGTGAAGTTGCCGGCGCATTTGTCGTGGGAGGAGGTGAGTTTTCTGGAGAAGGGGGTGGGTGAAAGTGGAGGATGCTGATGTGAATTGTAGGCGGCGACGATTTCGTGTGCGGGCATTACGGCGTGGAATGCCCTTGGCGTGCCCGAGGTGATTGGAAAGGATAAGACGGTCTTGATCCAAGGTACGTATAGTTTGTCTGTCTGTCCGAGATTGCTGGTATTCTGATATGTCTAGGTACTGGCGGAGTGAGCTTGTTCAGCTTGCTCATCTCTCTCGCTATCGGGTTGAAACCCATCATCACCTCTTCATCCGACAAGAAGCTTGAAGACCTCCGCGCCAAGGTCGGGGTGCCGGATCTTATCGGGTACAACTACCGCACTCATCCAGATCAAGCGGCCGAGGTGAAGAAGCTGACGAACGGTCGCGGCGCTGATCTTATCATCGACAACACCGGTCCCCCGGGCATCCCAGCGGATCTGGATTCGCTTGTACGACAAAATGGTATCATATCCATTGTGGGATTCCTCGGCGGCATGACCGCCGACTGGAATCCTGGTCTGTTGCTGGGACTGATTGGAAAAACGGCCAGGTTGCAGTAAGTCGAAGATGGATAGGTTTGACAAACATGTGTAGCTAATATACTCGCCACAGGGGAATTGCGGTTGGCTCTAGGGATAATTTCGACGCGTTGAATCGATTCCTCGAGGAGAAGAAAGTGAGTCTGGCGCCGCTGGTGGATGATCACATCTTCAAGTTTGAGGACTCGCAGGCCGCGTTTGATCATCTGTGGTCTGGAAAGCACGTCGGCAAGGTCGTGATCCGAGTCTGCTAGAGAGTTGGTTAGAATCTCTCCGAACCCAAAGGCCCAAAAGAATAAAACAGGTGTATTGTACACACCGCCAACTCCGTCTACAACATGCTCTAAGTACCCAGCGCCATGCAATGCAATTGTCCAAAATAAATCTCAAATCTTCGCCACAAGCTGGATAAACAGCCCTTCCGAGCGACACAGCACCGTCCCCTTCTCATCCTCCATATGCCCTGCAACAAACTGCTTCCTCCCTTCACGCTTCGTGATCCGGGCCTTGACCATGACGATCGATCCCTCAACTGTCGTACGCACGGGGCTCAAAAATTTCGTGTTCAAATAAGCCGTCATCTGCTCCGCATCCGGGGCGACACCGCGAATCCTGTTGATAGCCGCCAGCTGGCCCAGACACTCGTCCATGATGGTCATAACAATCCCTCCGTGGCAGATCCCGCGCCAGCCGTTAAGCATCGGCCCCAGGGAGAGAAAGGCGCCGATCTCAGTGACGAAATCTCGCGGGTTGGCGGGCTGAGAGTAGAAGACGGCAAAGGCGGCGATGGCGTCAGGCCGGTTGAGTGTTTGTGCGATGAGGGCCTCCTCGAAATTGGGCTTGGGCGTACGTGTCAGGCACTTGGAAAAGACGACGTTTGGCGTGGCTGCGAGCCAGGCCGCGCACCACGGGATGGCGCGGAAATGGGCGGCTTCGGCGTCGAGACCTGCGGCCGGGGCGGCTCCCCGAGCGGGGCGTGGTAGGTCTGCTGCCATGGCGTGAGTGCGGCGCCTTGATGCGGAATGAGCGGAATAGAATTGAGCGAGTAGGCCGTTGCGAAGGAAGGTTTGCGCCGTCGTCCCGTAGCCACGGCGCCGGGCAGCGAGGATGAACGTGGAGTTAAGGGGCGGTTTATATTGGTTTGGTGGAGCCGGCGCATTGCCGAGGTTCGCCAGTAGTGCCAACGGACCGATCTCAGCGGCAGGGCATCGTCAATCGGCAATCTAGATTCTAGAAGCCGGCAGCCGTCATCTCGGGAACTTGTAAGCTCCTTAGCGCAAGTCCGAGGCAAGTGGGTTTATTGGGCAAAACTAACATCAACTTTTGCCAAACTTGCATGAGACAGCAGAAGAGGGATTGACGTTGTCGGAAGAAGGGGATGCGGAGCAAGGGCTAGGGTTATGATCGAGCCCTGGTTCGGTTGAACCCCAACTTACGATAACGAGTTCCCGCCGCCACCAATAAGTTTCGCTCGTATTGCCATCTCAACGAAAACCGAGCATCTACAGTAAAAGGCGAAATAGGTGTCGCTGACTGTTTAGTTAACTTTTTTTAAAACTGCGGGGTACAGTTGTCAGCAGAATCGAAGTCGCCCCCTATACTGAGAAGGTGGTATAAGCACGGACCATTTTGGCTGTCTTGGCACTGACATGATGACTTCAATCATACATGTAAAATTTGGAGTCCCCGGAGCCGCCGAAGCGCAACCTCGTGCCCAACAAAAAAAAGGCACTCATAAAACTCCCCAAGTTTAACCAGCGACGCAAACTACGAGGTATTGGTTTTAAAATCGATAATAAATCTTGAGTACTCTCTTTAACCTGGCAATTCCACAGATGTAATTTTTTTTATGATTAGCAGAGCTTTGGGAGGGATTCCGGTGCATGAAGCTGCTGTTAGTTTGCAGTTAAGTATTGAATGTATGCTGATTTGCGATTTGTGAGTGCCTTTTTTTTTGTTGGGCACTGGGGCACGAGACAACGTGACGGGATAAAAAATCACTGCAATTTTAGCCCCGCGCGGGGGGAGAGGCATCGTATAGCGCCAAGACAGCCTATAGTCCGTGCTTGTACCACCTTCTCAGAATAGGGTGGCTTCAATTCTGCTAACGACCGTACCCCACAGTTTTTAAAAAAGTTACTGTAATCGCGTCTTTACGGTTACGGACCTAATTTATCCCGAACGCAACCCCCACTCCGCGGCTTATCCCGTGCCTCGGCTCAATCAAAGGCAGGGCGAGTCGTGGTGAGGCGGTACGACACGACGAACCACAGCTCCCGCGCACCTGGCAGCGGTAACCTTGCCCGCGCCGAGGTCGCCTCCACCGCCTTCAAACATGCAATCCACCGGCGCATCCGAAAAGGGTGCAACTCGATAAACTCAGTGCCGTTCCGTCCGGAGCGATGCCCTTCCCGGGCGCCGCCAATTCCTCCCTCCTTTCCAAGTGCGGAAGTAAACTCTTTTGCTTCCTGCGCAACGTCCCTCTCTGGGTCGTCGTCATTGTCGTTCTTGTGCTCGGTGCCGTACGACACCGCCTCGCGTCCTTCTTGTTCGCGCGCCAGAACTCGGCACAGCTCCGCAACGCCCCCGGAAAATAGCTGAGCTACGGCAGTGCTACACATAAAAACCCTCCGTCATGGCGTCCGCAGTCGGTAAATTCGGCGCCCTTTTCCCGGTCCTTGTGCCGGCGGCCGCCGCTGGCGCCGTCTATACCGGGCATCGAGTGCTTCAAAGCGACTGGAAACTCTGGCTTCACAACTTCGTGACCGGCCCAGGCAGGACGAGCCGGATCCTCTTGATCATCTTCATCGTCCTGAACTGGAAGAGCATGCCCCTCGGCTGGACGGTGAGCCCCTCTCCCTTCACCACGGCATGATCAAAACTAACCGGAGCAGGTCCGCGTCTTCCATTCCTGGATATACCATATCGTTAAACCAAACAAGAAGCTTCCGCAGCGCGCCCTCTTCCACTACGCCATCTCTAGCAGCCGAACCACCCTCCTCGAAACAGACTACAACATGCACAAGAGCAACTCGACCTACTTCGCCGATATCGACGTCAGCCGTTCACACCTTGTAACCCACGTCCTCGGCTCCGCCGTGCCCAAGCTCAGCGACAACGCCAAAAACCGCCTCGTGCTCGACAAGGACGGAAACCTCATCAAGGGCGGCTTTGGCATCGGCCTAGGCGCCGTCTTCTGCAGCTTCCGCAGGGAGATTGCGCCCTATCAGGGCTACGAGATGTGGACTCGCATCCTCTCGTGGGACCGCAAGTGGCTGTACATCATCACGCACTTTGTCGTCAAGGGCAAGGTGCGACCGACCGCATGGGACGGCGTCCGCGCCGGACCGACCCGCAACCGTATTGTTCGCGACGCCGACGGCGCCATCATCGACGAACAGGACTGGTCCAAGTATGTCTTTGCCACCGCCGTGAGCAAGTACGTCTTCAAGCTCGGCCGATTTACCATCCACCCGGCTATTGTGTGCGAGGCGGCAGGCTTGCTCCCTAAGCGCCCGGGCGAGGGCTGGCGCAGTGGGGAGTCAGGCACCGGAACGCCAGAGGAGCTGGGCGAGATCGATGAGAGTACCAAGTGGGACTGGAAGCGCGTCGAGCATGAGCGCCGCAGGGGGTTGGAGCTCGCACAGCACTTTGCTGCGCTAGATGGGACGAACGCGCTGTTTGACGGCGGTGAGGACGGCGTGGTGGGTAACTTTCCTCTGGGCTAAGTGATACAGTTGTGATAGAGCGGTGTTAGACAGACTATAGAACATGTGAGGGAATAGCATCGGCGTTTCTGGTAGCTGCGGCGGTAGTTAGAAGAAACTGTGTCCGCCAGGGGCTGGGTAGCTCGCTAGATGACGCTGGAGCAAGGACAGGCGTTCCAAAGAGCGAGTCTGGGCTGCGAGATCTAATTGGGACGATCTTTGATCTGTCAAGACAGCAGGTATGGTAGAGAGAAGGGGGTTAGGAGTGTAGAAGATGACTACCTAGAGAGGGTATCATAATAGGGACGCACCCTCCTCCTTAGATGGGCAAGCCTTTGAGCTGTAGATGCCAATATACCTATACTACATCATCATACGTCGACAGTTCTGCTCGCGCCTGATCGAGTCTGCTCCGCGTTTGGGTTGACACCGTAGCCCAGCACACTTTGGCCATCTCGTTGTGCTTCAGAGTACTTAGGTATGGACGCATGTCGGCCCCTATTGCACATACGACTAACCACTCTCCCAGTTCTGCTGACGGATGGCTGCCCCGACAAAAGGGCGAGTTTCCTCGAGCTGGATGATGCTTTCCAATTCCCTCTTTCTGACTGTTGTCTCTACCGGCCCCAGTCGCCGGTTATGGCACAGACAGCGTATGAGTATTTGTCACCGCCACAGTCAGGCTGAGCTCACTCCTCAAATCACGCACTCGTTCTATACGAACTGGCCGTCTTGTCGTGCCTTCGACATCTTCCCGGCGCTTAGAGCAGAGACGCGTCCCTCTGTCCCTCTCCCCTTCCCCGAATAACGTAAACTTGGCCGCTAACAGTGCGACTGCGTTGCATCTTCACCACGTTCCCGGCCCCACGGCTAGCAGCGAGGCGGTGTCATGAAGTGTTGGTAATCTCCTCTCCCTCTAAGAATAGCGCAAAGAAGGAGAGGGGAAGTTTGTCCCTTTGGCATGTCCTTGCTCGATGTAGGACGGAGATCACAATGTGTCAGCCTCGCCCACTTACCGATGATGCCGGACAAAGGGGCGGAAGCAATCAATATCGATCAACACAGAACGCCAACAGGCCGAGCAGCTGTGACTGAGTAATCTCCTCTCCAGTCCTCGTCATCTCGTCCAGCAACGTGCTGGCTGCCGTGACGTGGACCGTGGCTGCTACTATCGATGTTGGATGCCGCCTCCCATGGCTGATATTGGTGTTGGATGTATCCAATGCAGCTAGCCACTCCTTAAACGCGCCTTGCCGCCGTACAAAAGTCAGCGTTTGTATCCGCACAGTGGCAAGTTGGAGGGCGTACATCCACAGTAGGTACTCCGTATACCGTCTTGTCCGACATGGAAGTACGAAGTAAACGGTGAGGGAGATCCCGCCCAAGATCCAGCATGCCTGAGATCACGGCTAGCTGCGCGATCTCACCCGTGAGGAGTCAGGGGCTCGCTCCTCTTCCCCGCTGCGTCCCGGCAGGAGTCTCTAGCATTCATTCCACTAGGAGCGAGTGTCTTCACTCTAGGATTCGCAACATCCCACCAACGCAATTGCGGCCATCGGTCAGAGCACATCTCGCCTATCCGGATGAGGACCCGCCAACAGAGAGCCCACCAACAGAGAGCCCACCAACAGAGAGCCCACCAACAGAGAGCCCACCAACAAACAAGGAAGAGCAGGAATCGACGGCCGCTCCTCCCGCTCATATGACTCCGCAATCCTCAGATGAATCCTGGCACAGGCGACAAGCGAGCGAGCAAGCAAACATCTCCAACAAGCCAACAACCGCCGATCGCTCACACCCCGCCAACCACCAGACAGGATACTGGTAACTGCGGGCGAAGACAAGACCCGCCGCTGGGACCGACCCCTACTGCGGTCACCGCCCGCGAACACAGACCGCCCGACCTACTGCGTAAAGGCTAAGCCCGCGAAGTTACACCGTGTGTCCTGGCGTCGAAGGCGTTTGCGACCCGGGGACCTGGAACTGCGAAGAGCCAACCGCAGCGAGCGTGCAGACGCGGGTCGCGGGTCGCGGTCACGGAGGGGAGATGGCCCGGCCGGACGACGCAGCGATTTCCATCCGGACATTGCTGGAAATACCTGCCTAACCGCAACTGAACCAGGCGGGCAGTATAGGCGGCCGGTATGGTCCCGTCCACAGTACTATCGTGGTAGGTTTCAGCCGACCACCATCACCACCCCCTTTCAACGCCGACCGCGAACACTGTAGACAGAAAGGAATTGAAACAAGAAAATAATATTAGAGCGGGGTTGTGCGCTCCGCCCGGCACGCCACGCAATATCCCGTCCGTGTCAAGTTTCTCAACCGAAGCAGAGAGGAAATCCCGCTCAGCAAGGCCGGACAATACCCACCGAGAGCCGGCATGTCGTACGGTGCCGGCCCACTGAGTTCGCTGCGGCAGCGTGGATATCATGAGCCGAGCCGAGACAACTCCCTCGACCGTTGTTGGCACTGCCCTTGTCCGATCCATGCGACCGGGTCGCCGTCCACCAAAAAAGAGAAAGAAACGAAACGAAACAAATGCCGCTGCGTGTCTTTCGGCTAGCTGGCTGGCTGTTCAGTCCGTCATCTGCAAATCCGCACCTCCACCTGCAACCTGCAAATATGCCGTTGGTTCCTGCGATGCATCGCAGCATGGGCATGCCATCGCGACCTTATCCATGAAGAACGGCCATTCTGATGAAATAAGCTCGGAGATAATGGCATGCTGCTTTGGCCTCACCAGAGCCGGTTGCGCGGCGGTTTCTTCCAGAGTAAGCCACCACCTCGCGGCATGCGGGAGAAGGCACGCCTTTCTGGAATTTACTCGGCGGCAGCACGGCGAGTAGCATGACTGTTGCCCGTCAGTCGATATTGCCGCAATAGAATCCTCGATTACTCGGGCATCAATGACGTGGTAAGTCTGCCGGTTTTCGGGCAACTTTGCATTGGAAAGGTGAGGAAAACGGCCGCCGTTGGTTCTGGTCGGCCAACAGCCAACATGCATAATCGAAGGTGTCTTCCAGTCGGCTGGACCTCTTTCAAACCGCAGTGGCATCCCATCATGTGAAGACAGGCCGTCCCGGCCAGGGTCCGGGTATATGCCGCGTAGGTAGAGCACCAGACGAACAGCCCGTTTGCGCGACCTCGGCCTGGCAGGCGAGTCCCGGCGACGGCTCAGCGAAGGGTTCGATCTGTGAAATACTGGGCAAAATGAAGGGAAGAAATGCATGCTGCATGCGGCCTTAACTGCCTCGCTTGCACCGACGAATGGTCGGACAGCTTGCGCGAAAGAGGAGCGGCAACGCTGTGCTCACGCGCCAACAGACGAGTGTCTGGCTGGTACCGCCGCCACGCTACACAAGTGGGCAGTGCCCACGTTCGAGAAACAAGGACCCCGCGCCATGCCAGGCAAGGGTCTCACAGTCTCGCTGTCTTGCGGTCTCACCGCCGCAAACCCGGAGGATCGATGATCTGCAAGTCCTTTGCGGCAAAAGGAACTGGCTTCCTAGTATCCGGACCGAGCGGGGAAGAGGAACGAAGGAAGCATTCCATAATCCATATGCCTGCCTTTTGATCCACCATTCGCGGCAAAATTTCCTGTCTCGGACGGACAAGGACCAAGATGGTGTAGTATTCCTTTGGAGATGTGCGCCTGTTTGCGCTAGAGTCGGCTGAACAACTGCATGCGTCGCGCTTCTAAGCGCCCACCGCACACCTTGGCCGGGCGCCATTGGCCGGACTTGCGCCACGAGATCGAGAAAGCAATATGTTGCAGCCATTAAGACGCCATGTTCAGATGGATTATTGATTGTACTGCACAAGCCGTTCGCTCGGTGGTGCAGCAGTGCATGCCAATGTGGAGAACGGCTCGCGCTGGAGCACCGTGCTACGACCCGTCGGCTTCGGGTCTCGTCAACAGCGGACCGTGACCTGCTGGATTGAGCTTCTCCGGCCACAGCGTGCAGGGTTCCAGGTTGACTGTTGCACCGGAGTGGGGCGACCCAATAGTTAGTCAATGTTGAGATGAAAGAAGACCGTTTGCCTTCCGTTTCCCACCAGTGTGCATCCGTACTGTCTTGTGGAAAGATGGCCTGCTCCGCGACCTGAACACCGCCGGCTCGGAACAACCGAACGGAACGAGCTGCGACACAAGTCAAACCGTCCGCTCCGAGGTTAGTCGGCGCTCAAGACTACGTGAGATGAGGTTGCACTGGAGGTTTGCGTAAGCCGAAAGCTTCGTGTCGTCCGAGGCACAGTGCTCTGGACGGTTCGAGAGGCGAATCCGTAGGTACTGCTGACATGCGGACCGCGTGAACCAGAGTTGCTGCTCGTACCCATGCTCTCAGAATGGATTCACTGCGCTCGGGGTTTTGTTGGCATGCAGGACGCAACCATTTGGCGATACTTGTATATCTGTCGACGCTTTTGCGAGCATCTGCACCCGATGAAAGCCTACCGAGACATCAGTGCTCGGCAGCGTTCGGAGTATTATCAGGGGCAACCAGGGTGACAACAAGGGAGCCAAGGAATGAAACCAAGCCAGGGGCAGACTATGATGTCTGGCCTCTTGGGAATGTGTGAGGGGACACGAGCCGCAAGGTGTAAATGCGGCTTCGGGCCCTTTTCACCTGACAACAATCCTCCGCATGGATGCGGCACGGCTGGCAACTCCAGGTGTGGCTGACCGTACTGCAAGCCTTCCAGGCACTGAAAAGGGGCCAAAAGGGGTTGATGAGGAGCTGTGGGAGGAGAATGGCGGGGTGTCTTGGTTCCACGTGTGGAGCAGCCGCAACCTCAACAGCCCTACCACTCAACAACAGCGATCAAAGCGCAGGTATGTCGCAACCGTTGTAACGATCGGTCAGGTGGAGCTGAGTTCGCTCTGACTACGGCGTAAGGACAAAGCTTGGATGGCAATTTCGTCTGCGACGCAACAGGATTTTCGCTGCTGATGCCGCATGCAGGAGACGTGTGCTCTGGAATCAGTAATTCGCGCAGCCCAGTGCACGCCACTGTTGTCTGGATTTACTCAAAAGTACGGTGCGGTTGTTGGTCCCGCTGAGCCTCTTTCCGGGGGTGTGGGTTGCGCCCTATTTTGGTTCGATGCGGAGTCTTAATGACCGCACGCGCGGAAAATGGCGGCCGTCATCAGTCTTGGTGAGAACGAAGCTTAGCGATCATCATCGTTCGGTCGGCTGTGTTGCAAATTAGTCTGATAATCGGCGCGCGGCGATCACAGAGCCTCTTCCACAATGAGGTCGGCCGTTCGGGTGCCCGTTACTATCTTTGGATACTGTTAACCTGGGAAAGAGATATAGTTACCAAAACATACTGGCCTTACAGAACATCAAACAGAACCGCGTGTTCTAGGCCCCGAAGTTCAGGGTCGGTAGGGCTCTCAAGGCCCCCAAGGGGCCGTGCCACCGAGGTTCCGTTCGTTTGTGTGCACAAGCACAAGCACGCAGATCTGCAAATCCGCAGTGGAAATCTGGGGAAAGCCTCCACCTGTGCGGCTGATAGGAGCAATGTTTCACATTATTCTGCCTTCAATGTTTCGACGTTTGGATCTTTTGCTGCCGCCTCCATTAAATTGATTTCTGCGAGTATTGAAGCAAGAGAGAAGCACCGAGCGCAGTGAAAACGCTCTTGCTTTCGCAGCATTCGTCAGCCGCACAGGCCGCACCTTGAGCTCGGCTGTCTCCGCGAGCTCCTTCTCTTCGCCCGATCTGGAAAGGCCAGTGCGTCGACAAGCAGAAGCGAATGAAACGAAACATCTTCCAGACCAAGCGAGCAAGCCAGGAGCAAGAATCCAGGCTCGAAATCATCCGAGGAGAGCATCGGCAGCTGCAGATGTCGGCAGCAAAGTCACGATGAGGAAGTTTCAGTGTTTCAAGTTCTGTCGACCAGCCTCGGGAGTTACCGACTCTGAAAATGCCTCCAGAGGGAGCAATTGAGTTGTCGCGGATCGACGGGTCGCACACCACACTCAGCACCGCCACCACTGACCGGCGATGGCTGGATGGGTTCCCGCATACCATGCTCGCCATGTCCATTTTCCATGGAACCCGCCAAGCTCCGTTTTGTTCTCAACGCAGCGGCCTAGACGGCCTCGACATCGACCGCAGGCAAGGGATTGGGTGGCACGGTGGGAAGGATGGCGACCCTACCTGAGGGGAATTAGTAGCATCGTTGCTTTTGCCCTTTGCAGCTGTCCAGTCCTCCCAGCGAGCGAAATACGCCACGATTGATTACTTAGCCGCGCATCTTCGATCTTTGCTAGGGTCTCGGCGGTGCAACGGAAGCGCCCCTTCACCCGTTCTTGGCCTCGAAGGTCTGGTTGACCGCCCGACTATTGGCATTACACATGGACGCAATTTTGACCGTTCCGCCGCCGCTGCGACGTCCGCTCCGAAAGACATGCACACACATGTCTTGGGAGCCACGTCCACGATATTCACTCGTATTGGCCACCAGACCCGATGCGCCGCAGTCTTTGGTCCGGAGCCTCGTCATTCGCGGGGCAGCTCCTCGGTGGCAGCTGTCCGCTGCCACGAAGGCCGTCCGAGACAGCGCTGGCGAAGCTCGCAGCTGCTGGACTGAGACTACAGATACTGCAAGCAGCAAGCAGGTTCTGCTTGACTCAAGCCCAAGTGGGGGTCCTGTCTAATTCAAGCTTGCCGCCGTCCGCGATTGCAAGGCATCCCTCATTTCGCTGGGACACTTCCCGTCGCTGAATGAGGCCCGTTTTGCAGGCCGGCGCTATGTCTTACCAAGACTGTTAGCAAATGCCACAGGCTCCCGGGGCGAAGTCACTGGCCAAGTCTAAAGACGGTGACACTGACGGGCCTTGCCAGCACTGCAATATCCAAGAGAGGAGACGAATCTGGGGTAGGCATTGCGGCAATAACGGGAAGCTCAGAATCCCCAATATCCATCCCGCGCGGCGACGGACGTTTGCGCAAACGGAGAACGGAGGCGCCCGCTAGCACTCTTCTCCCGACAAACACGGCGCACCCTTTGCGCAAGCGAATATGATGGCCACAAAAATGTTGGAAATCAGTACGGCAATACGGCAAGTGTGTCCCGTGCCTTTTTACCCAGTTCCCAGCTTCTTGCAGCCCCAGCGGCCTCAGGGTAAAACGAGGACCTGCCAACGAGCTGGGTCGCAATATTGAGGCATCGCGAGCCGGTAGCCATGGTCCACCATGGATGGCACTCTACCGACGCGGAGGCACAGGCATACATGTACCACGCCGAAACTCACACTGGGCGATAACCTACCCCTGCCATTGTTTAGACGCAACGGGCGGAATGGGGTGGTGTTGGGGTGTCTGGGTGTCTCAATCAATGGCTGCCGCTGCCGCTGCCGCTCGACCAGGGCGAGGGTACTGGGGTACCTGTCCAGGTACGTTACGACGTACGGCGCTGCCGCCCGTACCATCTGGGCATCCTTGCCTCGCTGCCGCCGTTCCGCACCGGCCAGCCTCCTCTCCTCTGCCTCGGGCTCTGCCTTCATCTCTCTCCACGTCTCGCTACCCTCTCTGCCGTACTGTGCAGTGAATGTACACAATATGCGCGACCTAAATTGCATGCCCGTTTTTTACCCATGCCCGCGTCTGGATGGGAGGTACAAGGTATCAGCGGGCATGGGGTCGCTTCCGTGTCTCTCATGTCACGGCCCTTCATCTATTCACCCTTCCCTCGTGAGAAAAACTACGTTCATCATCGTCTTTCTCTCTCCCTTACGCTAGTCATCGTCTGTACCTCCTGCAGAAGCTCAAAACAACGGGCCCTGTCAGGATCTTTGACCTCTCCATTCCTCCAGACGAGCTCGAAGTTGTTTGCTTCTGGACCCATGCGCATGCGCAAGCCTAAGCCCACAACGCCTACGCCCAAGCCCATGCCTGCTTACACTAGACCCGCCTCACACACAGTCAAGTTGGGAGCCACTCTTCCACACCACCGGAATCTGACGGCGCCGGGACCTGCTCTGCCACGTTGGGATAGGATATAATAAACCTTTGGGGACCTCTTCAACCCCTCACGTCGATATCCCGATTCTACAATCTTCAGCTTCACCTTCGCTTTCGGCCTTCACTATTTCTCTCTTCTCTCTACTTTCTGTGTCTTTCTTCAGAACACTCATTACTTCGAACCTGCTCCGGAAGCTCTATTCGTCTTCACCTTGGAAGTAACGCCCCACAAGAAGCAGTCCTCAACATGTTTTCCACAAAAGCGTTCGTTCTCGCTGCCCTTGCAGCCGTGGCATCCGCCGCCCCTGGATGCCCACCAGTCAAGCCCACGCCCACTCTTCCTCTCACCGGAGGTGGTAAGTCTGCCTTCCGATCACTACTGCCTCGAGCTTTTCCCACTGACATCATGGCCTCTTAGCATCTGAGCTCCCTCCTGCGGCTTCGAACCTGGTCCTGAAGAAGATCATCCTCGGACATGGCATCCAGAACTACAGCTGCACCGCTGGTCCCGCCGCAACCCCGTCAGCGAAGGGTGCTCTCGCCGCGCTTTACGACATCACCCACCTGTACCCAGGGACCCCCAAGACAGGACTCACGCCCGAGGGCTTCACCGCCTTGACAACGACAGCGCTATGGACGTCAGACCTACCACTCAACCTCGTCAACACCACCGCCGCCCAATCCGGTGTCGTGCTACCGAGCAAGTTCTATGCCGCCACCTCTGATCCTTTCAAGGCCCCGCAAGACCTGAAGCTCGCAAACCTGCCGCCTCTCAAGTACGTCGGACGCCACTATTTCGATGCCACGGGCACGCCCAACTTTGACCTCGACGGCCCGGGCCCGGGAGCACTCAAGGCGCATGTTATCAAGAAGGATGGTGTCGCGCCGCCTGCTGGAGCCGACAAGGGACCTCTCAAGACGGGTGCCGTCCAGTGGCTGCTTCTGGGTGACAGCGGTCTCGGTATCTCCAAGGGCGTCAACCAGGTCTTCCGTGTAGTCACGGCCGGCGGTGTTGCCGAGTCGTGCGCTACTACCGGCGAGGGCCTGGGCAGCGTGCCTTACACCGCCCAGTACTGGTTCTACGGGTAAGAGTCCAGCACACGGCAGTTGGCTCTGACCCGCGCGACGTGGTGTCGCGACTCTCGGGCTGGGCAGGAGAAAAAAAATTATGGGGTCACGTTGTTGACCGGCACCAAAACGGGGGGTGTTGGGGTAGAGACGGGCCGAGTTGATACAACACCCCTACCTCGCCCTTCCCCTCCCTTATTTTTATCCAGCCACTCAGCGCCATTTGCAGCCTCGCTTCCGCCCTGCCTGCTCGACCTTCTCACTCCAGCCATCGCCTGTTCTCAGGAACGGGACCTGGAGGATAAACCACTTCTGCATCTTCGCTTCAACCCTCCCTCCTCGCTCGGCACATAACCGATTGCATCGCATTTTCTGGGGATTGGGGGCTTTTTTTGGGTTTGCGCTATGCCTTGCCTCCAAGCGGCATAGCTATGGGTTGGATGGCGCAAACGGCTTTTTGTATTACTTATTCTTGGGACCGGATATACCCCCTATATCTCTCAGACTTGAGAGAATGGGTCTTTCTCTAATCAACGGCCAGGGAGGAAAATGATTCTTTTTTGATGATGGATAGCGGCAAGGATACATATTTGCTACTACAAACTTAACTTAATGATAGAGGAAGGGGACGGGTGTGGAGGTACTCCCAAACAGATGGGAGAATAAAACTGCTTCACTTCGCTTCGTTTTTTGGTCTTTGTTTCTGTCGTGCATGTATCTTCTCTCAGGATAGATGGTCTCCTGGGTTCAACGTCTGAGATTGATTGGCGGTTGGAACTCCTGGTCACAGCCCGGTCTCCAACGGCCCCAACTGCATCAGATAAACCGCCCGATCAACCGCCCCTGGCTACAGTTTCAAGACCAACCACGCAGACAGACAGACAGACCCGGTACAACTACCCATCGCCACCATCTCGCACCCAAACAGCAACCAACCTAAAGCCATGCTAACCTCATGGCAGTGTCCAACGGCCAATCTCCCGGCCGCAGCTATTACCAGCGATTCTGATTCCAGTCACACGGTCAGTTCAATTCCCCCAACCCACACACACAAGATATCATTCCCGTCAAAATGGCACACACAGCCACCACCATCGGGGATCCATCAGGGCAGAGCACCGATCGCGAATCGGAACCCGAATCCTTCGGTCCAAGCCAGACCAAAATTCCGTTGCCTTTCTTTTTGGGGGAGCAAGCAAGCTGCGTGGCTACTGCTGCCAAGAGCCCTGCTTACGCCCACCTACCTGCTCCCTCGGTGCAGTGTCAGTCATTCTCACCGCCACCACCCGCAGTCCGCCGCGCATCTCTCGCAGTCTGTCCGTTGGGGGACTAACTGACGCAGCGGCATGTCTTTTCGAGCGGCGGGTGGATGTCAACCATGTCATGTCAGATTGTTATTTTCCTCGGGCTCGGTATGGCGGCTGTTCTGGAAGGGTGTGGGTGGTGCTGATGCCAACGGTGGCCGAGGATTACCGGGTTTTCTGTGTGTTGGCGTGGGAGGCTTTTAATAGCTGCGATGATATGTGGCGTGTGTGGCATGGTTGTTTGGTGGGCTTTTGCTAGTTCTTTAGTTGGGTTAGGTTGGGGGAGGGAAAGGGGAAAGGAGAGAAAGTACATCTAGGGAAAGTTGCTGGGATTTTTCGCCTGTGGGTTGTGAGGTATTGCTAGCTACGTGAGGTGGTTTCTGAAAGTTCCTTCTTGACGTGACGCAGTTCGTTGTGGCGATCTTGGGCACGGTGGTGGGATTTTCAGATGTAAGACCAAAATTAGCCTCTCCCTCAAGGTAAGAAGGCTTGGAGAGCCACCATTGCTCATGGGGCTGTTGTGATGAGAAATGCTCCCGGTGTTAGTTATGTGTTGACGCTCGCTCTGTCAGTTTCTGCTCACTGCGAAGGTAAGAATTCTATTTCTTGAGCTGACGGGGCGGGCGGCATGTTTACCCTTGTCGCCTTTTCTGATGCTGAACAGTATGGCGGACTGCCTCCTATGTTGCCCCTCTTCCTACCCGCTCGAGGCCGGACTGCCATTACTAACGAGAGAAGTAAACCGCCAAATATATGTGCCGTCCTCTGCAATACCGTCAACGGACCCTTCAGCAACCCAACTTCTCGGACTCAACACCGACATTCGGCCCAGTCTCATTTCTTGCATGTCATAAGGCCTGACCTGAAAAGTCCAGCCAAACAGAAAGTTCGCTTCTCAGATTTCTTTCTTCATTTCTTGTAACGTAACATGTTTAAAGAAACAATCCAAGAAAATAATATCCCGGCCGACCAACGGTGGGCAGCCCTCCGAACAATACTGTAGAGAAAGACATCGCTTCCTTCATCGCTTTCCTCGTTGCCTCATACCCGCTACCGCTTTTCTTCCACACGAGCAATCCAAAGACTCTGGTCCATATCCTTCGGGAGCATCGCCCTCTAATACGGAATCGCGCCTTCTAACTACTTAAGTACGTGAATCCGTTTCTTTTCCCATTTCCTTCCAGAGCACCCTTGCCACCTTGGGTACCCGCAATGCCCGTTGTGTGAGTCCCATGCACGGCTTTCCCGGGCTCGCTCCTGCTCCTGAAAGCGCTTCCGCCCAGGTGTATCCAATGATGGAGGACGGCCGAGATCGAAATTCCTCTATCTTCCACCAAGCTCGCCCTCCAAGCCACCCATGTTGCCCATGTACTCTTGGGGTCGCGGATCCTCAGCTGTCCACTGACCACCAGGGCCCCCTGTGGGAATGGGAACCTGTGGTGCCGTGGCACCCGCTTGAGGGCCCCCGGCGCCAGGGACGGTGCGAACAAGCTGTCTGAACCGATATACCTCATCGAGGATCATCTTCCGCATCTCGGGCACCTCCTCGACAACCTCAAAGTCGAAGTCAAAGGTTGTTGGGCAGTCGGGCTCGTCACTAGCGTCGTGCCAGATAGCCAAGTAGGGATGCTCGAGCGCCTGCTCAACGCTGATGCGCCTCGACGGGTCAAACGCGAGCATGCGGTCCAAAAGATCGAGCGCATCCGGGTTCGCGTTGGGGAAAAGTGAAGGGAACGCCTTCTTGGCCATGAACGGGAGATTGCGGACGTACTCCTGGGCCCTGGGCGATCCTATGCGCGACAGAGTCTCCTCGTTAGGCGTGCCCAGGATGTGCAGAATCTGGTTGAGTTGATCGACATAGTCTCTCCCCTTGAAGAACGGACGACCACCAAGAAGCTCCGCGAGAATGCAGCCAACAGACCAAACATCAACTAGGATTAAGTGTGTCAGCGCGGGACCAAGAGCAGACAGACATGGATACGGGACTTACTAGCTTTGGTGTAGTTCTGGAAGCTAAGCATAATCTCCGGCGCGCGATACCATCTCGTTGCGACGTACTCGGTCATGTACCCAGCATTTTCCTCTGGGTCAACAGAGAAGCCACGCGCGAGACCGAAGTCGCAAATCTTGAGCTCGCAGTCGGCATTCACTAGCAGGTTACCCGGCTTGAGATCGCGATGCAGCACGTTTGCCGAGTGGATGTATTTCAGGCCGCAAAGAATCTGGTAGATGAAGGACTGGAAATGCGCATCGGTGAGTGGTTGGCCGGATCGGATGATGGCAGCCAGATCGCATTCCATCAGCTCTGGAGACCACACCCATCAGCAACGTGTCAACATATAAAGTTTAGATGGTGGCATACCCTCGTAGAGATATGTCTCGTTGAAGTTCTCCGGCCGGGGGATATCCATATCATACAGACAAGTGATCTACGGGGTACGGCGCATGGTCAGCAGCACCTCGGACAGAATCGGATTCGGCCTCGACAACCAGAGACCGAGGATGAGGATGTGACCGGGGCAGTGCTTACATTGCGGTGTCCCCGGAAATGCTGTAGCAGCTTGATCTCGCGCAAGGCGCGCTTGGCCAAGATCTTCTTGCTGAAGACATTGGTAACCTTCTTGATGGCAACGCCCTCGCTCGTCTGGTTGTTAACGGCGGCGCTGTGGGCGGAGGGAGCCGGTGTCAGCAAAAGGGGCGTTGCGAAAGGAGGGGTAAGGACGGATTGCCATACCATACGATGCCGTAAGCTCCCTGTCCCAGCTCCTTGGTGACAGTGTACCGCTCGTCGACAATGAAGTCCTGGTTAAACACCTTGAACACCTTGCGGCCTTGGAGATCAGCCATGTTGAACCACCTGCGCGTCTTCTTCGACAAGAGAGCTGGAGTTTAGAGGTTGATGTTGAGGTGTCCGTCGCTGGGTCGACCCAGTAGGAGGCGGGCTGAAAGGAGGAGCAGATAAGAGCTATCGGCGCAGCCGCGAATCCAGGGTTTGGAGGGTCGCGGGGTACTTCGTGGATCAGACGACGCAGGTACGGAGGGCCAGAGGAGGCGGAGATGAGACGGTCGCCAACGGCAAAAATCTCAAATGGCTACTTATCACAAAGGGGCTTGCTTCGATGGAAACAGGAGGAAGATGCGAAAGCTGGGAGATGGAAGAGCAGCGGCGACTACATCTCATCAGAGGGGCTGAGCCAAGCAGCGCGGGGTTAAGTGATTCAATGCGGTGCGGTGCCTGTTACGAGTGCCTAGCACGGAAGCGGGCTGGGGGCCAACGAATGAACAAGGGGCTTTGAGCAGTAAAAGAGTGCTGTGGGGGCCGTCGCCGCGCAGCCGTTGGTCGCCGGTTCATTGAATGACGAGAGCGGCTGGTCTTGTCACTTCACGCCGCAACCAATGCGGGGTGATACCTGGGCTGCTTGTGTTTTGATTGATGAGGTCCGCCCAACTCTGCTTCAGTAGGCGCGCAGGATCCCCATTTGGAGATCACTTCTCCACCGTGCTGCCACAAGGCTCCCGCAGCCCTGGCGAGCAGGTTGAAGTGCAGCGTCTAGAGAGATTCCCCCATCTTGGCGGACGGGCGACGTGCCGGTTTCACCAGGGAGGCAATTATTCTTAGAGAAAAAGGTAATTGCGCGACAGTAGTGTAAAGCTGCCGCCCTCCGCGCTTTGCGACCCGTCCTTGGCCATAGCCACAAGGCCAACCTCCTTTGGGGCGGCGTGCAGCATGTCAGCGTTTTTCGACGAATTGCGGCGTCAGCCGCCAGAGGTATGAGGGTGTCTTGCAGAGTCCTATCGCTGGGCGCGGACCGGGGACGACCAAAGGCAATCCCTGGAATCGGGCCCCTGACAAGACAAATCTGCCCGGCATCGATCCGGAACACCATTGGACCGATTGCGAAGTGCCGTGTTGACGGTCGCTGGGTTCCTCCGGTTTTCAGGAGGGCGACTTTAAACGACCCAAGCAGCTGGCCGAAACTGCGGGTCCACGATCGGCCGACCATTGATGTAGGGCTGAAGCGTGCTGTCGATTGGCTGTGGCATGATCGTGGCGCCATCCCCGATTGATCTCCATTCCTCGAAGGGATCACCGAGGCCGTCTGTGTGGGCATTCTCGGGACTTCAGTCTCTCCGGTTGTGAATGGAGTCAGACCGACGCCGCAAGAGGAAGGGAGGTTGTCACCGTGAAAGGCAGCCCCGTGAAATGGTGTATATAGCCCGGCCCCGCGACGCGTTTCCTGGTTGTACATTCCGAGAGAAAAACCCACGAGCAGGAGCCCTCTCGATCTCACGCCAAGCCAGCGATGCCGAATATCTTGGAACTCGATGTGGACTGATGCGAAAACTGGTATCATGGTCTATCCACCCACCTAAACGCCGTCGCCGCGCACCGTCCGGGCGTCACTCTTGGGTCTCAGCCTCTGGAAAGACTTCGCGCAAGAAGTTCTTGGAAAACCGGGTCGCCTGTTCATACGCCTTCTCGAAGCCTTGCCTACCCCCGTAGTAGGGGTCACTTATCACCTCCGCCTTCCCTGTCCCCGAATACTCGCCGAAGAGCATCACCTTTGCCTTGCCTCCTGGCTTGCGCTGCTGCATTCGCTGGAGGTCCGCGAGGTTGGACCGGTCCATGGCGAAGATGTAGTCGAACTTATCGAAGTCGGATGCATTGACCTTTCATCACAGTCAGACAGCGATTTCACGAACCGATTACTCGATATACCTTCCGCGCTGCATGCGCATAGTCGGTTATGCCATGCTCCTCGAGCGTGGACATTGTTCGGTCATCGGGGTTGTCCCCAAGGTGGTAGGCGCCTGGAGAACGGGAAGGGATTAGAGATGGAGCCCTTCTAGGAGTTGGCTACGCCCCGGAACTTGCCAGTTCCGCACGAATCGATCTTCGCTACCAGGCTCTTGTACGGGTTTTTTCCCGCTAGTGACTGGAAGACGCCCTCCGCCATGGTCGATCGACAGATGTTGCCGAGACAGACGAAGAGGACGGAGACCTGGTCAGGCATTGGGGCAATTGGCCGCTGAGCGGGGACAGCCCGGAAGGGTTTGGGAAAGAAAGAGAATGCTACTGGCAGGAGCTGGATGTCGTGGGATCCGATCGGAAGTCAACTTTTTCGGATTCAAATGCGCCAACTCGAAGTCCGTCGCGCCGCGTCCGAGCTGCCTCACCCCGCGACGCCCGGAGGGGTCGCCGATAACGATAAGAGCATGTATGAGGGTTAGGGTCGGGTCCAGGTTGCACGGGCGCGAGATGGGAGTGGGGAAAGCAACAGCAGTGAGCTGCGTGTGTGGCGCCGAAGCCAATAGTTACCGAACGGAACCTACGGACGCACGAAGTACTTTCAATTCTCCAGGAGTCAGGACATCGAAGAGCGCATCAAATCCGGAGACTGCTCCCGTGCGGACTATCTGGCCGATTCTTCAACACCATCTCCCAAACAACGCGGTCATTGTGATGGAAACACGAGCGCTGGCTCCCTCCCTAGGCGCAAACGGAGTTCAAACCGCGTTGCTTCACAAGCATCACCCCGGCGCCAGGCGGCCTGGTCCCACTTTAGTCAGCTTCCTCGGCAACCATTCCATCCAATCTCTACCCTGGCGTTGCATGATCCTTCGCGTGTGTGACTGAGTCGCGGCGGATCACCGCACGCTACCGAAAAAGGGTATAAATTCAGCTCGCCCTCCCTCCCTTTGTTCTGTTTCCTCTTCTCTTTTTCATACTTACCTTGATCGAGTGTAGGGGGATCAAGAAATCCTTACACTATGGTGGAAAGCCTGCATTGCACATCGTGGTGCCTTCTGCTATGAATTGTCCTTCGGGGCCGTTCCGGTCGGAATTTTTGATACCCAACCCTCTTTTTCGCTGTGATCGTGGCCCTCGGGTCGCGTCTTGGAGAAGAAGCTGTGCCGTGATATTTTCTGTGGTGTCGTCCCTCTGGTATGGTAAATTTGCACCATTGCCCAACCCAACACTTTTCGCTGTGTGGTCGGCTTCTAATCAGGCTGTGGAGAAGACATCTCTTCTGCAATATTGATCTCGTAACCGCAAGCTGGCTCAATCATTTCGGCTCTCTGACGGTGCCGTTTTCGTGGACGTTCTCCTGCCTGTTTGCTCATCCGGGGCCTCCCTTCGGACCCCTCGTTTGACAGACCTCCGCGGACGTCCAATTCCTGACGGCGCGAGCGTTGAAAAAAGAAACCTGAAGTGAGAAGTGTATGGGTTGAATTGACTGCCTGCGCATCAATGTCTTCGTACCTCTTAAGAGGTTGTGAATGATGGCCAGTCCACCATTGGTTTTACACAGTATTGTGCCACCAGGAGTCAATCGCGCCTTCATTGAATCGCGCCTGCCAACAAGAGGGCGCGACGCCTTGTACCTTGGGACTTCCTACCTCTTGCTTGAGTCGCTAGAAGCAGCTTCCCGCGACTCCCCGAATCTGCCTTGCTCACTCCGTTGGATATCCTCCGAATCCTTGTAGAGCGCAACATCCTGGACGCCCTTCATCTGATTGCGGCTAGATCGGCCGGTTGTGAATTCGGCGTTCAGTGAAGTCGCACCATGCCGGGCCGCAGCGCAGAACCTCAATCCTTCCCGTATTTTCCGGGTCTTTCACCACCCCCCTTCTCAGAGGGAACTTCCAGCTAGAGGTGGCGACTCACCGGAATTTACAGGTGCCCGGCCCGCATCCTCGCCTCCTCTCCTCCATTAAAGAGGGCCTGGGAGCGAGCAGCTAAAAAGAGCTAGCGCAATAGAGAGTTTTCGAGTCTATGATAGCCCGGGACTCCCTAATCGATATCTATGATTTACGATCCGCTACTGCATACAGGCTACCACCGAGGCGGCCTTCGGAGGTGGCAGTTCTCCGCAGGAAAGCCGACCTCGCCGAGGCAAACTATGGGGCCCGTGGGCGATTTGCAATCACGCAAGCTTGCGCAAGTCTGCAACGCAACTAAAGCCGCATGCCCTCGTACATATGCTAAACAGAACGTGCGGGTTGGACGCGGGAAGGGGAAAACCCCGCGAGCCATGATTCATCAGCCAATCTATTCTCACCGAGCATGAGGTGGACCCTGCGCGATAGCAGCCAGCGCAATGGGAACCGATGCTGTCTTGGAGATCGAACCCTGAAGATCGCGCGGCACGGAGCGCCCAAGTGGCGGGCGGGCTACCCTAGATAGTCTGTCCCAATGACGGATCCATCATCGCCCTCGTTGTCGTGGGGCAACTAGTGGATGGCGGGGGTGACTGGATATCATGTAGGTATGCTTTCTTCGAAGCGTAGTATTACGATTGAGTTTATGTCCGCTTCCCGCTTTTCCCCCCGACTTACAGCAAGCAGCCCTACTGCTGCTCTCCTTTGTCGCCGCGGCACCGACGTTGGCATTTCGGTACGTATAGGACCCGAAGGGCGTTGAACCCACACCACCCCCAGGAGCAACACCCGGAAGCGATATCGAGAGTGGGAGAAGCGGGATTATTCGTCCGCGCCTGGCTCTCTGTTTGTTGAAAGCCTAGAGAATCCCATCCCACGTGCGCCGGCCTCGTGGAAGTTCCATGTGTGGATCGACCCTCTGCCTCGACGTTTCCGGGCAAGTCCCTGCTTCTTTGGACTCTGCCGGTTTGCTGTGGCAGCAGCCGCATGTTCGACGGGCTTTTCAATAACGTACCGGAAGTGGCTCCACAGGCGATCTAATCAAACGGAACCCAGGTTGTCGGAACTTCAATTCAACCCAATCAATGGGGAGCCGGGAGAAAAAGATGGGCGAGCAGCAACAGCGCCCCGTCCACAACAGCGAGGTGTACTTGCTCAACCAGACGCCCTTCCCCGCCAAACCACCCCCATCACCACCGTCGCCCATCACACCCGCTGAGTCCGAATTTTGCGCGCCCATCGAGCCCCTTTCCCTGAGCTCGCCCGCCATCGCCGCCTGCGACGTTCGGCCCGCCCTCGAGGACCGCCTCGCCAGCGCCGTCCATGTCTTGAATACCGAGGCGGAAGCTCTCCACTGTCTTGCCAAGCTCTACGCAACCGACCGCACTGCGCAGGACGGCTTCAGCCGAGCCGTCGAGGCCATCACGCGCCGCCAGGGTGATGGCGGCAACAACGGGAAGGTAGTGGTCGTCGGAGTCGGAAAGTCGGGCCATATCGCAAGGAAGCTCGTCGCAACCTTCAACAGTCTCGCCATCCAAGCCGTCTTCCTCCATCCAACCGAGGCGCTGCACGGCGACCTCGGCCAGATCGACGCCCGCCGCGACACACTGCTGTTGATCACCTTCTCCGGGAAGACACCCGAGCTGCTCATCCTGCTGCCACATCTCGCAAAGAGTCTCCCCTTGATATTAATCACATCGCACACGCACCCGCACACCTGTGAGATTGTCCGCCACCGGCCCGACACAATCCTGCTGCCGGCACCCGTCCACGAACCCGAGACGACGTCCTTTGGAGTCTCCGCGCCAACCACATCCACCACCGTCGCCCTTGCCGTTGGCGACGCCCTTGCCATAGTAGCATCACAGGAGCTGCATCCAAGCGTTGCCTCCGTCTTCGCCAAGAACCATCCTGGGGGTGCTATCGGCGCCGCTCTGCGACGTCCTCAAGAGGAAGTGCGACACCTCGCCGTCTCATTCGACAACATCGCATACCTTGAGAAGGACTTCCTCGCGATCACGGGTGCAGACGTGTTGCGAGCAGGCTACGCTTCAGCATCTGGGTGGGTGTGTCTTGGCGGCGGAAGCGGAGTTGTCTCTCCCAGCCGCATCCGGCGACTTTCCTCCTTGGACCTGGGGAGGACAGTGCAGGAGCTCCCGTGGCTCGTGACGCTGAAAGAAGACTTTGTGAGGCTGAGAGCCGACACCACGACGCGAGACGCGGCGAATTGGATTCGAGCGGCGGCGGCGGCATCTGAGATGCCTGCTGTGATGGTGGCGAACACCTCTCCTCGTGCGGACCCGGCGGGACGCTGTGATGCTTCGATTGTTGCTGTCACCGAGAATGGCGATTGCATTGGCCTGATCGAGGTGGCGCGCCTGCTGGAAGAGGCGTGATATGACCAGAGATGATGCATGCATGAAAATACAGAACCATAAGAGCCCTTTGGGCCGGTCATGGGATATTTGACGGGAGGGTCGATTTTCGGGATAGACGGAATGGGTGAGGGAGGCAATCTGCTGATTTTGACATTTGTTACATTGCATCGCGGCTACAGCATGGTTCTAGCATCATGCATTCGGGAGGCTTTTTGCTTTTAATGTTGGCGGCTTGATTGCTTTTCAGAGAGTTGGGAGGTTTCCCAGCATCACCGCTTTGTATGTTGGCGTTTGTTTCCAGGTTCGCACTACTGGGGGGTGGACTAGCCTTTTCCATCGACAACCAGTCCGAGGTATTTGATCATGTCATTTCCCACGATTCTTATTACTTAACCACTTGGCTGGGAGGAAAGATGCATGCCTGCTCAGGTATTGCTCACGATGACTCTGATGTTCCAATATATATTCTGCTCCTTCTTTTCACATCTAGATTCATTCATGTTGTCAAGTTCGGCGGCGGAGGATATATCGTTTGTTAAGATACGATACTGCAGCTTATTCCTTGACATCTGAGACGAGGTGGGGAGTATTACCATGTCCAGGATAGATTCTAACATCAAGGAGTCGACAGCCAGTCCGGCGGATAGCAATCAGTTTCACACTCTGACTGAGAAACGCATAGCCCAATTATCCGAATCTGGTAATGGCTGGTCGCATTCTCATTTCATAAATGCGTCATTGCAGCTATGGCAACGCGCAACATCTTTTGCCTGACACCTCGAACGCCTCAACTCGTATGTGACGACCCAACATCGTGCCACAATACATGCAGCGGGAACCGTCTGATCCAACGCATGGGTATCCTAGTTTCAATCCTCCTCGTCATCACTATCTTCACTGCTCTCTCCCTCGGCCCCATCTGATCCCGAAGATGAGGACGAAGACGAGGAGCTGCTAGACTCCCTACCAGGAAGGACTTCCATCTCCTCGTCTTCGTCTTCCTCCGAAGAAGAGGAACTGGAGTCCTCATCCTCGCCGCCCGAACTGCTATCATCCGAGTCGTCATCATCCGAGTCAGACTCGGAGCTGCTGTCGTTGTCGCTGATATCTGTCCGTACATTTCTTAACCTACGACGCTTGGCGGGCTGTTGTGACTCGGTTCTCTGAGGTTCGAGTACCGACGGCGTCGGAGCAGGAACAGTGTCCTTCCCGGAGGAGGAGGACGACGAGGTCGTGGTTGTAGTATCTGTTGAGGTTGTGCTTTCGCTATCTGAAAGTTCCTCTAGAACCATCTCGGCTCGCATTCGCTTGAGCAGCCGGGCCTTGACCTCGGGGTCTGCGGTGCGAACAGCGAGCTCTACCTCGTCAAGGCTCCGCTTGCCATTGCCATTTGTGCTGGAGCTGGAGCCGCTCTGTTGCAGGCGCTGTTGCTGCTCCTTGACGAACTGGACTAGGAGGTCATCGTATGCCTTTTGCTTGTCTTCCCTGTCCTTGGCGGCGGCGGGAAACCCGGCGACGCCCTGCTCCATGTCCTTCTTCTTGATCTCTGCCGCCGTCTCGCGCAACCTTGTGCGGATGAACCCCTTCAGGTCGCGAATATACTTGTAAAACACTGGAATGTCGGTCGAAGGTACCTTGTCGGCGTCGAAGAGATACTTGATCAAGAGCGTCTGGTAATTCTTGTTGAACTTCCACGACGCTCGGTCGGTGTGCCACTGGCGAAGGTAGGCGAGGGATGGCTCAAGATTCGTGTCGGCCTTTTCTGGGGCTTCGGCAGCCGGCTTCTTGGTCTTCTTCTTTGGCTTGTTCTTTTTCGCTACTTTTGCAGCAGGGCTGTCCTTGGTGTCCTCAGCGAATGCGACTGACTTTCGACTCCCAGGCGTTTGTTCTTCTGTCCGTAGCCTCTTGTTGGGTGTTTGCACAGAGGCGGCGTCTGTTGGCTGTGATGTGGAACTGTTGGGCAGCTTTCGCTTGAGGGCGCTCGCGGGGCTGCCTTTCACGCCGGCGACGGCATTGGAGTGGTCGGCAGAGGGGTTTGCAATCGTACTACCAGTGCTAGCAGTAGGGCTTTCACCAGATGCAGGTCCCTTGAGCTTGAGGCCCAATCGTTTCCAGGCTGGAACTCGCTGCGCTGGCGCGCTGTGGTAGGAGGACATGTCGAACGAAGAGGTGGGAGAAGTGCCCTCGCAAATCGCAGCCGGCTAACAGAGATTTTGGGGGGCAGAATGCCAGAACCGACCGGACAAGCAGCCGGAACTAGAGAGCGGAAGTACACACAGCCAAGCTTGCTGTTTCTGTGCCCAAGGCGTCGATTGGAACAATATCAGGCGTCTTATTGGGCGTTGTTGCTTTTCATCCGCTCAATTCGAGCCCACTGCAGCAAAATTTCTGCCCGCCGACCTTATCGTCACCCGGCAAGGATAGTGCGCCCGATAAGTAACCCCAGAGCTTCAATCAAAGTGGGGGCAGCTACGATTGCAAATTGTGGCCTCAGGTTGCATGAACAGAGACACTTACGCCTAATGTTTCAGGCAAGAAATTGGCCCCAGCTTTCAGCCTTCTCCAGGCAAACCGCAGCAACGCGTCGATCCCGGCGCCACTTTGAAGCTCCAACAACGACGAAGCTCCCAGCCGCCTGATCGAACGACCAGCGCTCTCCCTCCAACCACCAACACCGCTGTATCTGCAACTGCATCATCGTAAAATCTTCGCCCTCTACTCTGCATCCCAGTCAACCACTCAGTTCGCGCCGTTCAAGATGTCGGGTAAGCCAGCTCTCAGCTAGCTTGTCGCCCGGTGCCATCACCGAGCTCCGAGCTCCACTCAGCTCTTGGATCATGGCTAACCTTCCATAATAGGCAGCGCAGGCTACGACAGACACATTACAATCTTCTCGGAGCAGGGAAGATTGTATCAAGTCGGTACGTTGACATGCCGCCATCGCGAGCCCGCCGCCGCTCCGGCCCGATTCCCAACGCAGGGGTTGACCGCATGCTGCAAGCAGCAGCGGAGTTATAGGATCTGAAAGAAGCTGATTGTTGGGTGCTGTATCAGAATATGCGTTCAAGGCGATCACAGCCGCAAACATCATGGCGATTGGTGTCCGGGGCAAGGACTGCGCTGTGGTTCTGTCCCAGAAGAAGGTGCCCGTAAGTTTCGCCGCTGCGTTCAGCTAGCTCTCTGATGTCCAGTTAGCTCTGACAACTACAATATAGGACAAGCTTATCGACCCCTCTTCCGTATCGCACATCTTCCAGGTCTCGCCTTCGGTTGGCTGCGTGATGACGGGTTCCATCGCAGATGCCCGGGCCTTCTCCCAGCGCGCCCAGTCGGAAGCCGCCGAGTTCAGATACAAGTATGGCTATGAGATGCCGTGCGACGCCTTGGCCAAGCGACTGGCAAACATCAGTCAGGTGTACACCCAGCGGGTAGGTTGCGCGCCAACATAGCCCCGTGTTAGGAGCACGAATAAGGGTACTAACATTGTACCTGCAGGCCTATATGCGACCTTACGGAGTGGCGACGACGCTGATAGCTCTTGACGAGGAGCTCGGCCCGCAGCTGTTCAAGTGCGACCCTGCAGGATACTACATCGGGTACAAGGGTACCGCTGCGGGCCCCAAGCAGCAGGAGGCGCTCAATCATCTTGAGAAGAAGCTCAAGAACAAGGATCATGCGGAAGGTGATTGGCAGGACGTCGTGGAGCTGGCCATCACTACGCTCAGCACGGTCCTCAGCATGGACTTCAAGAAGACTGAAATTGAGATTGGTATCGTGGGAGGCCCTCGCCAAGACGGAAAGGAGGGTACAAATCCTGGCTTCAGGACGCTGACGGAAGATGAGATCGACGAGCGATTACAAGCCATCGCCGAGAAGGATTGAGGTGTTGATATGGGGTAAGATGCTACCACGGGGATGGCTTAGGTGGTCGGTGCGTCCGAGGCCCACCGAGGGGAGCCTCTGACGATGTCGATTCGTCAATGGCTCTCGGGGCTCAATTTGGGGACGTGGGAGGTGACTGGGATATCGGACATGGTGAGGTCTGTTGGTGAGCTTGATATTTCGGCATCCCGCGCTTTCCTGTGTGTCAATATCCTTTAACTCTGATGAGGTAGACCCAGCATGCAGCATGCAGAACGGCAATTTCTAAAATAGCTAGACGCAGACCAGTCAGACCCAATGACGACGGAGAAGTAACTACGTCGAAGCCCCATGTGGCTTGAGCTGAAGGCTGAAAGAGAGCAACACGGACTTGGACGGTGCGGTTTGACTCAACGTCTCGACGAGCGGACACGTTACTTCACGGCGGGTTACCGTTACAAGATCTCTGGGCGTCCAAGAAGAGTTGTTGTTCGTGCCGGCTTACTCCTGAGCCACGATGATAAGTGCAATGCGGATCGCGGCTGGAAAGTGGCAACTCTTCCGGGCCTGCGCCCTGATGCCGGTGGCTTTTCGGCTTGTTGTAGGGCGACCACTCAAGGCCGAGATGGGATGCCAAATGGGTGTGATGGGGTGTGACGGGACGGACGGAAACCACTGGCCTGAGGGGTGGTTTCACGCCGATGCGACGCCATCTCCCATGCATGCTCATATCGTGAGTTGCCTCACAATCCAGCGACACCCCCTCATCCCAGAGTCCTGGGATCGGGTCATGTTGGTGGGCAGCCAGTGCAGTGGGGGAGACGGTTAGCGCAGGGCCGGGAGGCAGCCTTGCGGAGCTGATGACTGGCGGTCGCTTTCAAGGTCTTGGCGAGCTTTGTCGATTCCCGTTTAGAGCGGGCCAACGGCGCAGGCCGGTCGCAAAACAGCTCTGGCGGCCGCTGACTGGCCGGGCGGCGTCATTGAGAGCACAGGGCAGAGATGCGCGCAGTGGACACCTGCGAGTGCTAAAATATCGACCCCTCCTCCCCTTCAGCTCACCCGTGGGCAGTGTCCGCCTTGTACCGACATCGACAGCCGCTGTATGGCCCATGATTGGCCGGCGGCCGCCTGAGCCACATGAGCTGCCTCCACGAAATTCACGAAATTCAAGAATGGCCGACCAGGGACCCTGCTCAATTGGGCTGCCGAACGTCTGTGGCGTCGCTGAACATCCCGATTGGGAGCCCCTGCCCCCTTGCACGATCCACACATTCTTCCACGATGATAGTGCCGTGGGGCCAAGCCACAGCGAGAGCCTCTGCGAACCTCGGCGGGCCTCTGCGAGCCTCTGCACGTCTTGACAAGTCGCTGCGAGCCTCTGGCAAGGACCAGTGATAGGCCGTGGCGGGCCTCTGTCGGCGAGAGGGCTCGATAGCCCTAAACAGCAACCGGCCTAGCACGCTGCCCGCGAAGACTTCGGATGACTTGGGCCTTGCAGCAGGCGTGCAGCCTGCAGTCGGTGCGGTTGCTGGCTGCAGCAGCCTTTCCAACCGGACCGGGGCCGATATCCAAACACATCTGCGGATCCGCATCGTGGTGTCTCTCGTTCCTTGCGTGGGCGGGCGCCCTTCGCTCTGTAGGGACCGCCAACGGGGGTAAAGGGGGTGTGTGGAGGGGGGGTGGAACGGCACCACAGCAGTTGCCAGCTCGGTAGGGGCCCTTGGTGTTAGCTCGACTCTAGACATCATGGCGCATCGGCCAGAGTCGTTCTCCAACACATCGTTCGCTCTTCCGTGCGACACATCCCATCAGCCCGCATGCCGCGGAAAGGGCTGACGATGGAGACGATGTTGTCACTTTGTTGGAGGACGGGGCCTAGGCCCGAGCAAGCACGGAGACAGAGATTGCTGTCGTCGAGGAGACACGGTCCCGCAGACTACGTACCGCATGTACCTCCCCTTCAGGAGAACTCCTCCCTATTCACCTCCTCTCCACTCCTCGCGGGTCGTGATGGCAAAATTTCTACAAAAGCCGTTGGATCTCGCCCCCCCAAGACGCCATCATGACCTTCCCGACAAGCCATCTTCCACTCCCGCAACGGGCATCCGCCAATCTCTTCTTCTTTCAGCCTTGCCCATACACTTACCGCTTTCCCTGCATCGAAGCTTGCCTTGCTTCCGTTGCTTTTCTGCTCAGACCGCTGTGGGAACTGTTCGCTTCTTTCATTATCCATATCCACGTTCTCGAGCAACCAACCGCTCCTAGTTCACCAAGAACCCTCTCTGGCACAATTGCCGTTGAAATCATCCTTCGCTTCCCAGCCGACATTCAAACAATCGCCACCATGAGCGACGGACGTAGGTGTTAGCCCTGGCTCCCCTTCCCTTGCCCCTTACCTCGTCCGGCACTCCCACCTCGGAACCAAGAAAATTAGGGGCGTCACCTTCAACGGCCAAGGAATCGTGTGTGATCTGACACGGCGGTTCCCTATTTAGTGAACGAATACCGCACGGCGCGAGTCGCCGAGATCCTCGCCGATTTCCGTACTCTCCAGTACTACATTGCCGCCGCCCCCGTCGACCCGCCCAACATGGACGACTACTACACTGAGGGTTGGGCGGCGCTGCGGCAGTGCGCCATCGACGGCCAACACATTCTCAACTGCGCTGCCGACGTCACGGTGCCGCGTGCCTCCGGCGGGCCGGACGAGCAGGCCAAGGCCGAGTTGAAGCAGTGCGTCCTCCTTGAAACTACCTTTCCCTGTTCCGCCCCGAACAGGTGAGAGGGCATCGCCGCTGACCACACATCTCCAGAGTTCACCTCGATGCCTATGCGCGCAGACACGAAGGACAAAAGATCTACCTTCGCCAGGCGGCGGCACAGCGCTGGATCGAATGGCGAGACCAGATCCTGCAGGGCGGCCGGCCGCACACAGGACACAACTCCGAGCTCAGGGCCGTTGATCAGCAGCTTCGAGTGGTAAGCTTTCCCGTCCACTTCCTCCTTTGCTTCTCCATCTCCCCGTTCTCGTGTCTGCACCTTCCGGTGCCCACCGATACCCCTACAAAAACACGCCCGTCTAACACGCTCCACAGGAGTTGTCTACCATCACCGATGACGCCATCTACGCCGAGCTCCAAGCCTCCGATATTTCCATGCATCGCTGGACAGGCGAGGATCCCAGCCTGCGGGCCATCCAGCGGTGGGTGCGGGCCCGGCGCCCGGGCCGTTAGATCGCGCCTCTCACCGCTGCTACTCTAATCACTTGCCCGCCTTTCCGCTGCGGCCGAACGACGAACGACGACGTCTGTTATCACAAGAAGACATGACAGCCACGACCACGACAAGATTCCACGAAGAAACACACACGATAATAATCCAGGTTTACCCCCGTCGATGCAGGGCCATCTATGACGCCTCAATTTTTTAATCAACGGCATTCTACTCCGTCAACCAACGCACCCTGCTCCAGTAGCAAGCACAGCAAAACCTTTCTTCTCCCAACAACAACCGCAACCGGTCAACTGATTTGCATAGCATAAGCATACCTTACATATCACCTCCTCAATCACCAGAGGACTCTTCTTCTTCTCTTCTTCACAGTACTATATTTATCAATAGCCCCTTTCCACTACGCTACGAGAACCATGAGAGTACACGTAAGGAATCATCGGTATATATTTGGCAAAACATCGGGCTTCTTGTTTCATTCTTTCCTTCTTTGTTTACTTCTGCTCACATTCTTTATTTTCTTCTTCATTTCAACACTTTCTATTCTAACCATTCACCTGTACATTGTTCTGAATGGCTGCGACAAGACCGCCTGTACATACATACCTGACAAACATATTCTGTCTTTTTCGAGATGGGGGGAAGGATTGGAGGGCTACATTGGGAGGAGAGAGCTTGGGGGGATCTAAACAGGGGGTGGAAGGCGAGGGGGGCCTGTTGCATGGTGGCGCGACAAAACATTTACATCCTGCCTGGAGCAGGGATGGTGACCGACTGATCGATCGGAGACATAGATGAATATCTAATATATTTCATCCATTCTCTCAATGTTTGCGATG